>Ga0070684_100002088_pt1 | contig 14711 bp, 9 predicted proteins | sample KBSC723LmetaG_FD_65653 | JGI IMG/M metagenome (GOLD analysis project Ga0070684, IMG submission 65653) | Corn rhizosphere microbial communities from Kellogg Biological Station, Michigan, USA - KBS C7.2-3L metaG | ecosystem: Host-associated > Plants > Roots > Rhizosphere ...
TCCCCGCTTGCGGGGAGAGGGTCAGGCTGAGGGGTCTCCGCCGCTACGCGCAGCTCCCGTCCGCGTTCACAGCCCCGCACTCGTACTTCGGGCAGCAGCTCGCGGGGTCGGTGCCGACCTGCTTGGCGCAGGCACACCGAATCGCCGGGCACGCGGTGCCGCCCGTCGTCGAGGCGGGCGTCGACGCCTTGCACGTCGGGCAGGTGTACGCCTGGCAGCAGGTGGTGGGGTCGACGCCGTTCGGAATCGGCGTGGCGCCGTCCGGGCAAACCGGCGCGAACGTCGGGCACGCGACCGGCTTGGCCGGATCGCACGTCGGCTTCGCCGGCACGCACTGTCCCTCGCACGTCTGCCCCTTGCAGTTGCCGTTCGCGTCGCACACGCACGACGGGTCGCCCGCCGGGCAAGCACACGTCGAAGGCGGCACCGGCGGAACGCTGGTCCCCGTCGCAGGATCCGTGGACGCGCCGGGCGTGCCGCCCGTGGTCCCGCCGCCGGTGGTCGCGCCCGTGCTGCAACCCCAGCCCGCGCACGTCACCGAGCACTCCTGCCCGGTCGGGCAATCCGTGTCGGCCTTGCAGCCCTTCTGGATGTTCGGGACGCAGACGCCGTAGCAATCAGACGGACACGGCCGGACCTCCCAGCCGCAGCTCCCGTCCGCGTTCAACAGGCAGCGCCCCGTCGAGCCGCCGACCGAACCGTCAGCGCACATAAGCGTCGGCAACCCGAGCTGCGGACCGCACTTCGCCGTATCGCAGGTCGGCGCGGTCGCCGGCGCGCCCGCCGGAGGCAACCGACAAGTCGAAAGATCGCAGCGCGCATCGGCGGTGCAATCCGTGTCGGTCTTGCAGACGCCGTGCGCCGGCTGGCACGTGCACGGCCCACCGCAGACGTCCTTCTTGTCGCACACGACCTCTTCACCGGCCTTGCAGTTCGGCGTCGTGCAGCCGCAGCGCAGGCTGGTCCCGTCGGCCGCCGTCGTCGCGGCCGGATCGTTCGTGACCGGACACGGACACTGGTACACGGGGCAGCAGTCGGTCGTCTCGCCGACGATCACCGGCTGAACGTTCGGACCGCAATACGGCAGCGCCAGCGTGCACGCGACCGTGTCGTGGCGGGTCGGATCGCAGGTCATCCCGTCGGGCTCGCAGCGGTAGGCGGGACAGCAGTCCTCGACCGCTGTGCCAATCCACAGCTTCGTTCCCGACGGACACGCGGGCGCCGGCGTCATCGGACATTTCCCCTGCGCCGAGGTGCACAGCGGCTGGCAGGTGAAGTGCGGGCAGCAGTCGGACGAATAGTCGATGACCGGCTCTTGCCCGTTCGGGCACTGAGTCACGCTGAGGGCCGGGCAGGCCTTGATCTGCTCGGCCGTGCAGGCGGCGGGAAGGTTGTTGCGGAGGCGCGCCTGGACGTCGGGATCCAGGGTCCCCCCGCCAGACGAGCAGCCGCCGACGGCGAGGACCACGCCCGTCGCGGAGAGAAAGACAGTCAACAGGTATCGCGTTTTCATCTCGGCTCCTGTGTGTCAGGTAGAGGAAGGGACAAGCTACGGTCCTCCCAAACAGCAAGGCCCGCGCCAGCGCCCAGGGGCCGGAAACCCGGCCGCGACGCGCCCCGCCGCGGCGCCGCGCCTATGGACTGGAGTCAATACCACCTTGTCCGCCGTCCACACCGCCGGCGCCGCTGGCGCCGCCGTCGAACGTTCCCGGTGATCCCTTGCAGAGGCACCCGCCCTGAACGTGATCGCACACGACCGGCGACGTGCCGCACACCTCGGCGCACGTGCCCCCATCGGGCAGGAAGAAGAACTGCTCGGGCAAACCGCACGGCTCGAGGACCGTCACCGGCAAGTCGATGACGCCGCCCTTGTAGTCGCCGATCGTCCCTTCCATCGCCGTCGTCCCCGAGAAGATCCGGCGCGGGCGACATTCGCTCGTCGAGTTGCAGCCGATCGCCGGGTAGACGCGCAGGCCTTCGATCGTGATCGGCAGCGGCGTGTCGGGCGATAGCTTGAACACCTCCTGACCCTTCGCGACGTTCGCGAGGTCGCAGAGATCGTCGAGCCGGACCTCGACCCGCGTGCAGTGGCTGCTGGACTCGTCCCGGCCCGCGGTGAACTGCAGGTAGTTGACGCACCTGAGGCTGGTCTGCTGGCGACACGTGCCTGCGTCGGCGCCCGCGTCGACGTCGACGGGAAACTGCAGGCGCAGCTGCGCCTCCGGCTGCTTGCAGCCGCACGCGAGGGCGATCAACAGCGCCGCGGCGAGGCGCTTCACGGCGGCACCAGCTTGACCGACACGTCGTTGGGCCGCGTCGCGAAGTAGACGCCGGTCGCCGCCGCGCCCGCCGCGACGACGGCCAGCGCCGTCCACAGATACCAGCGCGACGCGCTCGTCCGCGCAGCGACCGGCCCGCTGCCCGCGCGCCTGAAGCGCAACGGCGCGGTCGCGTCGCCCGCACGACAGGCGACCGCGCCCGTGGCGTCGCGGCCCTCGACGTAATATTCGACGTCCCATTCACCGTCGCTGGCGAGCAGCGACGGCAGCGTGCCCGAGAACCGCCCCGCCCCGCGCGCCTCCAGGCCGAGGCGCAGGAAATCGCCGCTGCCCTTGCGCCGCACGAACGCGATCGCGCTGCCCAGCGTCGGGTCGCCGGCGCGCGCCTCCAGCGCCGGCAGGCCCAGCGGCGTCTCGATCGCCTGCGCCTCCAGGCGCTGCGTGCGCTGGACGAGGCCGCGGACAGCGAGCGACAGCTTGTCCAGCTCGGCGTCCAGCAGGCGCGACGGCTCGACGGGCTTCAGCGCGTGCTCGCCGGCCGAGAACACCAGCGCCTTCAGCGCGCGCCCGCCGCGATCGCGATCCAGCACGACGATCCAGCTCGCCTTCTCCTCGGCGGCGAGCGTGTCGAGCAGCAGCGGCTCGAGGAACCACGCCGGATCCGTCGCGATGCGCTCGCGCAGCTGGTCGCGCAGGCCGTCCTTGCCCGCCGGTGCCAGCGTCACCGCCGTCGCGTCGGCGGGACAGGCGGCCAGGTGCGGCTTGAAGCCGGCGCGCGTGAGAGACAGGAAGCAGCGCCCGGGCGGCAGCGTCAACCGCGCCGGCGTCCGGCCCGCGAGCTGGCCGTTGACCTCGACCTCGGCGCCGGCCGGCTCGCTGGTCAGATCGACGGTGCGCCGCGGGCGCGCGCGCACGGCGGCCCGCGCCGCCTTGTACGCCTTGCGGACGGCGGGCGGATACTCCGCCTCGTCCAGCTCGACGTCGACGGCGGCCTCGGCGGCGCGCGTGAAGGCGTCGGCGGCGCGCGCGTCGCCACGCGCCTGCGCGATGCGCCCTTGCAGCAGCTGCACGCGAACGTACGCGGCTTCGTGGCGCACCGACGGCGGCAGCCCGTCGATGATCTTCGCGCATTCGTCGAGGCGGCCCGTCGCGTCCGCGAACTTCAGCGCCAGGAAGTCGGCCTCGGCGGCGCGGACCAGATCGTCGAGGCGGCGCTCGTCGGCAGCCGTCGCGCGGCTGACATCCGACGGCGGAAAACGGCGCCCGACGCTGTCCGGGCTGATCGTCACCAGGGACGACCACGAGAACGCGCGCTCGACCTGCGGCTCGAGCGCGGCGCTGCCCTTCGGGAGGGCGACCAGGACGCGCGGCGCGGCGGCGGACGGTGCGGCGGCGCTGGCGGGTGGCTCGCCGACCAGCGGCGCCACCGGCGTCGGTGAGGCCACGGAAGTCTGAGGGGCGGTCGCGGTCGCCGGCGCCGTCGCCAGCCAGGTCGCCACCACGGTCGCAAAGCCGCTCATCGACCGTCCGGCTCAGGCAAAGATCGGACCAATCAGCGTTGGAGGCGGCGGATCGTCTCGGCGATGATGTCGAACGGCTTGTCGACGGTGCGGTCGGCGTGGCGCGCGACGAACTCCTGCGCGCGCGGCGAGAACGCGCCGCCCGTCATGAAGACGATCTTGCGGGCAATCTCCGGCGCCTCCGTGGCCAGCGCCTCCGCCACGTCCATCCCGGTCATCCCGGTCATCATCAGATCGCAGTAGATGAGATCCACGTCGGCGAGGGAAGCGAGGCGCGCGCGCGCGGCTTCGCCGTCGGGGATCGCCGTCACCCGGTAGCCCGCGGCCTTGAGCTGCGCCCCGAGCGCCCGCGCGACCATCGCGTCGTCCTCGACCAGGACGATGTGGCGGCCGCCCGGTGTCACCGCCGGCGGCGCGACCGGCGCGCGCCTCGGCACGGCGGGGCTGGCGCTCGCGGGAAGCGTCACCCGGAAGACCGCACCGCCCGTCGGACGATCGGACACGGTCACGTCACCGGACAGACCCCGCACGACGTTGCGGCAGACAAACAGCCCCAGCCCGGTCCCGACACCGATCGGCTTGGTGGAGAAGAAGGGTTCGAAGATCCGCTCGCGGTCCGCCACGGGAACGCCCGGCCCCGAGTCGGACACCTCCACGAACGCCTGCCCGTCGGCGCCGCCGGTGCGCACGACGATCTCGTGCTTCGCCGGGCTGTCGGCTGGCAGCGCCTGCATCGCGTTCATCACCAGGTTCAGCACCACCTGGACCAGGCGTCCCTCGCTGGCGTTCACGGGCAGCGTCTCCTGCAAGTCGAGGATCAGACGCGCGCGCGCCTCGACCTCCTTGGCCACCAGCTTCAACACGGACAGCGCGACCGCACGCAGGTCGACCGGCTCGAGGCTGCTCTCCTCGGGGCGGCTGAATGTCCGGAGATCGCGCGTGATCGCGCCGATGCGCGCCGTGCCCGAGCGGATCGGCGCCAGCCCCTCGCGCAGGCGCGCCAGCGACGCCTTCGCGTCCGCGAGCGCGGGCCCCTCGAGGCGGCCGAGCAGCTTCTCGAGCATGTCCACCTCCCGCTCCACCGCTTCGCCGTGCGACAGGACGTAGGTGAGCGGGTTGTTGATCTCGTGCGCCACGCTGGCGGCCAGCGTCCCGAGCGCCATCACCCGATCGTTCTGAATCATCGTCCGCTGCAGGTGGTGAAGCTCGCTGATGTCGTGCGACAGGCCTGCCAGCCCGACCACTTCGCCCGTGGGCCCGCGCAGCGGCGCCAACCAGGTGTGGTACACGGCCTGGCCGACGATGGTCGTGTACCAGAACGACTCGCCCGCATAGGCCCGGCGAATCTGCCCCGGGATCGTCGGGTGGTCGCCGTACAGGTCCAACAGCTTCACGCCGACGAGCTGGCCCGACTTGACGCCCAGGGCCGCGAGCCCGGCGCCCTCGGACATCGTGATCACCCCCGCCGCGTCGGCCGTCCAGACCGCGATCGGGGCGTGGTCGCTCACGAAACGCAGCTGCTCCTCGACGCGCTGGCGTTCGAGCTGCGCGGCGATCTCCTTCGAGATGTCGAAGAACACCACGATCACCTGGGTCATGCGGCCGCCCGCATCGAAGACCGGCGAGCCGACGGCTCGGACGTGGACGACGCCGTCGCGGCGGCGAACGACGAGATCGTCGACCACGACGGGCGCGCCCGTCGCGACCACCTGCGAGAACGGAAGCCGCTCGGCCGGGTAAGGCTGTCCGTCGCGCGTCAGGAGATCGTAGAACGCTGGATGGTCGCCGATCGGGAGATCTCCGACGGGCTGCCCGGCGATCTGCGCGCACGCCCGATTGGCGTAGACGGTGGTCCCATCCGGGACCCGGCCCACCCAGACAGCGACGGGCAAAGCCTCAAGGATGGCGGGGAGATCCATGGCGAGCTGTACAGAATAGACCAAACCGTCGAGGGCGGGCACCCACGTCCGAGCGACGAGGCCAGGGGTAGACGAAAAAAGAACGGTGAATAAAAGGCGGCACATGATCGCCGTCGAACTGTTCGACTACGACATCCACGCCGCTCCGACCGATGTGGCCCACGCGCGCGTCGCGATGTGCGCAAGGCACGCGACCGTGGCGATGAGGCCCGGACAATTCCTAGAGACCCCGGAGGGCCGCGGAACGAACCCGCGCCGCGTGCCTCCGGACGAGCTACACGGCGCGACCTGCCGCGTCTGCCTGGGCGCGGTCGCCCTGCTCTAGGCGCCGTGTCGGGTCATCGCGCTTGCTGCTTGTCGGCCTTGCAACAGGCGAGATCCAACCGACGGGACCGCGCCGACCAGGATCAGGCAGTCGCGCAGAGGGAGCGGAGCACCTCGGCGACGCTCCAGGCTTGCGCGACGCAGCCGCGCGCGTGGAACGGCGGCTCGGCGTCGTAGATTTCGCTGATCGTCCCGACGCAGGCGGCGGAAAGCTGCTGCTCGAGCCCGTCGAGCACGCGCCGCGCACCGGGGCGATCGGACGGAAAGGTCTTCAGCCAGGCGTCGACGAACGGGCCGAGCAGCCAGCCCCAGATCGTCCCCTGGTGGTACGCGGCGTCGCGCGCGCGCAGATCGCCGTCGTAGCGGGGCTTGAAGTCGGGATGGCCGGGCGCGAGCGAGCGCAGCCCGAACGGCGTCGCGAGCTGCTCGCGGACGATGCGCATGACGTCGGGCCAGCGCGCCGGATCGAGCACCGGATGCGGCAGCGCGATCGCGAGCAGTTGGTTGGGACGAACGCTGGCGTCGTCACGCGCGACGCCTTCGCCGTCGACGACGTCGAAGAGGCAACCGGTCGCTTCGTTCCAGAAGCGCTCATTGAAGGACGCGCGCAGCCGTTCAGCGTGCGCACGCACCACCTCGGCGCGCAGCCCGGGCGCCGGCGGCACGGCTGGTTCGTCACCGGGCGGCGCTTCGTCGAGCCAGCCCGCGAGCAACATGAGCGCGTTGTAGAAGAGCGCGTTGATCTCGACCGCCTTCCCTCGACGCGGCGTCACGACCCAGTCGCCGACCTTGGCGTCCATCCAGGTCAGCTGGTAGCCGTCCGCGCCCTGTCGCAGCAGCCCGTCTTTGGGATCGACGCCGATGCCGAACCGCGTGCCCGCGAGATGCCGTTCGACGATGTCGCACAGCTTCGGGAGCAGAAACCGTCGTGTCTCCCGGTCGCCCGTCCGCTGTTCGTAGCGATCCAGCGCGTGAAAAAACCAGAGTGTCGCGTCCGCCGTGTGATAGAGCCCCTCGGTCTCGCCTTCGGGGAAGAGGTTGGGAATGAGGCCGTCGCGGACGTGCCGGGCGAAAGTGTGAAGGATGCTGCGCGCCTCGCCGTGTCGGCCGGTGACCAACGTGAGTCCTTCGAGGCTGATCATCGTGTCGCGTCCCCAGTCGGTGAACCATGGATAACCGGCGATGACGGTGCCCGCCTCGTCCCCCTGGGCGGCGAGGCGCACCTCGTCGGCGGGACGGACGCGCGGCGCGATGATGAACTGGTCAGCGGCAAGCACCAGCTCCGGCCCAAGGCCGCTCCGCAGGGCAGGATCGGCCTGTGATATCAGGCGCTGCCGCCGCTCGTCCTCGAGCCGAATCGCCTGGCCCATGTCGATCTCACGCAACCCCCCCCACTCTTCGGTCGACGCGGTGAACACCGCCTCGAAGCCGAGCGCGAGGTCGAGCTCGATCGCGGCGAAGCGCCGCAGCGATCCCAGCCAATCGTAGCCGCGCGCGCGCTCGGTCCGATACGCCACGGCGATGGACGCATCGTCGGGACGCCAGCGGGCAGGCGCCGCCGCCTGCGCGAGCAGCCGCAGCCGGGGCAGTCGCTCTTCGCAGATCAACTCGACGCCGTCACCACTTCGCTCGATGCGGAACGGCTCGGGAGCCAGGTCGACACGCCCCTCGTGCGGGCGGATCGACACCGCCGGCGTCAGCACGAGTCGAGCGGGGCGATCGGCGGCGACGAGCCGGTAGCCGACGCGCACCGTGTTCTGCCGGTGGGTCATCACGATGCGCTTCTCGAGCACGAGCCGGCCACCCGCGCTTTCAAATCTCCAGACGGGACGCCCGTTCTCCAGCGTCATCTCAGCGAGCGCGTCGGGTAGCGCAATTCCGTCCGGACCTTCGAGACCGCCGAGGGCGATCGGCGCGCTCTCCCCAGGCAGCAGCGTCTCGGACACATGGTTCAGCATCAGCGTGCGACCCAAGGGCGCGGGCAGCGCCGCCACCAGCAAGCCGTGAAAGCGGCGCGTCGGCACGCCACCTACCGTCCCTGACGCGTAGCCACCGAGTCCATTCGTCAGCAGCCATTCGCGCGCGACCAGCGCTTCAACGGGCTCGCTCCGTCGCCAGCCGATCCTGCGGGGCGACGCTGCGGCGTCACTCACGTCTCACCCTGAGGAGCGAGCACGATCGCGGCGTGACCGGGAAGCCGTAGCCCTTCGTCAGTATCGACCGGCGCCGTGCCGCCGCCGCCGTAGCGCGGATCCTCGCTGGACCACAGCGTCCCCCAGCGCTGCGCGCTCGGCGGCGCAACCAGCGGCTCGGCCACGGACGCGAGGCAAAGATCGCGGCCCAGATTGACGATCAGCAGCCGATCGCCGCGCGGCGAGAAGAACCGCAACACGAACGCTTGCTCTGCCAGCACCGCCGCATGAACCGATTCCTTCCGCCCGGCGGCAAACGCCGGATCCTCACGTCGCAGGCGAAGCAGATCGCGGTGGAGCGCAACCGTGGGCGCATGCTGCTCGCGCTCGGACCAATCCAGCTTGCACGCCGCGAACGTTTCGTCCGCACCGGGAGCGGGCAGCGTGGCGCGGACCGCCTCCGACGTCAGCGAGGGAAACTGCGACAAGAAGCCGAGCCGCCCCTCCGCGACCTGGGTGGCCAGCTCGGTCTCGTGATCGGCGAAGTAGAGGAAGGGGCGGGTCGAGCCCCACTCCTGTCCCTGGAACAGCATCGGCGTGCTCGGACCCAGCAGCAGCAGCGCCGTCATCGCCCGAAGCCGGCCCGGATCGACGCCCGTCGCCAGCCGCGCGCCGCGTGCCGTGTTCGCGACCTGATCGTGGTTCTCGATGTACGTCACGAAGCGCTCGGCCGGCAGATCCAGCGCGGGCGCTCCCCTGCCCTTTTTCTGCCAGGCATAGCGCTGTCCCTGGAAAAGAAACCCCCAGCGAATGGCCGACGCCAGCTCTTGCGCGGTCCCGTGGTAGTCGCTGTAGTAGGCCTCGTTTCGCCCGGTCAGCGCGACGACCGCTGCGTGGTGAAAATCGTCATTCCACATCGCGTCGACGCCGTAGCCTTGCTCGGCGGCGCTGCGGACGAGGCGCGCCTCTTGCGGCTCGTTCTCAGCCACCACGTAGGCGGCGCGCGCGCCCGCCGCCTGCCGCGTGCGGCGCGCGATAGCGGCGATCACGTGCTCGGAGGACGCGTCGTAGATCATCTGGGTCGCGTCCAGGCGCAGGCCGTCGAAATGAAACTCGCTGACCCAGTAGGCCGCGTTCTCGACGACGAACTCGCGGACGGGCCCCGCGTCGGGCCCGTCGAAGTTGATCGCCGGGCCCCACTCGTTTTCGTAACGTTTGGTGAAGTACCCAGGCGAAAACTGCCCCAGGTGGTTTCCGTCGGGCCCGAGGTGGTTGTAGACGACGTCGAGGATGACGCCCAGCTTGCAGGCATGGGCGGTGTCGATGAAACGTCGCAGGTCGTCGGGGCGGCCGTAGAGGTGGCTCGGCGCCCATAGATCGACGCCGTCGTAGCCCCAGCCAAAGCGTCCGCTGAACTCAGCGAGAGGCATGAGCTCGACGACCGTGATACCCACGTCGGCGAGCCGCTCGAGGCGTTCCGCGGCCGCCGCGTACGTCCCCTCGGGCGTGAACGTTCCGACGTGCATCTCGTAGATCACCTGAGCGCGCGCGCCCACCCCGCCCCACTCGTCATCGCTCCAGGAGAACGGGGTCGCGTCGATCACTTCGGACGGACCGTGCGGCCCCTCGGGCTGGAAGCGTGACGCCGGATCGGGATAGGGCCGCGCGTCATCGTCGAGCATGAAGCCGTAGCGACCGCCGGCTCCGAGACCGTCGACTCGTCCGGAGAAATATCCCGGGCCGCCCGCTTCCGGCTCGAGCGGCGCCCGCTCGCGCAACGTCGGCCCGTACGCGACCGCGACCCGCTTGCGCGCTGGCGCCCAGACACGCACGTGGGTCTGCCCGTTCGAAATCACCTCCGCGCCCACCGGAAATCGTCGCGATCGCTCCCGTTGCGCCATCGACCTAGGGGAACGTGAGACCCCTAGGGTGGGTGTCAAGGCTGACGCGTGATGCCCGAGGGTGGCGCGCCGCTCGCGGCCGGAATCCATGCGGCGATCTGCTGTCGCCGGTCGGACATGAAGTACCACATGTCCATCTGATACATGGCGACTTGCTCGTTCGTGTACCACTTGCGTCCGTCCTGAGCGACGTGCGGCGCGATCTGAGCCGCCACCCGGTCGTGCTCGGCTTTCCAGTCGAGGCTGTCGGTCAGCGCCAGGATGTCCCAAACGTTGTCGACGAACTTGCGGTAGCAGGACGGCGACGCCTTGCACTGCACCGCGAACACCGAATGGATCAGGCTGATGTCGACGTCGCCGGCGTAGAAGCTCTCGTCGATGCCCCAAGGCATGAACGCGAGCCGTCCGGTCGCAGGATTGGCGTACGTGAAGTAATCGTCGCCCGGGTCGCTGTAAGGGAACGAATCGAGCTGACCCACGACGGCGCACATCGCCCAGAACCGGGTGAACTGATCGACGTCCGCGTACAGGCCGGCCGCCGCCATTGCGTCGTCGGGGTTGCCCGCCGCGAGCGCGGAGGCGAGCCCCATCAAGAGCGTCCGGTCGTCGGGACCCGTGACCAGCTCGAACATCGGGACGTAGGAAGGCGTGAAGTCGACATCGGTCGCGCTGAACAGCGAGCCGGTGTTGTTGCCGAACGCGCGCGTCAGGATGTGCTTCTTGACCGTCTCGACATTCGCGTAAAGGCCATAGGGCTGACCGTTGACGGTCACGAGCGCGTGGTTTGCGCGCGACGCCGGCACGCCCGCCTTGCGCGCGACCCAGTACGCAATCCGCTCGTGCATCATCGAGAAGTCGCTGTGCATGTTGTTCCAGGTCAGATCCTTGAGACCGAAGAACGCCGCGCCCGGCACGAACTTGTCGACGTTCACGTGCAGTGACGGCTTCTTGTCGATCGGCTCCCACGACTGCATGCCCTTCAGGTGCACGCCGACCGGCCCATAGTCGCGGCCCTCGTAGGTGAGCGTCACCGGCACATACGTGTCGGGCGCGGTCAGCAACGATTGCCACTCGGCCGCGCCGATCGTCAGCGCGAACTGCGGGATCTGGTCGTAGCCCAGGATTCGGTCGCTCGGGTCGCCGGCCGTCGGCACCGCCTCCGGATCCGACGCGGCTGAGCCCGGCTGGCCGACACCAGCGGGATTCGCGGCGCCGGGCGAGACGTGCCATTCGATCGCCCACGTGGACGCGCCGTCTGGCTCACGAGCCGCGGACAGGTCGGTCTCCTGGGCCCCATAGGTCAGGCGATCGATGAACGACCCGTCGGGTCGCGCCAGCCCGAGGTTGCCGCCGACCTTCGAGAGCACGATCGCGGCATGCGTCGGGCCGGCTGCGGCGCCGCCATCCAGCCACAGCACCAGGTAGCCATGCGCTGGCACGGCCGCGCCATCGCCGAGGACGGCCTTCCGCGGATTCGCGAAGTCGTCGGTGATCGCGTACCCGCGCAATGGCACATCCGTGTCAGTCGGGTTGAGGATCTCGATCCAGGAACGCGCGGTGCCGGTGTCGTCTTTCGCCGTCAGCACGTTTGCTGCCATGAGCTCATTGATCGCGAGCTGCGCGTCGATTTCGGGCGGCACCGACGGGCCGGGCATTCCTGCCGCGCCGCCGCCGCCGTTCCCCGGGCCGCTTCCCGCGGCGCCACCACCTGCCCCACCCCCGGCGATGCCCGCGCCGCCGTCGTCGACCATCCCGGTACCGGAGGTTGCGCCGCCCGCACCGGCGCTGGAGCCGTCACCGGCCGTCCCCGTGCTGGACGTTGCGCGTCCCGCATAGCCGTCCCTGGAGCACGCCGATCCGACCATCGCTGCGGTCGCGGCACCCACCACCCATACGCAACAACGCATCGATCGACTCACGTCCGCCTCCTCGTCACTCGCCCGCGAAATCGCCGGTGAGACCTGTGCCGTCGCCCGCGTTGTCGATGTTCCCGGACGGCGGGCTGGAATCCCGATCCGGCGAGATGCCGTGGTAGGCGATATCGCCGCCGTTACCGTTGGCTGCGCCGCCTCGTGCTCTGATGAGGCCGCGGTTCTCCAGCCAGTTCTCCGTTGTCCCGTGCTTGCCGTCGCAGTTGATCAGCACGGCGATCTGTTCCATGTCGTCCGGGAACGATGCGACTCCGCCGCCGCCATCGTTGCGTGCGCTCCCGCCGATCGTGCCCGCGCCACCGGACGCATCGATGACGGCCGTCGTGTCGAGCAGCAGCTTGCCGCCGAGACCGTCGAAGTCGGCGTCGCTGAAGATATCGACCGCGCCGCCGAGGCCTCCGGTCCCGCCAGGGTCGCGCGCGTCGCCGCCGCGCAAGGTCAGCATGCCCGCCACCGTCAGGTCACCGCTGCTCGTGATGAAATACAGATGACCGCCGCCGCCAGCGATCCCGGCGCCGCCCGACGCGCCGCCGTCGAGCATCACCAGCGCCGTCGCGTCCACGAACAATGCGCCCAGCGTGGACAACGGCTGCATCGTCAACGCGCCGGCAACGCCGCCGTTCCCCACGCCGCCCGCGGTGACAGCGCCGCCGCTGCCGATGATCCGTCCTGTGATCATGATGTCGCCACCGCTGACGGCGCGATCACCGGCGCCCGCTCCCGCCTGACCGACCAGCGTGCCGCCATCGCCGGGCTGCGCCGCCGAATCGCCGCCGCCGAAGTCGACGCTGCTGGCGAGCACGAGGTTGCCGACCTGCGGCTCGAGCGTGATCGCGCCGCCTTTGCCGCCTGCAACGGATCCCTTGCCCCCGCGCGCCGACAGCACGACCGACGCGTTCACGGCAGACGGACGGGTCTGCTCTCCGACGCGGATCGCGCCAGGGGGACCGGCCGTGGCACCGTCGGCGAGGCCCACACCGCCCCGCGCGTCGACCAGCTGGGCAGCCTGCAACGCGCCGGTCCCGTCGACGATCAACGCGCCACCAGCGCCCCCAAACATGGTCCCGGCGCCGCCGTGGACCTGCACCGGCCCGCCAAGGAACGCGAGCTCGGTGGCAGCGATCGTCACCGTGCCGCCGCTGCCGCCCCGTGCCCCATCAGCGCCGACGGCGGAGATCCCACCCAAGATGACGACGCGCTTCGCGGCGATCGTGATCGCGCCGCCGTTCTGCCCGGCGTTGGTGCCGCTGCTGTCGATCGTGCCGTTGACGTAAACAGTTCCGTTCGGCGCGAGCAGGGTCAGCCCTCGTGTTCCGCCTCCCGCGTCGCCGCCGGAGAGCGTGCCGTTCACGAGAATGTCGCCGCCCGTCGAAGTGATCTGCCGGATCGGATCGACGCCGCCCGCCACCAGCGTACCGTCCAGCCGGACGCTGCCCGCGACGGTGACGTCCGCGGACAGCGCTGCGGCGTCGACCGGCACGGCGTCGCCCGTCGGAACGATCGCCGGCGCCGCAGGCGCAACGGCACCGAATGTAACGGCCCCCTGAGCGACGACATGGATCACGCCGCCTCCGGACGCCCGCCCGGTGAGCGAATCCCCACCAGCCACGGACCAGGTCGCGCCCGCGGGCGGAAGCGCGCCGCCGCCCCCGCCCGCGGACCCAGTCGTACCACCACCGCCCGTGCCTGCTCCGACGGCGCCGGTGCCCGCGCGGCCACCGACGCCCACTCCTCCCGTTCCAGCTGCCGCCCCCGCGCTTCCGCCGAAGCCCCCCGTACCGCCGCGCGCGCCTACCGTTCCCGCCGCCCCACCAGCGCCTCCCGAGCTCGGCCCGGAACCATCCGTTCCAGCGCGGCCCCCTCCGCCAGTACCGCCGGGCGCACCGGATCCCCCGCTTCCTGCCGTTGCTCCGCCCGAGCCCACCGTCTGGCCGTCGCTACCTGCTCCGCCGCCCCTGCCGGATACGCTCCCGCCAGCTCCACCAATACCGACGCCTGCACCGGCGGCGTCGTCTCCACCGCAGCTACCCACCGACCCCGCGACCAGCGCGCCAATCAACCCCGCCCCAAACACCCCGACCGCGCGCTTCGTGCTCATGCGTTCCTCCGGCGCGGAATGCTTCAGCAAAGACAATGCCTCAGCAAAATCCCGCAAAATGGGACGCAAGACCGGCGTCACGTTACCTGCCGGAAGCGAGGCGCGCGCCTGACAGGGGCTGCCCGTAACGGGCTACGAGCGAATGGATGTCGATGACAGCTGTCGGCCGGTCACGCGCTGCGCAAGCCAGCTGTTCCGGAGTGAACGGCTTATGCAGGATCGCATCGACGCGCAGACGTCCGCGGACGCCCGGCAACTGCTGCCGGTGCAGTTCGTCCGGGCGTCGTTCGACAATATATAGTCGTCGCTCGTGGTCGGAGATCCGTTCAATTCCGCCGATCCGCTCATCGGGCGGAAGTTGGACGGACGCTACGAGGTGTTGGAGCGCCTCGGCGCAGGCGGCGCGGGGGTCGTCTACCGGGCTCGGCAGACCCAGCTCGACCGATTTGTCGCGATCAAGGTGCTCCACCAGGACACGGCCTCCAGCATGGAGTGGCGCCGCCGTTTCCAGCGAGAGGCGATGGCGTTGTCCGTGCTGGCCCATCCCAACGTCGTTCCGGTCACCGACTTCGGAGTCGACCACGGCGTGCCGTTCCTGGTGATGGAG
>Ga0070684_100002089_pt1 | contig 14709 bp, 11 predicted proteins | sample KBSC723LmetaG_FD_65653 | JGI IMG/M metagenome (GOLD analysis project Ga0070684, IMG submission 65653) | Corn rhizosphere microbial communities from Kellogg Biological Station, Michigan, USA - KBS C7.2-3L metaG | ecosystem: Host-associated > Plants > Roots > Rhizosphere ...
ATGGCTGGGGGCGGAATCGAACCGCCGACACGTGGATTTTCAGTCCACTGCTCTACCGACTGAGCTACCCAGCCGTGATGGCGTCAATCGTGTGCCGCCGTGGGGTTTTCACTATGCAACAATGTTGTTGTAGGGCAAGCGTTGCCCTTGCCAACTGGGAAGCCGTAGCGTCAAACGCAGCTTCGAGGAATCTCTAATTGTTGGACTGCGCTTTCCAGTTACAATCGGCCACATGAAGAAGCCCATTTTCACCAGCGAGGCACCGGCTGCAATCGGCCCCTATTCGCAAGCGATGCGCAGCGGGCGTTTGCTGTTTTGCAGCGGCCAAATTCCGCTCGACCCGAAATCTGGCGAAATAGTTTCCGGCGATATTGCGACGCAGACGCGGCGAGTGATGGACAATATCGCAGCCCTTTTACGCGCCGAGAGCCTCACTTTCGAGCACATCGTGAAGACAACAATTTTCCTAACGAACCTCGGCGATTTTCAGATGGTAAATGAGATATACGGCTCGTATTTCAAACAAGATCCCCCTGCCCGTTCCACCGTCGAAGTTTCCGCGTTACCGAAAGGAGCCAATGTGGAAATCGAGGTAATTGCCGCCGCGGCTGAAACCGACCAAACCGCTTATGACACCTCTGGATAGGATTCCGCTTCCGGGGAGCGCACGCGCCTCGCGTGCTGGCGATGGCGCCCTCGCCATCGCGGACTTTTTTTGGTCAACCATATTCATGCGCATAGCTACTCCCGAGGTGTTTCGGCGAGGGCGCCGAAACGGGCACGCGAGGGCGCGTGCGCTCCCCAGATGAGCGAAGATCTGCTGACACTCTTCAGGAAGACCGGCGCCCTGCTGGACGGCCACTTCGTTTTGCGCTCGGGTTTGCATAGCCGCGAGTATTTCCAATGCGCACTGCTTCTTGAGCACACCGAAATCGCCGCACAGGTGTGTGGATGGATTGCGGATAAAGTAGGCCAGTTTGATTGCGACGCTGTTATCTCCCCGGCTCTGGGCGGAATCATTGTCGGTCAGGAAGTCGGCCGCTCGTTAGGCAAACGTCACATTTTTGTGGAGAAAGAGGAAGGCAAACTCGTTTTGCGTCGCGGTTTTCAAATTTCGCCCAACGAGAAATTCGTTGTAGTCGAAGACGTCGTGACCCGCGGAGGACGCGTTCAGGAGACCATCGATATCGTGCACGCGCATGGCGGCATCGTCTCGGCAGTCGGCGTGATTGTCGACCGCAGCGGTGCAGCCAAGCCGGACTTCGGCTGCCCATTCGTGAGCTTGATCGAGATGAATGTCGAAACCTTCTCCGCAGACAATCTCCCGCCGGATCTCGCCAAAATTCCCGCGGTTAAACCTGGCAGCAAGTAGGAACGGTTCACCCGGACCGCCCAGGCGATTGGGTCAATCGCCCCTACCTCCAAGTGCAGTACAGACCTGCGCCTGACCGGAGAGACGCTACAAATCATCCCGCATTATACCTTGCCCTTGTCAGGTGAAACACGTTGTCCTCAACGCGTTGATAAGCGGCTTGCAGTCGGATATCTGCGCCTTTGGCCAATCAGGACCCGTCGTCTTGAGAACAAGCCGACCCACCTTCGCTGCCGTTGTATCCAGATTCGGACAGCGTCCGCCGTTGAGCTCACGCGGACGGCAAAATACGTCCGCTTACTTCGCCGAAACCGACGCGGTAACCATCTCCCTGACACCAACCGGCGATCGTTAGGCGATCACCGTCTTCGAGCCATTTGCGCGTTTCGCCGTTCGGCAGGCTCAGGGGCTTCGCGCCGCGCCAGGTCAACTCCAGCATGCAGCCACGCGATTCTTCAGTCGCTCCGCTGATGGTACCGCTTGCTAGTAAATCGCCCGGTTCAAGATTGCAGCCATTGACCGTGTGATGAGCGAGCTGCTGCGAAATGCTCCAGTAAAGATTTTGGAAATTCGTGCGGGTAATCACATGCGGCGCATTCATCGATGACGTTTGAAGCTGCGCTTCGAGCTGGATATCGAATGTGAAATCGTTTTTTGCGCATAAATACGGAAGCGGCTCGGGATTCTGTCGCGGGAGCGGTTTCCTGAATGGTTCGAGCGCGTTGAGTGTCACCACCCATGGCGAAACGCTCGTCGCAAAGTTTTTCGCCAGGAAGGGGCCCAGTGGCTGATATTCCCACGCCTGAATATCGCGCGCGCTCCAGTCGTTCATCAGGACCAGTCCAAAAATGTGATCGGCCGCGGAATCGATCCGCACTGGTTCGCCTAACGAGTTGCCCGGCCCGATGAGAAACGCCATTTCCAACTCGTAATCGAAGCTCTTGCTCGGGCCGAATGTCGGCGTGGCTGCGTCCGGCGCTTTCGTCTGTCCGCTCGGCCGGCGCGCATCGGTGCCGCTCACGACCACCGAACTGGCGCGTCCGTGATATGCAACTGGCAACCATTTCCAGTTCGGCATCAGCGCGTTTTCAGGACCCCGCAACATCGTGCCGACGTTATGTGCGTGATGATAGGATGAATAGAAATCGGTATAATTGCCTATGCGCACAGGAAGTTTCATCACCACATCCTTTTGCGCGTAAAAGATTTTTTTCCGCAGCCGCGCGTCATCCCGCAGTACCGGTGTATCCACCGAGAGCAGGTGCTGCAGAATCTCGCGAGTCTTCCGCCACGCGAGTCGTCCGAGCGCGAGAAATGAATTCAGCGAATCGTCAGAGAACACGTTTTGGTTCTGAAATTCCGACGACCGGAAATGGCCGAGCTCTTCCAACGCGGAGAGATCAAGAATTAAATCACCAATCGCGACCCCCACTCGCGGTTTGTCCCGCTTCGGTTGGAAAATCCCGAAGGGAAGATTCTCCAATGGAAAATGCGAATTCGGTGAAACTTCGATGAACGATTTGAGAGGCATAAATGGTAGGGACGATTGACCTCAATCGCCCGAAGTGTGTTTGTTTACGCTGGCTGGGCGGTTCAGGTGAACCGCCCCTACCTTACAAAAAACCGAGCGCGCGCAAATCGTCGCGGGGCTCATCGAAGCTGCAACTGCCGAAAGACTTCACGAATTTGCGGCGGTATTGCAGGCGTTCGGTATCGATTTTCCAATCGCGCCATGCGAAGAAATCATCGGTGAACGAAAACGATTGCGGATTCTCCTCATCGAGCATCGCCACGGTTTGATCGACGCCCCATCGATGTTCCGCTGCAAGGACTGCGGCTCCCAGAACGTTGAGAAATCCGTGCATCTTCGTGTTCACTTCTTCTCGAAATTGCCGGATGGGATGATGCAACCCGGCAGTAAACTTGATGGGGAGCTGATGCGTCGCTGCCGTTACGAGAGCGCGTGCGATCTGCGCTGAAGTTGGAAATGCGTCGGCCGTCACTCCGCCGGTTCGTAATTTGTAACCGAATGTTGCCGTCTGCTCGTCAGAGTTATGTCCAGCAATCATAGCGATGGTTTGCTCTGCTCTCTCAGGTGGCGCTTCCCAAAACACCGGCAACTCATCCACAATCTCCGTCGCTTTTTTGAGAGAAGCAGAATCGACATCGTCCGGTAAAAACATTTCCAGGTGGCTGACCGAAATCAGGTTGCGATCGGATCGTGCGAATGAACGAACCGCAGCGCTCGCGTCGTTCAGCGCCTCAAGAAAAGCCTCAATGTTTGCGGTCTTCGGTCCCAGCGCGGCGACTCGGAACTGATGCGAAGCGTCGAACTGTGAAACTAATTTTGTTGCGACATTGAATTGTCCCACGGGCAGAACAAAGCCGTTCAGTATGTAGGCTTGTGGCGAACGCACATAGCCTGCCTGGTTCCGCAACGCTGGTTCGAGCGGCAGGGCGCAAGGCGGGAACATCCCCGCATAATCAATTGCCTGTTCGAGAAGAGCCCGAAGCGAAGCGGAAACAGCCATAACTGGGACATTCAACCACGAATCCGCCTTCGCCAAGGCTACGGCGGACAGGTCGACACGAACATTTTCAGCTAAACTATTGCTTCCATGCAGGCGTATTCGTTAGCCCTCGATATCATCGGCGGTTGCTGGCTGGTCTTTGTCGCGATCTGGGTGCTCGCTGCGTTATCGACCAAGCGCACGGTGTATCGTGAGACTCGGGCGCAACGAATGCGTTACTGGGTATTGCTGGTGATCGCTTGCTTCCTGCAACTCTATGCCCGCCGATTGCCGTATCCGCTCAATATGCGCATCCTTTCCCACGTGGCACCGACCGTATGGGCGGCTGCAATCTTGTGCGTCATCGGTTTGGCCTTCGCAGTTTGGGCCAGAGTTACTCTCGGGCGGAACTGGAGCGGTGTGGTAACACTGAAAGAAGGACACGAACTGGTAGAGCGCGGGCCGTACCGATTCGTGCGCCATCCAATCTACACCGGGATACTGACGATGTTCTTTGCGACTGCGATCGCGCAAGGGCACTTGTCCGGGTTTGTGGGAACACTACTAATGTTTGCGAGTTTCTGGATTAAACTTCGCGACGAAGAAAAGCTGATGCTGCAACAATTTCCCCAGCAATACAGGGCGTATCAACAACGCGTCAAACGCATCATTCCCTTTGTGGTTTGATTGCTGATGGATCGAATCGGCGGACTGGAGACCGCCATTGTGCGCATTGTGTGCTAATCGCACGAAGCAAATTGCGGCGTCATGCTAAACGAAGCGCGTAATTCGCCGCCGGGCGGAATCATTTGGATTCCTTGTTTGTTCTCGAACGCGCGCTGCTCGTGATGATCGGTCAAGCCCCAGCACGGCTCGACGCAGAGAAATGGCCCGCCGTCCGACCACAATGTCACGTACGGCACGTCCGTCAGATCCAGAGTCACCCATCGACCGCTTGGTGGATCAACATAGGAAAAAACCCGGCGCGGCACATCCGTTAGTTCGAGAATCACCGACCGCGGTAACTCGTCTCTGGGAAAGGGCATTTCGCCACCGTGGAATTCAATCTCGCGCGTTTCGCCAGATAAGTAATTGCCAGGCGAAAAATATCGTCGGTATAATCCGCGCGGCATTTGTAGATGAAAGGTCTCGAATGAAGTTGCACTGAACCCTGGATGCAATCCGAATGACACGTGTGCAGTCAGCTCCGCTTCGTGGTTGCGAAATTCGAACAGCACACCCACGCCGTTAGCGCCGATCTGATACGTGAGATCCACACTCACCTTCAGCGGATACTCGATTAATGAAAAATCGTCCGGTGTGATTCGGTATTTTAGCGAAGCGCTGCTCTGGTTGGTCAGAGATTTGGCGAGATGCCACGTCTTCGCGCGAAGAAAACCGTGAGTGCCACCCTTGATTTCGTGCCCGCGATACACACTGCTGCCGTTCTTCAGTCGATGAAGATAATAACCCATGACGGTGGCGTGATTTGCCCAGCCCTCACTCGGCGGCGTCACATCATTGTCGCGGTAAAAAAAGCCAATCCACTCGCCGGCTTCATTGATTCGCGACATGCTGATCAGTTCCGCACCGAGACGCGACACGATGATGCGAAGACCGTCTTCTTCGTCGGTAAGAACATCGAGATGCCGACCGTCTCGGTGTTCTTCTGTGTGCGAAAACTTCATGAGTCGCTACGTTGCTGCGTCATTCTGAGCGAAGTGGAGCGTAGCGCAACGAAGTCGAAGAAGCCCGTTGCGCCGCCTAAAAGTAACGCGACGGGATCTCTCGACTTTGCTCGAGATGACGTAAAGGCCGACCGCTCATGGGAACAAGCCGCGTACTTGTTTGGCCTTGATGACACGTTCAACACCGATCGCCATTGCGGCTGTGCGATGCGATACCCTGTGGTCTTTCGCGCGTCTGATTACTTGCACAAACGAATGCTCCAGGATGCGGAAAAGTTTATCGGTCACTTCCGACTCCGACCACAAAAACGCCTGCAGACCTTGTACCCACTCGAAGTATGAAACGATTACGCCGCCTGCGTTGCAGAGAATGTCTGGGATCACGAAGACTTCGTCCCAGCGTTCGTCGAGAAGCAGATCCGCATCGGGCGTGGTCGGGCCGTTCGCACCTTCGGCAAGAATGCGGCACTTGAGTTGGCCGGCATTTTTCGCGGTAATCACGCGATCAACCGCGCACGGAGCAAGAATATCGCACGGCAGCGTGAGAAACTCGTTAGGATTTACATGATCATCTTGAGCGAACGCCCGCAGGATCCCTTTCTTGATCATGTGTTGCTCGGCTGCTTTAACGTCTATCCCTTTCGGATTGTAAATTGCTGCGGTGTGATCGCTGATTCCGACGACTTTGACGCCGCTCTTGTAGGCGAGCGACAAAGCTGCGACCGAACCGACATTGCCGAATCCTTGCACAATCGCGGTGCATTTTTCCGGATCCATCTTCAACATGTTCATGGCCCGCTCGATGAGATAAACGACGCCGCGGCCAGTCGCTTCACGCCGTCCTTCGGTCCCACCGATGGCGACCGGCTTGCCGGTAACGATCTCATTCACCGCGTAGCCCATGTAAACCGAATAGGTGTCCATGAACCACGCCATGATCTGTTCATTCGTGCCCATGTCCGGACCCATGATGTCGGTGTGCGGACCGACGAACGGAATCATTTCCTGCATGTAACGACGCGACACGGACTCAAGTTCCCTCCGCGATAGTTTCGTAGGATCAACAGCCACGCCGCCCTTCGCGCCGCCGTACGGCAACTGGGCCAGCGCGCATTTCCAACTCATCCACATCGCCAGCGCCGCCGTTTCGCCCATCGAAAGCGAAAGGGCGAACCGTGTGCCGCCTTTGGTCGGCCCCAGCGCAATATGATGTTGGACGCGGTAACCCTGGAAAGCTCTGGTGCTCCCGTCGTCCATGTGCACCGGCAGCGTCACGGCGATTGCGCGTTTGGGGTACGTCGCCCATTCGCGATCGCTTTTATCGATGTTCAGATAATCCGCGATGACGCGAAACTGCTCGCAAGCCATCTGAAAAACTTCATCGTCGTAAATCGTGTGTGCTGCTGTGTCAGCGCAAGATTCGGCGTCCATTGGAAGCTGCTATTTGCGCTGAGCACGAGGCGTCGTCAACTGCGAAACTTTCGAGTGCGCCTACATTCCCGGGTCTGGGGAGCGCATGCGGCTAGCGTGCTGGTTTCGACGGCGCGTCGAAACGATCTTTTCTGGACATCAAGGACCGCCTATCAGTTGAAAAAATTTGGCGAGCGCAAGGCGCGTGCGCTACCAGACAACGGGCAACGGACGCTTCACTGCAAAGATCGACAAGAGCGCGTGAACCTGGCTAATGTCCGCAAATGAAAATCGAAACTGTAGCCGTTCACGCAGGACACGAGGTGGATCGGACGACTGGGGCCGTGGCCGCCCCCATCTATCTGTCCACAACGTTTGAGCGCGACATCGAAGGCACGTACTCGCGGGGATTCATGTACTCGCGTAACGACAATCCAAACCGGAAAACGCTTGAGCGCGGCGTAAGTATGCTCGAAGGCGGCGAAGCGGCCGCAGCTTTTGCCTCTGGAACCGGCGCAGCAATGTCGATTCTGCAGGCCTTATCACCCGGCGATCATGTCCTCGCGCACATCGACGCGTACTACGGCACGTCACGATTGATCCGCGAAATTTTTGTGCGCTGGGGACTGGAGGCAGATTTCGTGGACATGAGCGATCTCGCTGCAGTTAAGAAAGCATTACGGCCAAATACAAAACTGGCCTGGGCCGAAACGCCGTCCAATCCGCTGCTCAAAGTTGTCGATCTGGCCGCGCTCGCCGAAATCGCGCACGACGCCGGCGTGATTTTCGTTTGCGACAACACGTGGGCGCCGGTGCTGCAAAGACCTTTTGATCTCGGCGCGGATCTAATCCTTCATTCAACAACGAAATATTTTGGCGGACACTGCGATGTTCTTGGAGGAATCATCGTTGCGAGAAAGCATGATGAATTTTTTCAGCGAATCCGGGGCATCCAATATGAGGGCGGCGCGGTCCCCTCGCCTTTCGATTGCTGGCTGATCTTGCGCGGCATGCGCACATTGCCATGGCGCATGCGCGCGCACTCGGAAAACGCAATGAAAGTTGCGGAGTTCCTCGCACAGCACCCAAAAGTCGCGCGGGTGCATTATCCCGGTTTGCAATCGCACCCGGCGCACAAGATCGCATTCGGACAGATGTCCGAGTTCGGCGGGATGCTGTCCCTTGAAGTGAAAGATGGTTCCGACGCGGCGATGTCGGTAGCGGCAAAAACAAAAATTTTTATTCGGGCGACGAGCCTGGGTGGAGTGGAGAGTTTGATTGAGCACCGCGCATCCATCGAGGGCCCGGGTACAACATCGCCCCAAGGCTTATTGCGCGTCTCCATCGGCCTCGAAAACGCCGATGACCTGATCGAGGATCTCGACCAAGCGCTGGGGTGAACGAGACGTGATGCAGGCATTCGTGCGTATAAGTGCCGGGCGCCGCAGACACGATTTTTCGCGTCACGATTGCCTTAATTATTTGGGAGTGCGGCGACATGTCACCGCTTTCAAAGCGCGGACATGTCCGCGCACTCCAAAGTTCCCGCTGTAGTCCGCTGTCCCCAGCGGATCTTCGCTCCCACAAAACAAATGCGCTGAGGACAGCGCACGCTACAGCCGCAGCCGGTTCTCATTAACACCGGCCTTCAGGCCGGTGTGGCGATCGCGTGATGTAAGGAGGCGTTTAACGGCTTCCGTTGAGTTACGCGCTTAGCACCGGCTTAAAGCCGGTGTTAATGAAAGCGCCGCCGGAAAACATCTATGATGTCTTGCACTTCGCTGATGCGCAGAAAAAACGCCGCGCCAAAAAATCCGGCTCCCGCAACTGCAATCGTGGCGAGCAGTATTGCTACCTTTTGGAAGAATCGCATGTCCGACCACGCATCGAGCCAGAGATAATTCGCAGCCCAACAGATCAACGCCAACAGCGCACCTGCGACACAAATTTTCCCCAACGCGATCAACATCTGGCGCGTTTCAAGCCGGCGCGTATGCCGTCGCATCAGCGTGTAGAGCAAAAGAAAGTTGATGGTGGCAACGAGGCCCGTCGAAAACGCGAGGCCGCGGTGTCCCCATCCAAGCCGGAATGTGAACAACCAGTTGAGAAGCAAATTCGCACCGATCGCGAGAAAGCTCACCACCATCGGCGTGTTACGTTTGCCGATGGCGTAAAACGCCGGAGTCAACACTTTCAACGCTGCATACGCCACTAAGCCGGTCGCGTAATATTGCAGCGCGCCCGCAGTTTGCCGCGTCATCTCCGCTGTGAAACGTCCGTGCTGGTAAATGATGCTGATGATCGGTGAAGCCAGCATCGCCAGTCCGATCGCCGACGGAACCGTCAACAAAAACGCCAGTCGCATCCCGCGCGCGAGCGTTGCGCGAAATTCGGCCGTGTCTCCGAGCGCCGCGCTCTTCGATACCAGCGGTAATGTTACAGTGCCGATCGCTACGCCGAAAATTCCCAGCGGCAATTGCATCAGACGAAACGCGATGTTGAGCCAGCTCACCGGGCCGTTGCCGAGACTGGCCGCAAATCCGCTGTTGATCAGCACGTTCACCTGCACGGCGCTTGCCGCGATGACCGCCGGTCCCATTAACGTGAGCACGGCGCGCACGCCTTCGTCGCGCCAATGAAAATCAGGGTGAAATCTGTAACCGACTTTCCACAGCGACGGGAATTGCCCGATCAATTGCCACGCGCCACCGACCAACGTGCCGATCGCCAGGCCGATGAGCGACCGCGAGCCGAAATGCGGATCGATCCAATAACCGATCGCAACCCCTCCAAGTATCGAGCCGAGATTGAAATAACTCGATGCCATGGCCGGCGGACCGAACACATATTTCGCGTTCAGCATTCCCATCACCAACGCTGCGAGCGAGACCATCAGCATGAACGGCCACATGATTCGGGTGAGCAAAATCGTGAGCTCGGTTTTGTCCGGCGACCAACTTCCCCACGTCAACAGATCGACCAGCTGCGGCGCGAACACGATGCCGAGCAATGTGATCACGCTCATGAAGACGGCCGTAAGCGTGGCGACCTTGTTTGCCAGACGCCACGCCGATTGGTCGCCTTCGACCGCGATTTTTTTTGAGAACGTTGTTATGAATGCCGTCGAAAGCGCGCCTTCGGCGAATAGATCGCGCAACAGATTCGGTAGGCGAAACGCCATGAGAAACGCATCAAGATTTCTGCCGGCGCCGAACAGCCCGGCAAACACCATCTCGCGCACAAGACCGAGCAGGCGGCTCGACAAAATGGCGATGCCAACCACACCCGTCGCGCGGGTGCTCATTCGCCGGTCGTCAGCCGCAGCCATCGGCGAATGTTAACCACGAATACACATGAATGAACACGAATTGCTTCGCCGCCGTTAAATCGTTAAACCGTATGGGAGACAGACCACGGATTTCACGGATGACACGAATCTGGGGAGTACACGCGGCTCGCGTGTTCTTTCGGCGGCCTCGCCGAAACTATCTTTTCTCCACCCCCCGAATAGACACGAATTGCTTCGCGGCCATTAATCGTTGAACCGGATCGGAGACACATGCCACGGACATCACGGATTTTGGATTCGAGACGCACCCGCTGTCGGGTCCTGATGATCGCGCCTCGCGATCACAAACTTTTTCGAGGGAAGAAGGAAAGTCTGTTTCCGGCGGGCGCCGAAACCAACACGCGAGACGCATAAAAAAAAGACGTTCGCGAACGCACAGATGTCTCGGTGTAGTCGTGCTTATGCCAGGCACCAGTTCACGCGTTTGGCAGAAACGCCTCTACAAATATTCGTTCCGACGAAAGGTGCAGCAAAAGCAGTTACTGAGCGGTGCACGCTTCCATGGCATACGATCAAAACTTCCACGTCTGCCAAAGAAAGCCGCTGGGAATTTTTTTGTCAGCCCGGTAACTTCGGCTACCCGATTACGGCGGAGAGTTGGGCGGCGATTTTTGTCCGCTAGGCACAGCCTCTACGCAGATCAGGAAGAGCAGCCGCAGCCCGCTCCACCGGGCTGCGGCCTACCCACTTCATCCATTTCATTGAAACCGCGAATAACGCGGACCTAACCTACCTGAAGGAATACGCCATCATTACAACTTCGTAATGGTTGGCAAGCACAAAGTTTTGCCGCGGAAAGACGCATCGATTCAAGCGTTTTAAGACATACCAAGGCGAATGTGATCGTTTAATTACACTAATGTAATACTAAAATTTTAGACGCTCCTTTGGTTAGGCCGTAGCGTGAAAAACTATGAAAACGGTGAAAGCACTCCTTGCGATAGGAATCGGCGTCGGACTTACTTTAGGCGCGGCCGCTGAACCTGGAAAACATCCTGGCGAAAAAGTCGACCTAAAGTCGCTCCCCGCATCCGTCCAAAAGACAGTTAACGATAAGGCGGCAGGCGGACAAGTCGTTAAGGTATACAGGGAAGATGATCCCGATGGTAAGTGGAATTACGAGGTGTCCGTGAAAGCAAACGGTAAAGACTCGCTATTTGAAGTCGATCCGAACGGGAACTTCGTGAAGCAACACGAATAATCCACTGCGCCCTCGTGTAACACTCAGCCATTCCCGCGAATGACTGAACATGTAAATCATCTGCACTAATGGCCTTTGTGCCAAGCGCGTGAGGAACGCGCGTCTTCGAGTAAAGATGCTGTAGCGTGCGCTGTCCCCAGCGCATCAACTCCAAAACTCCGCTGGGGACAGCGGACTCTACAGCGCAACCACGGATCGCGCGGATAATGCGTATCGGGAGCACCCGCGGCTCTCGTGTGGTTCCGCGGCCTCGTCGAACAATGTTTATTTGCCCCACGAAACACCCGAATGACGCGAATTGAGGATGCACTCACCACTGAAATCATCGAAATCACGCAGATCCACAGTCGCGCCCTTCGCGACCTTTCCAGAAAAGCCCCGTCGTTGCTAGACGCAACGACCCACACGCAAGAAACGTGCGCTCCCCATCCATTATCCGTGTTATCCGCTTAATGCGTAGCCAATGAAAAAGAGAAAGCGCCGGGAGGATTTCTCCTCCCGGCGCTCGTTTCTCCAGTGACAGAACTGCCTCTTAGATATTGTTACTTCGTCTTGAAGTACGCTGTGATCACCGAACCATCGATCGCCGTCATTCTAACCACGTAGCAATGGTTAGCCCCCTTTGGTGTCTGCCAGTTCTGGATGAACTGATGGCCAGTAGTGTCATACCGTAAGGCGGTTGATCCTGTATTCGGAAGATCCCCCATTGGGTCTTCTGTGCCGGCACTGCAATTTTGTTCGAAAAGCTGGCAGGTCCCACCCTGGACGTCGGAGACGCTCGTTCTCTCCACACCGCCGGCATAAATATTGAACTTCAGCGGCACCGTCGAGCCACCCTTGATCGTATTGACCACATTATTCATGTCGACCGGCTGGTAGAAGCCCGTTATGGTCCATACATTAACGGTGAAGGTGCCATTCACATAGGCGACCGTGTAGTTGCCGCTCGCGACCACTGGGCTGAACACCGCTGCGCTCGGGGTCACTGTATACGGTGAGCCCGCAACCGTGGCGCCCGCCGCGTAACCTGGGCACATTAACATAATCGACGTGACAGTGTCGCCGTTATACAGGGTGCCGGTAACCGTGAAGTCAACCGACAGCGGAGTTGTATCAGGCGTGTAGGTAACACCAAAGATCTTGCTTTGGGTTGACGCCATGATCGTGAGTGACGCTGGATTGATGTGCAGATTGCCGTTCACGTAATTGACAGCATAGTTCGTTAAGCCTGTGCCTATTGCTGCGGTTGGCACGATCGGGTAATTCGGCCCAGGCGCCGTTACCGTAGCAGTAGCCGCCGCGCCCGTGCTGGTCAACGTCACACTGGTCACGGTGTTGCCATTAACTAACTGCCCGGCGCCAGTTGTGAACTCTGCGCCGCCGAACGTAACCGTTGCACCATACGTCTTAGTCCGATTGTCGGCCGTAATGTCCAGCCCTCTGAGATTAACTGCGAGGCCGATGCCGGCATTGTGATAGCTAATCATGTAATTGCCCAGCCCACTGCCCACCGCTACGCTCGGCGTGATCGCATAGGGCGAACCCGCGACGGTTGCAGTCATTGCGGTACCCGTGCTCATGAGCGTCACGCTCGTGACCGTGTCACTGTTCTTTAGCTGGCCCGCGCCAGTGCTGAATTCGGTGCCTGCAAACGTTACCGCATCACCATAAGTCTTGGTTCGGTTATTCGCCGTGATGTCCAACGCGATCGCGTTAACCGTCAGACTTCCGTCGTGATAGGCAATTGTGTAGTTGCCAACCCCGCTGCCGATCGCCGCACTCGGTGTGATCGTATACGGCGAGCCTGCGACGATCGCGGTCATGGCCGCACCCGCGCTCGTGAGCGTCACGCTGGTCACGCTGTCACTGTTCTTTAACTGCCCAGCGCCAACTGTGAACTCGCTCCCGGTGAACGCGACTGTGTCCGCGTAGTTCTTGCTCTGATTATTCGCGGTGATATCCAGCGCAATCGCATTCACCGTCAGCTGCCCATCATGATAACTGATATTGTAGTTGCTCAGGCCAGTGCCCATTGCGTTGCTCGCCACAATCGCATACGGCGAGCCTGCCACCGTCGCCGTGCCTGCGGCTCCCGCACTCGTCAACGTGACGCTCGCTACGCTGTCGGTGTTCTTTAACTGACCAGCTCCAAGCGTGAACTCGCTCCCGGTGAAAGTGAATGTGTCCGCGTAGTTCTTGCTCTGGTTGTTCGCGGTGATATGCAGCGCAATTGTGTTCACCGTCAGACCGACGCTGGCGTCGTGGTAACTGATGTTGTAGTTCGACAGCCCCGTTCCCATTGCCGCACTAGTCGTGATCCCGTACGGCGAACCCGCCACCGTTGCTGTGCCTGCAGCTCCAGTGCTGGTCAATGTGACGCTTGCCACGGTGTCGGTGTTCTTTAACTGACCAACTCCGACGGTGAACTCAGTCCCGGTGAAAGTGAACGGGTCGCCGTAATTCTTGCTCTGGTTGTTGGCTGTGATGTCCAGCGCAATCGCATTCACTGTCAGACCGACACTCGCATCGTGATAGGTGATGTTGTAGTTGCCCAGCCCGCTGCCCACTGCCGCGCTCGGTGTAATCGCAAAGGGCGATCCCGCCACTGCCGCAGTCGCTGCTGCACCTGCGCTGGTCAACGTCACGCTGGTCACGCTGTCAGTGTTCTTTAACTGGCCTGTGCCTACCACGAACTCCGTCCCGGTGAACGTGAACGTGTCGCCATAGTTCTTGCTCTGATCGTCGGCTGTGATGTCCAGCGCAATGGCATGCACCGTCAGATGTCCGTCGTGATAACTGATGTTGTAGTTGCCCAGCCCTGTGCCTGTCGCCGCGCTCGGTGTGATCATATACGGACTCCCCGCAACCGCGGCAGCCGCAGCGTATCCTGAACTGCTCAGCGTCACGCTCGTAACCACGTCACCGTTCTTTAACTGCATCGGACCACTGCTGAACTGTGTAGCGCCATTCGGTGTAAAGGTGTCTCCGTAGTCCTTGCTCTCGTCAGTCGCCGTAATGTCCAATGCGATGGCGTGCACCGTCAGATGCCCATCGTGATAACTGATGTTGTAGTTGCCCAACCCTGTGCCTGTCGCTGCGCTCGCAGTGATCACATATGGCGAACCCGCTACTCCCGCCGTCGCTGCTGCTCCGGCGCTGGTCAACGTCACACTGGCCAC
>Ga0070684_100002091_pt1 | contig 14707 bp, 11 predicted proteins | sample KBSC723LmetaG_FD_65653 | JGI IMG/M metagenome (GOLD analysis project Ga0070684, IMG submission 65653) | Corn rhizosphere microbial communities from Kellogg Biological Station, Michigan, USA - KBS C7.2-3L metaG | ecosystem: Host-associated > Plants > Roots > Rhizosphere ...
AGGATCGCCTGCATCGCCTCTCCGAGGAGTGGATTCAATCGATTTTAGCAGTTCGGGCGGGCTACCGATAGGGCGCAGTGTGGAAGATCTGCCACAGAAGCAGCTTCAGCCCTTCACTGGTAGTCAAGTGATGCGCGAAGCCTTGGTAGAATCAGGCGTCCGCTCCCTCATGTTTCGCGCAAATTACCCGAAAGGGGTGCTCCATGCGCATTGCTGCTGCTGCTATCCTCGCCATTCTCACTGCGATTCCGCAACCACAACCGACTGCCCGCGAGCGGCTCAACACCATCGAGGCCCGCGTACGTTCCGCCATCAAATCTGGCGACCATCAGGCGCGCATTGCCGCCGACCAGGAGCTGCTGCGTCTTCTCAACGGCTCGCCGCAGGCTGTCGCAGCGCTGGCCCGCGCTTACGTTACCGCGGGAGACAACACCAGCGCTCTCGCCGCGCTCAATCGATTCGCCGACCTCGGTCAGGCCGATGACAACATGCTCAACGGAACCGATCAGAACTTCGCGGCCTTGAAGTCCCGCTCCGAGTACCAGCAGATCCTGGAGCGATTCCGCAAAAATCAAGAGCCCGTCTCGCTTGGAACACCGGCCATTACGCTCCCGGATGCCGGCCTTATCACCGAGGACATCGATTTCGACGCGTCCACGCACACCTTCCTCATCACCAGCATCCTCGAACACAAAATTCTTCGCGCCGGCCTCGACGGCCGCGTGAGCGACTTCGCCACATCACCCGACCCCTGGCCGATGCTTGCCGTAAAGGTGGACTCGAAACGCGGGCAAGTCTGGGCTACGGAAGTTGCACTCGACGGGTTCACCGCGGCACCCAAAGACGCGTGGGGCCGCTCGGCGGTTCTTTGTTACAGCCTGAAAACCGGCAAGCTCCTGCGCCGCATCGACGGCCCGCCTCACACTGCCCTGGGCGATATGCTCCTGACCAACGACGGGAACCCGGTCGTCAGCGACGGCCAGGGCGGCCGCCTCTATCGCGTATTGGATGGCAGCCTTCATCCGATCGACACCAACGAGTTTATTTCTCCGCAGACTCCCGCGCGCGGGGCGTCCGCCGACACCATCTTGGTGCCGGATTATCTGCGCGGCATAGGAATTCTGAACCTGCGCACCAACAACGTCTCGTGGATCGACCAAGGCAAGACAGCCCTCATCGGCGTTGACGGCCTTTACCTCCATGGGCACTCGCTGATCCTGACGCAGAACGGGACATCGCCCCAGCGCATCCTGCAACTGAAACTCGATCCTTCCCTCACCAGGATCCTCTCCGCCAAGGTCATTGAGCAGGCGTCGCCTGACTTCGGCGATCCCACGCACGGGGTGTTCGTCGGAAACGATTTCTACTACATCGCAAATTCCGGCTGGAACCAGCTCGACGATCACGGCGACGTGAAACCGGGCTCGCAGCTTACTCCAGCCCGGATCATGCGCTACCGGGTCGATTGACCCGACAACGCTCCCGCAGCCGGTTCACAACTCCGCGCGCGCCAACGTCCCATCACGCCAGCGTTACCTTCAGCGACGCGGCGTAATCCACCGCTGGACGATACTGCTTAGGCAACTCCACATGGAGTCCGTCCGCCGACTGCCTCCAGTTCACGGTGGCCTCGGTGCCGATCAACTCCACCCGCGCAATCTTGCCTGGATTTGTTGCCGCCGAGGTTCCCAGCGCCTGCACCAGGATGGGTTCGGAAGGCCACCCCAGCACGATTGCGTAGACCAACTTATTCGCTTTGTCGCGCGTGAACCGGATGTCTTTTTCGCCCAGCTTGCTGATGCTGTTGCCCTGGAACGACCCGGCCTTCACGCTGTTCGGGCCTTCGCCATAGATCTTCCAGGGCCGAGTCTCGTAGATCGCTTCCCCGTTGACCTGCATCCACGCTGTGACGCCGTCGAGAACTGCAATTTCCTTGCTGTCGATGGTTCCATCGGGCCTGCCCGGGACGTCCAGAATGAAAGTGCCATTCTTGCTGACGGTATCGATCATCCAGTGAATTACGTCGCGAGGCGGTAGATATCCACCATACTCGCCCTGCTTCTCGTAGAGATACCGCAGATAGTGCCAGGCCCCGATGCAGGTCTCTGACTGCCATGGATATTGCATGATCTCGCTGGTGAGGCCGCGCTCGTAGTCCGCCACCACCGCTTTCGCGAGACGGGCGGGCACGTCCTTGACGTTCAAGACGGCTTCCAGCTTCCCGCCATGCTGCTTCCTGTTGTTGTTGTAGAAGTACGCGCCGATATTCATCCCGGCCCAGCCCAGCGGCAGCAGCGAGTCGTCGAAGTAAAGCAGATCGGGGTTGTGTTGATCGATCAGGTCGCGCGTGCGGTCGTAGAAGTTCTTCACGTACGAGGGATCGGGCAGAGCATCCCCAGGATGCTTCACTCCGTAAAGACGCTGCGGATCGACACCTTGCCACCACCGTCCCTTGCCCTGGGCCGCGGTCAACTCGCCGTCGTAGGGCACGCCCGCCAGCGGGCCGGTCTTATCGGCGTCGTGAGATGGTTGGAACCACCACCAGTTGCGTGCCTGGTGAACCGTAACCCCGAATCGCAGCCCCTGTTTCCGCGCCGCGGCGGCCCAGCCTCCCACAACGTCCCGATGCGGGCCCATCGCCGCGGAGTTCCACGGGTGGTGTTTCGAGTCCCACGCGTCGAAGCTGTCGTGATGATTGGCCAGCGCAATAAAGAGGCGGGCGCCGGCCTTTTTGTAGCGCGCGATAAGTTCATCCGGTTCCCAGTTCAACAGCGTCCATTGGGCACACAGATCTTTGTAGCCGAAGCGCGAGGGCGGCCCGTAATGTTCAAGCTGATACTTGTACTGCCGTTGCCCTTCCACATACATGTTTCGTGCGTACCAATCCCCTGCTTCCGCAACGCACTGCGGGCTCCAGTGTGCCCAGATGCCAAACTTTGCGTCCTGGTACCACTCCGGCGCCTCGTACTCGAGCAGCGAGTCCCACGATGGCTTGAACGGCCCGTCGCCCGCGAGATTCGGGATCGGCGACTGCAGGGGCACGTCATCCCACGTGCCGCCTGCCAGCGAAAGCGGCTTCGGGTTATAGTCCCATGCCGGTTGTTGCCATGCCGCCTCATCCAGTCTTGCTTCGACAATCTTCCCGCCGCGCAGACAATAGAAAACTCTTTTCTCCGGCGGTAACGCACAGAACTCAGCGTAATCCTGGGTGTAGCGATTGAATCCGGGAGGCACATCGCTGGCTTCGCCGATTGCCGGTACGGCTTTGGCCACCGCGGCCGCGGCCATGATCTTACAAAAATCTCTGCGCTGCATGTGTCTCACTCCAGGAGAAACGAAGATGAAAAGGAAAGTTTCGAGGGATCAGAAAATCCCCGCAGAATACGCAGCAATTCTCGCACGCGCGCTGGCGTCCACCCTGGTGGAAAACCGTGAACGTCCCAACATGCTGCACCGCGAAAGGATGCCAACTCGCCATGTCGCGAAGCGATGCGAACTCGCGAACTTGCCGCAAAATAAGGTGTCAGGCGAATCGCCTTCGGATCTCAAATCCGCAAAAACACCCGCTTGCGATAGAACAACCACACAATCGCGCAGTTCCCCGCCACAAACAGCAGCGCATAACCCAGCGAAGCATTCCACGGGCTCATCCAGCGCGCCAGTGTGCCATTCACAACTCCGCGCATCGTCTGCGCATGCCCGCCGGCATTCCACTGCAGCAGCGGTTCCAGCGGACTCAACAGGTTCGCCAGCGCAAAGGCGAGAATTGCGTTGCTGCCGAAAACCAGCGACGGCGTTAGTCCCCGCCGCCAGCGCCACCGATCCACCACCACCGAGAGTCCCGCCAACACGACCAGGCTGAACCCCGCACTTAGCAGTACGAAGCTGGGCGTCCAGATCTTCTTGTTGATAGGAATCAGCGGATCGAGCGCCACGCCGGCTACAAGTAGAACCAGGCCCGTCACCGCCATGCCCAGCAGCTTGCGCTTCTCTGGCCTATCGCTGCGCAACCACTCGCCCGTCACAATCCCCAGCAGCACGTTGCACGTTGCCGTCATCGTGGACAAAAGTCCCTCGGGATCCCACGTCTGCCCGCCGTAGAACCAGAGATGCTGCCTACCGAAGACCGCGCGGTCTATCCATGCCTCAAGGCTGCCCACGTTGTCCAGATGTCCCGCGCCGAACCCCGGCACCGGAACCAGCTTCATCATCGCCCAGTAGGAAACCAGCAGCCCGATCACGGCGCCACCCAGCACGGCCGCATGCGCGAGCCCGCGATCCTTTTTCCGAGTCAAGCCAACGTAGAACAATCCGGCCGCCGCGTAGCACAGCCCGATTCGCTGCAGCACGCCGGGAACGCGCAGATTGTGCAGGTCGTATTTCGGCCACCCATTCAGCAGCAATCCAATTACGACAAGCAGCAGGCTGCGCACCAGCACATGCCGCACCAGCTGCGCCGCGGTCGCCCCTTTCCTTCGCCGAGCCGCAAATGAAAACGTCATCGACACGCCGGCTAAAAACAGAAACCCCGGAAAAATCATGTCGGTCGGCGTCACACCGTTCCAATCCGCATGTTTCAGAGGCCAGTAAATGTGGTTCCAGTCGCCCGCATTCGTCACCAGCAGCATGCCGGCGACAATTAGCCCTCGAAACACGTCGACGGAAAGCATGCGCGCAGGCTTCACCGCAACCGTGCTTGACGGTGTCGGATCAAGTTCAGAAGCAGGAAAAGTGATGGCCATGGGGAGCGTCCCGGCCACCACAATAACAGCGCAAAATTGGCGGGTCAAACGTTTTATCAGAAATAACGGAGCGGCAATCTTCGATTGCCTAATTCACGACGCCGGCATCTTTGCGGGGCCAGTAGACGAACACAGCCTTGCCGTAGATAAGGTCGCGGTCTACCGGACCAAACTCACGGCTGTCCGACGAGATGCAGCGGTGATCTCCCAGCATGAAGTACTCGTCGTCCGGGATCACCGTCTCCGGGTAGGACTTGGTGTCGCGGTAATCCTCCGGCACATAGGGCTCCGGAAGGCGCTTGCCGTTCAGGTAGACTTCACCCTGGTCGATGCGCAGTCGATCGCCGGGCACGGCGATGACCCGCTTGATATAGCTTTTCTCGGGGTCGCGAGGATAGTGAAAGACGACCACGTCATCGCGGTGAATGTCCTCGAAATGATAAACAAACTTGTTGATAAAGAGCCGATCGCTATCTTCAAGGCGCGGCAACATGCTGGTGCCTTCCACGCGCACCGGCTGATAGAGAAACACAATGATCAGCACCGAGGCAGCAACGGCGATCAGCACATCGCGCAGCCAGAGTCCGACCGTGTTCGCGCCTGCAGCGCGCCGGAATGCCGGCGAGGCCGCGAGATCGGGACTGGATTGCGGAGCCGCTGAGTCGGGCCCGGAATCCGGGGTGCAATTTGGTGTGATGGGTTCGTCTTCGGGCAACATTTCCGTCTGTTCTTAGCTTACTCGCTTTGTACTACTCGCAACCGAGACCCCCGGGCGGGCACAGGATGCGAGCCCGCTGCGGCTTCTCCATTGGCTTGGGTTGATTGGCCGCAGGAACCAGGGCGGGAGAGCCTGCGCCCGCGTTCAAATTCTCTTCTTCCAGCACGAGCGGTCTTTGCAACACCATTTCCACCTGCGAACCAGCCTCAATGTTCACGTCGGCGCCACGCGTAAACAGCGCCACGATTCCCGCGGCGGCGAGTCCGGCGCCCATACCGCCCAGCGTGCCCGCAATCGGATGTCCGCTAACCCCTCCGCCAATCGCCCCGCCTGTTGTTCCAGCGGGAACGGTGACTTCAGCCACCTTGCCCATGTTGCGGGCCTTGTCGCCTTCCTGTTCGATGGTGCCTTCTCCATCGTCCTTGACCTTCTGCTTGCTCGCCCCGGGCAGGCTATTCACCAGCCCGGGAATCTCAACGACCGTTCCATTGGGGAAGATCATGGACGTGAAGTGCATATCGAGCTGTGCCCTGCCCTTCACGTGGCCCGCCCGTGCCACGCGATCAACCACGCCCTGCACATACACGCCCGCGGGGATCAGAACCCGGTTCCCGACTACCACTGGGAAGGTCGATGCAAGGTAGACGCCGTCTCCCGGCTTGGCGCTTTTGGTGTTTACCGAGCTGCGGAGTTGCAGCAGGACTTTGGTGCCGGCAGGAACGGTGAACGTCCTCTTCGCCGCCGAAGGCACAGACGGAGCCGCTTCGGCAGGGACTGAAGGAGCGGGTAAACTCGCCGGCGATTCGGCCGGCGTGGCTTGCGTTTCCGGCTGAGGAGGTGTGGAGCTCTGGGCATTGCCCGCCTGCAAACCTGTCGCCACCAGCCCCGCGGCAACAAGCATTCCAATTGGCCGAAACGGCATACAAACTCTCCTCCAGCGCAAACCGGGCCCGCGGCGCCAGATGCGCGGTGCCCTATCCCGATAGACGGTACATTCGGACTCAAGGATAGCCCGAATTGCCGCCCCTAACCGCAAATTCCGCCAGATTCGTCACAGGCGAAATGTCCAATCAGCGTTACAGTTGAGACATCATGGAAATCCAGACCGAAGCGCCCGCCGATTCCGCCGAGTCGTCCACCCGGTTTGCCGCCGCGCAAAGCGTACTGACCGAGGCCATTGCCGCGCGCGCATTTCCCGGCTGCGCCTTTGGCGTGTTCGCCGAGGGCCGCGTCGTGCTCCAGGCCGCGCTTGGCCGGTTCACTTACGACCAGTCGACACCACAGGTTTTACCGCAAGCGGTCTTCGACATTGCAAGCGTCACCAAGGTAGCAGCGACGACCGCAGCCGCCATGCTGTTGTATCAGCGCGGGCTGCTGGATATCGACATGCTACTTGGCGACCTGCTGCCAGGATTCATCGTGGGGCGTGAACCAGGCTCCCCAGCGCGACAGATTACGCTGCGGCATCTTCTGGCGCACAACTCCGGACTACCCGGCTATGTGGAGTTCTTTCGCACCCAGACCACTCCCGCGGAGCTATTTCGCGCCTGCCTTGAACTGCCCGTCGAGGCGCTGCCCGGCACACGCGCAGAATATTCGGACCCCGGATTTATCCTCCTCGGCAAAGCCATCGAGGTGATTACCGGAGAGCCGCTCGCAAACTGGGTGGACCGGGAGGTCTTCAAGCCGCTTGAGATGGCGGATACGGGATTCTGCCCGCGGCTTTCGGCCCGTTCGATGATTCCTCCCACTGAACAGGACGACCAGCTTCGTTTCCGGATTGTGCAGGGCGAGGTGCAGGACGAGAACGCTTATATTCTGCGCGGCGTCGCGGGACACGCCGGCGTGTTCTCGAATGTTCGCGACATGCTTCGCTTCTCGGCGGAGATTCTTTCGGCGGCGGGACACCCCAGCGTCTCGCAGCCGGCGCGACTCTTCCGCAGAGAGACGGTGGAGCTGTTTGCCGAACGCCAGGCGCCCCCAGGCAGCGATCGCGCACTTGGCTGGGATACGCCCGGTGAGACCTCGTCGTCAGGCACGCATTTTTCCTCCCATTCGATCGGGCACCTGGGCTACAGCGGCTGCTCCCTGTGGATTGACCTCGATGCCGGCGTAGCGGTCGTTCTGCTGACGAACCGCACCTGGCCGGATCGTCAAAGCCAGCTCATCCGGCAAGTCCGGCCGGCCTTCCATGACGCGGTTCGCGAGGCGCTCTAGACAGACCGGCCGCCGCTGCGCGGATACGAACGCGGCCGTACATATCCTGCAGATAACCCATCTCTAAGAGCGGTCACGCGTCAGCAGATGAGATTTTTTTGCTGTGGAGCAGCCCCGCGGAAATCCGTTTGCTTAATCGATTCAGCGCATCCTGAAACGGCTCGGGCCGCTGCGTCCAATCCTTCCTGGACGGACAAATATGTTTCCCTTGCGCAAAGTTCCAGCTACAATCTAAATAAGGACCAGCTTGATGTTAACTACTTCTACGATGCAAGAGAACGCCGGGCCACCCCATAAAGAAGCAAACAAAAGAGACCAGGCGTCATTGCTTCAGCACCTCACCACCGAGAGCCAAAACGAGGCTTCTCAAGGATTTGACACAAAGTCCGCGCTGGATATCGCGCGCATCATCAACCACGAAGATGCCAAGGTTGCGGCTGCGGTCAAGAAGGCGCTTCCCGAGATCGCGCAGGTAATCGACCAGGTCGCGCGGTCGATGCGCGATGGCGGCCGGCTGATCTACGTCGGAGCCGGGTCGAGCGGGCGTATTGCCGCTCTCGACGCCTCCGAGTGCCCGCCCACGTATTCGACAGCGCCCGGACAGGTGCAGTACATCATGGCCGGCGGCCCCAAGGCCCTCGCTTCCGCGGTTGAAGTCAATGAAGACTCAGAAGAACTAGGCCAACGCGATATCGCGCGCCGTCGCCCCACGCGGAAGGACGTCGTAATCGGCGTCAGCGCGTCGGGGCGGACGCCATACGTGGTCGCTGCCACCGCCTATGCCCGCGCTCGCGGAGCCTATACCGCGGCGGTCACATGCAACCAGGGAACGCGGCTGGCTGAAGTGGCCGACATTGCGATCGTGGCCGAGGTTGGAGCGGAAGTGATTTCCGGCTCAACCCGCATGAAGGCTGCAACTTCGCAGAAGATGGTCCTGAACATGATCACCACCGGCGCCATGACCCGCATGGGCTATGTGTACGAAAACCTGATGGTCAACGTTCACATGCAGAATTCAAAGCTGGTGGAACGTGGCATCCGCATCCTGATGCAGGCCTGCAATATCGATCGCACCACGGCAGTTGAAACCATCAAGAGCGCCGGCCGCAGCGTGCCGGTAGCGCTGGTCATGCTGAAGGCTAAAGTTGACAAGCCTGAGGCGGTCCGCCGCCTGGCGAACTCCGACGGCAACGTTCGCCGTGCAATCGAAGACAACGTTCTCGAACTCTGATTCAACCTTTAATTCTGTACTTTCCCATAAGGCGCGGCTGTAGCTCGCGCCGTTTTTTTTGCCCGGACCGATGAAGTTGTATTCGCTGACGGAATGCGGTCTTCATGCCTTCTCAAGTCACGAATCGTGGCGGGCTGCGGGCAATCCAGTACACTTCCCTTGACCGGCCTATCATGTCCACGCAGCACGAGCAAGATGTTGATTGGATGCGGCGCGCGCTTGAACTCGCACGCCGCGGCATCGGCGTCAGCTCGCCCAATCCCGTCGTTGGATGCGTCCTCGTGGATAGCTCCGGGCAGGTCATCGGCGAGGGATGGCACGAGTACGATCTGCTCGACCACGCTGAGATTGCGGCTATCAAAGTGGCGCAACAGCACGCGCAAGGTCGCCTTCGCGGCGGAACGGCGTATGTCACCCTGGAGCCATGCAACCACACCGGCCGCACGGGGCCATGCACCCAGGCGCTCATCGCCGCGGGGCTCAGGCGCGTCGTCGCAGCCACCGGAGATCCCAATCCCGATGTCACCGGCCATGGCATGGAAACATTGCATGCGGCAGGTATCCAGACGCAGCTTGGCCTATGTGAGACTGAAGCCCGCCGGCTGAACGAAGGCTTTGCGCGATGGATCCGCTCGAAAAGGCCGCTTGTGCTGATGAAGGTGGCCATGACGCTGGATGGGCGTATAGCCCCGCCGCCGGGGTACCATGCGGCGCGCGAGCCCTTCTGGATTACAAGCGAAGCTTCGCGCGCTGCAGTGCAGCCCTTGCGGTGGCAGGCCGATGCCGCGCTCACCGGCGTGGATACGGTGCTGGCCGACGACCCGCTGCTTACAGACCGAAGCGGCCTGCGCCGGCGCCGTCCTCTGCTGCGCGTGGTGCTGGACTCGGCCCTGCGCATGCCGCTCGATGCCAAGATCGTTCGCACAGCCGATTTCGACGTGTGTATCTTCACGGTCTCAAGGGACGAAAAGAAGATCATCGAGCTCACCCGGCGCGGCGTCCGGGTTGAAGTTCTGCCTGCTGAACAGGGCCGCGTTCCCCTGGGCGCGGTGCTGGACAAGCTGGGCAGCGAAGGCATCTTGTCGGTGATCACCGAAACCGGAACTCGCCTCAATACCGCCTTGCTCGCCGGTGGGCTGGTCGACCGAGTCCACCTCTTCGTCAGCCCGCAGATCATGGGCTCTGATGCAGTGCCGGCCTTCAAGGGGCTCTCCAGCTTCATCCGCATGGGCGCGGTGGAGGTGGAGCGCTATGACAACGACCTTGGTCTCTGTTCCCTTCTCCGCGATCCGTGGCAGAATCAGTGAAACAGAGCCCGGACAGGAGGCGAAGCAACCATGGCCACCCGTATGAGCGGCGCACAGTCGATCTCTCCCCATAGGGCGTTGACGTTAGAGAGCTTGCCGAAAAGGACAAGGCTTTGTAACAAGGGCACGGCTTTAGCCGGGCCGACAATCAGCTCGATTGAAAGATCCGGGCTTTAGCCCCTGCCATACTGGACCGACTTCAAAAAGGTTGGGAAACCACAAACCGCCCATCCGCCAGCCCACGCGCAGCCTCGATATACTGACGGTTGGACCTTCAGGCAGGAAAAGGAATCTTCGTGTTCGAATCCGATTTTGAGCGCGGTCTGTTTGATCTGCGCAGGCAAAAGCTCCAGGAAATTGAGAAGCTCGGCCAGGCTGCGTACCCCAACCAGTTTCCGTTTTCGCATACGATTGCGGCGATTCGGGAAAAGTGGGGCGAGGCGGCTGCCGAAGAGCTCGATGCGCAACGCGTCACGGTGGCGGTCGCGGGACGCATCATGGCTATCCGCGCACAGGGCAAGGCCGGGTTCGCCACCCTGCAGCAGGACGGACAGCGGCTGCAAATCTACGTGCGGCTGGACGCAGTTGGCGAGCAGGGTTTTGCCCTTTACAAGCTGCTCGACCTGGGCGACCACATCGGAGTTTCAGGCTACCTTTTCCGCACGCGGACAGGCGAGCTGACGATTCACGTGGAGCGGCTGGTGTTTCTGGCCAAGGCAATGCTCGCGCTGCCGGAAAAGTTCCATGGTCTGTCGGATGTGGAGCTGCGCTACCGCCAGCGCTACGTGGACTTGTTCACCAACCTCGACAGCCGCGAAGTCTTCGTGAAGCGCGCCAAGGTGCTGCGCGCGATCCGACGTTTTTTCGATGACCGCGGATTTCTGGAAGTGGAAACCCCGATGATGCAGCCCATCGCGGGCGGCGCGGCGGCGCGGCCGTTCCGGACGCATCACAACGCGCTCGATATGGACCTGTTCCTGCGTATCGCGCCCGAGCTCTATCTGAAGCGGCTCACGGTGGGCGGACTCGATCGCGTCTACGAGATCAATCGCAACTTCCGCAATGAGGGCATCAGCACGCAGCACAATCCTGAATTCACGATGCTGGAGTTTTACCAGGCGTATGCGAACTACCACGACCTGATGCAGCTCACCGAGGAGCTGATCGGTTATGTAGCGCGCGAGGTGAATGGAACCACGATTACCGAATTCAACGGCCACACCATCGATTTGGCGAAGTGGCAGCGATTCACCATGCGCGAGGCGATTCTTCACTTCTGGCCGCACGAAGCCGGGCCGAAGCCTGCGATGAGTGCTTTTGAATCCCCTGAGGTGCTTCAGGCGCGCATCCACGCAGCGGTTGACACGCTGCAGAAGGCAGCGGCCGAAGAGGGTGGAATCGCGGAGGAGCGGCGCGCGGATCTCAAAACAATTCGCGAGGCATTGGCGCATGCCAACTATGAATCCAACAAGGGCGCTCAACTGGGAAAGACGATCTATAGCGTATTCGAGGCGTTGGTCGAGCCGTTCCTCATTCAGCCGACGATCATCCATGAATTCCCCACGATCGTTTCTCCGCTATCCAAGCAGAGCCCCGAGAATCCCGACTGGGTGGAGCGGTTCGAGTTCTTCATCGGCGGCTTCGAGCTGGGCAATGCGTTCAGCGAATTGAACGATCCGGTGGAGCAGAAGAAGCGGTTCGAAGACCAGCTTACCGAGCGTGCTCGCGGCGATGACGAAGCGCACCAGATGGACGAGGACTACGTACGCGCATTGATGTACGGACTGCCCCCGACCGGCGGCGAAGGGATCGGCATCGATCGCCTCACGATGGTGCTCACGGGGTCGAGGTCCATTCGCGATGTGATCCTGTTTCCGCTGATGCGGAAATCAGGGGCCGAGGGAACAAGGGAACCTGGGAATAAGGAAGACGCGGAACAGGTCTAACCGCCCCGCCGGACCCGCTTTTTGCTGGAGGCTGGAAGTTAGTAGCTGGGAGCTGCTTTTTGAACATTCTTTTTGTGGGTGACATTTTCGGCAGCGCGGGGCGACGCATCGTGGCGGAGCATATGGGCCATGTGCGCGAGGCGAATGCCGTCGATCTCACCATCATCAATGCGGAAAACGCGGCGGGCGGCTTCGGCGTGACGCCGAGCATCGCAAACGATCTGTTCGAGCAGGGCGCCGATGTGCTCACCACGGGTAATCACGTATGGGACAAGAAAGAACTCATCGAGTATTTGAACTCGGTTCCGGCCCAGAGCCAGGAACGGCCCAGGCGGGTGCTTCGTCCCGTGAACTACTACCCTGGCGTGCCGGGCTTCGGCGTATTTGAAGGCGTCACGGCGGGCGGAGTTCCCTACGCCGTGGTGAACCTGATGGGCAAGGTCTTCATGGGCGGAACGGAAGATCCGTTTCGCGCCATTGACGACGTGTTGCGCGGAATTTCGGCCAAGGTGATCGTGGTGGACTTCCACGCCGAGGCGACCAGCGAGAAGATCGCCATGGGCTGGCATCTCGACGGCCGCGTGACCGCGGTTCTCGGCACACACACGCATGTTCCCACCGCCGATGAACGCGTACTGCCCAATGGGACTGCTTACCAGACGGATGTGGGCATGAGCGGCCCGTACGACAGCGTGATCGGCGTGGAGACGGAACTCGTGTTGCACCGATTCCGAACCGGAATGCCCGGCAAGTTCGAAGCGGCAAAAGGCAATCCGAAGATGTGCGCGGCTCTGATCGGTTGCGACGCACAGACTGGCCGCGCGAGCTCGATTCAGCGCATCATGCTCGGCGAATAGCAAGACTGCCGACCCTTGTGCAAAAAAGGGCAGCCCGCGTGGGCTGCCCTTTTTCGATTTCCAGGGATGTTGCTCCCGGCGCGCTGTGGCGTAGTGCGCCGGGAATTGGTTCTTAGTGACGTGGCCGGCGCGCCGGGTGATGCACCGGGGTAGGCTTGTGCTTCTCTGCCGGCACGTACTCGCCGTCCCTGAGCACAATCTGCGCCGCCTGCGAGGTCGTGTCGGTCGCCGCCACCTGCTTGTAGGTGTCATAGGTACCCGCCAGCATGGCATCGGGCGCCGACTTGAACTCGAATCCGGGTGCGGAGATTGCCTTCACTTCAGCGTCGGTGAGCGGCTTCTTCATATTGACGATGAAGTCGGGCACCTTGGTCGCCTTGGCGTCTTCAGTTACGGCCACCTGCACCTGCTCGGGTGTGGCTGAAATCACCACGCCGGGCACCTGCGTCTGTTTGCCCTGAAGGACAGCCCACATCTTGTCGGCGTCTTCCTTACTGCCCAGCGCCAGGATAGTTTCCTTATCGGCCAGAGCAAGGGTGCCGAGGTCGGGGGTCGATGCGATCAGGTCGTGGATCTGCTCCTGCGGGCTCTTGGCCGGCGTGATGGTGAAACTTGCGGGCGGGAATACCGACGCTTGCGCCTGCTGCTTCACCTGGTCGAGGCCGTCAATGCCGCCGTGGTACTTCTTGTAGTAGTACTCGAGCTTGGGCTCAATCTGGCTCTTGTATTGCGCGGGGGCGAAATCCCAGACGCGGGCGAAGAACCAGATCGCTTGTTTCAAATCCTGCGAAGAACCAGGCTGGGCATAAGCCTGCGCGAGAAGCAGAGTGTCGTTCAGTCCAGCGGTCTTGCTCTCCTCGTCGCTATAAAGCTTCAGCTCCTCGGTATATTGCTGCTGAGCCGCCTTGAAGTCCTTCTTGACGGTGTCGTCGAGGGCCACTGCCGAATGGAAGATGGGAATGGCCGCGTCGGTAAGTTTCTTCCATTCCGCGTCCTGCATACTCGCGGGCTTGGTCAGGCCAACACCCTTCTGCGCCATTTGCCCCGCATCGTCGCAGGCTGCCTGGTCGGGCGGCGTCTGGGCACACTGCTGCTTCTTGATCAGCACGGTGTAAAGCGTCGCCTTGAGGCTGTTGGGATCGACCTGGAGAAGCCTCTGCGAAGAACTGAGCACACCGTCCTGATCGCGGGACGCCTGATACGCGTCGACCAACTGATCGAGCACGATCTGCTTGGCCACACTCTGCGGATAGGTCTTCAGGAAGCTTTCAAGAGCGGCAGCCTTCTGCTTCGGGTCGCTCTGGGTGGTCGCCATCTGGTAGGCGTTGAACTCGGCCGGATCCTTGATGGAAATGCCGCTCTGATCCTGCTGCGATTGCAGTTTCGGCGCGGACACCAGGCTGATTGTTGCCAGCGCCATCACCGACGCAAAGACGAACTTCTTCATTTAGTGCTCCTGGGAAAATCGGAAATGGAAATCAAGGTTCAAGTCACTCGCCGGTTGGTAACGGTTCGGCAGATTGCGGCTGACCATCCGCGGGGTAGAAAAAGGCGTTACCACAGCTTCCGATGCGGTGTTGGAAGGATTATAGAAAGGCACGCGGCCCCTGACAAGCGAAGTTGCGCCCTGCCAACGAATTCCAGTCGTACGAAAGCAGACGGGGAAGCGCACCGCGCCATCATACAATA
>Ga0070684_100002094_pt1 | contig 14694 bp, 13 predicted proteins | sample KBSC723LmetaG_FD_65653 | JGI IMG/M metagenome (GOLD analysis project Ga0070684, IMG submission 65653) | Corn rhizosphere microbial communities from Kellogg Biological Station, Michigan, USA - KBS C7.2-3L metaG | ecosystem: Host-associated > Plants > Roots > Rhizosphere ...
CGCTGGCCTTCGCGCTCGAAACAGCCCAGACACGACTGGCCATCGTGACTCTGCCCAAGGATGGTCACTGCGGAGGTGGGCTCGATGCTGCAGATGGTGATTCCCTCGTACAGGTTGTTGACGCCCTGTGTCAGCTGATGTTCGACGAAGCGGCCCGGCGTCCGCCGACCGCCGGGGGTCATGATCATGTCGCCCGGCGTGTTACCGGAGAACCGCGTGCCGATCAGTGCCTGAGCGAGCAGGTTGGCATCCGCGTAGTACGGCTCATTGTCGGCCCAAATCGCCAGACCGTTGCCGGCCCGTACATAGTTGACGATCATCTGCACCTGGCCGGCGCTCAAGGTGGGGACCTGGCCGGAGACGTACCACAGTTGGGAATATCGGGCGAGCACTTGCTCGGTCAGGGCACAACCGCCGATCCGGGGGGCGTGCATGACGTCGAACTGGAGTCCGCGCTCGGCCATGAGGCTACGCAACTCCGACTCCGCGAAGTTGCCGTCGGAAATCGTACAGACGTAGAAGAGAATCTTCTCGCCTCGAATCCGCGCCTCGTCGCCCCCGCCCAGATCGAAGGCACGACCCAGCGGGTTACCGAACTCGTCGAACCCTTCGGACACGCGCGGCAATTCCACCACCTCCAGTTGCGTGTCCCCTGACGGACCGAGTCCGATTCGTCCGCATATCGGCGCCGCCCGACCTGTCCGTCAGCTGACCACGTGACTGTTGGGCTGGTTCTCGGTCGGGTGCCGTCGATCGACGAAGCGTGCTTTCACCTGGACCGGCAGAGCAGGAGGCGTCCGTGAAAACCGCAATTCGCCATAATGTCAAGGGCGGCAAACGCGTATCGAACACCAACCTCGGCGGAAGCGTCGCGGTCGACCGGTACTTGTGCTCGTCGGCACATTTCGCGCCGCGGTTCGCCGAGTATGTGCTCGCCGAACTCGTCGAGCCGTCGGTTCGTGCTGCGTCGCCCGCATGCGGGATAGACCTGGTCGCGCTGGCGCGTCACGCCAAGGCGGCCAGAGCGCGGATCGTCCGGCTGCGCCTGTCGATGGCCGGCGTACTGGCCGGCGCCCTGGTGCTCCTGCTCGTCGCGATCGGTTTCAGGTCCGCCGCCCTACTGGTGCTCGCCGTGCTCGTCGGTGTGGTCGGCGTCTACCTTTCGGTCTTCTTCGACCGGCTCGCGCTCTACCGCGGGCTCGGGGAGATGGTGTCGCCGCAAGCGCCGATGCGCGACCTGGCGCCCGCCCTGTCGGCCGAGGACGAGTCACGGCTGGAAGAGCTGAACACGAGCAACGTCATCATCTTCGAGGGCGGAGACGCGTTCATCGCGTGGGGACGGCGGCTTCGCGATGGATGGCAGATGAGTCTCGACGCCACCAAGCCGGCCACCGATTCGACCGGCAACAAGCGCACCGTCGTCCCATTCACGCCGGCCGACCTTCACAAGGCCGTCACATTGGCGGTCCGCAGTTCGGGCATCCCTCACGTCGACGCGCACAACCGGCTCTTCGTGGCCGGCCACTCCACCGCCGCGGTGCCCGGTCTGCTGCCCGACGAGTTGAACCGCCCCGCCACCTCGGTGCCGCCGAAGTCGGTGCGGCTCGGGATCGAAAGGCCCCGGCCAGACATCCGGACCTACCTGTGCGTGGAGAAGACGTCGTGGGGCGGCGAGCTGGCCGTCAACCTCTACCTTCGAGCCGCGATGGTCAGCGGTGACCTGTTCATCGAGTGCCACGCCTACGTGCTGCTGCCGCTACGGGCCGAGTTGACGACCATCGACCACATGCCTTCGGGTTCGGTTGAGATGACCTTCCGGGCCATGCGCGACGCTTTCGGTGCGTACAAGGTGCTACGCCAGCTGCCGACGGAGCTGAAGCGGGAACATGCGGCGGCCCGCCGACGCCGCAAGGACCTCGCCGACAAGTACCGCGCCATCCGCAAGAACCGTCCAGTCAGCCGGGGCGCCGGCCTGAGCATCCGGGCGGCGGCCGCCGCGGACGAGCGGGTGTTCCTCTTCGCCTACACCGACGAGGAGATGCACGTCAATGCCCTGCAACGCCGCGTCCTGAACGCCATCGAAGCGTTCCTCGAACAGCACGGTGTCGACACGACGGACTTCAACCAGAAGCTCACGAACATCGTCAACAACCACACCTACACGATCGGTTCCGTCAACGCGCAGAACGCCGTCGTGGGCTCGAACAACGTCCAGAACTCGAATCCTCCGCCACCGAACAACCCGGCGCCGTGGTCGTCGAACCCCTAACCCGTATCAGCCCTTGGAGTCGCGCAATGAGCAACTATCACATCCGCTCGATCAACTCTGACAACGTGATAATCGGCGACCACAACACCCAGGTGAACATGCACGACGAGCTCACGACGCTGGACGCCGAGATCGAGCGGTACGCGTCGCTGCTGCCCGACGTGGCGGCGGCCCATCGCGCGCTCGACGCCCTCCGCGTCGAGTGTGCGGCCCGTCCGGTGGACGCCAACCGCGTCACGAAGGCCGCCGGTGAGCTGACCGCGGCGACGGCCACCGCTCCCGCTCTCCGCGCCGAGATCGCCCAGTTGGTCAGTCGCGTCGCACACCCGGGCACCGAGCGCCGCCAATGACGCCCATCGTGTCCGAGGACAGCCTCAAGCGCATCGCCGCGGCGGACGACCTGCTCACCGCGACACTCTCCCGGCTGCCCAGCGCCGAGCGAATGCGGCACGCGCCGACGGTCGGGGTCGTCAAGGTGCTGTTCGGCGGCGTCCGGGAGCGGCCGGCGACCGTGTCTGGCCGTGCGGACGACGACTGGGCTGCACTGCTGGACAAGCTCGAGCCCCAGTTCGACCTGTGTGAGGCGGCCGCGACCGTCAAGGACTTGACGAACCGGTTCATCATTCTGGGCGAACGGATCGGGCGCATCCTCGATGACATCGCCGCGCTCGCGGTGGTGGTCGAACCGCACTGCCCGGAACGGGAACGTCTCGCCCGCCTCACCCTGCTCGCCCAGCAGGAGATCCTGACGCTGGCCGGCACGCAACTCGACCGGAAGCTGTCGCGGATCGAAGAGGCCCTCGCCCGGCACCGGAGCACCGACGAGACTCGGACGGGGAAGTTCTACCAGTCGTTGCGAGGATTCGAGGCAACCTTCGCCAAGCAGGCCGCGCAGCAAACCATGGAGCATGACCTGCGGTTGAAGCGGTGGGAGGGCGAGTTCGCCGCTCTGGCGGGTCGGTTGAAGGACGCGACCGACGTCGAGGAGGTCGAGCGGATCACCCGCTTCTATGACCCGGCTGAGCGCCAGGAAAGGATCCGGGTCAACGTGTACGCGTCCCTGTGCGTCGCGTTCATCGTCATCGCCATCGCAGCCGCCGCCTACGGCTTCTACGCGCATGCGACCACGCAGAGCATCGCCAGCACCGCCGGCTCAGCAACACTCTTCACACTGCTGTCGAGTGCCGCCGCCATCATGCGGCGAGAGCAGCGAGTGCATCGGGATCGGTTGTGGGCGGTCGAGAACGACCATCGCCGCATGGTGGGATCGGTTCTGTTCCACCACAACATGACCGACGAGCAGCGCGAACGCTTCGTCGAGGGGTTCTTCAGCGGAAACGCCCAGCGCGAGGTGCCGACACAGGCGTCGAGCAAGCGATCAACGAAGATCCGGAAGTCGTGGCAAACGCTGGCCACGGCTCAGAAACAGGAGAAATGACATGACCGAGAACGGCATCCTGCTCCCCTTCTATCTGGTGGTCGACGTCAGCTATTCCATGTCGGGCGCCAAGCTCGACGTGGCCAACGAAATCTTGCCCTCGGTGTGCGACGCACTCGCCAAGAACCCGATCCTGAACGACAAAGTGCGCTTCGGCATGGTTGACTTCTCCGACGACGCCCGCGTGGTGCTGCCGTTGTGCGACGTGTCGACGGCCACCCAACTGCCTGGCCTGTCGGTGCGCGGGGGCACGTCCTATGGCGCGGCATTCAAGCTGCTGCGCCGGCTGCTGGAAAGCGACATCGGCCAGCTGCGGGCCGACGGCTACAAGGTGCACCGGCCGGCGGTGTTCTTCCTCAGCGACGGCGAGCCGGGCGACAATTGGAAGGACGACTTCGAGACGTTGACGGAGTACGACTCCTCCACCGGCAAGGGCTTCAAGTACCACCCGGTCGTCGTGCCGTGTGGCGTCGAGACGGCCGATCGCGACGTCATGCGGCAACTGGTGCACCCCTTGAGCAAGTCGAAGCTCTACATGATGAAGACCGGCAGCGATGCGGCCGCGGCGATCAAAGCGATGGCCGAAGTGCTGATCTCATCGGTGCTGGCCTCCGGGCAGAGCGCCGTCCAGGGCAACTCCGGGTTCATCCTGCCGGGTGCCGACCAGGTGCCGGCCGACCTCGACGTCGAAGATGACTGGCTGAACTGATGACCGGACAGCACGCCATTCCCGACGAACTACCGGGCCCGGTTGGGCCCCTCTGGGGGGCACCTCCCGCCCCGGAGCGCTCGGCGCAACCGTCGCCCGGGCCAGTGCGCGGACGCGCCACCGTCGCACGACCCGTCGCGACGCGAACCGCCCTCGACCCGGGCAAAGACGCGCGCTGGTCCATCGGCGACCCGGGACGGGCGTTCGCCGAGGTTGTGCCGGTACTGGGTGACCCGGCCGAGGGTCCCGACACGATCGCCGACGTCGGCACGGTGGGCTCGGTGCACCTCGTCGCCGCGAGCGTTCGAGGGCTCTCACACCAGCAGAACGGCACGCCGAGGCAGGACTCGTACGGCTTCGCGTACACAGCGGACAAAGCGTGGCTCGTCGTCGTCGTGGCCGACGGCGTATCGGCCGGACCACTGTCTCATCGCGCGGCCCAACTGGTCGCACGGCACGCTCCGGGCCGGGTGATCGCCGAGTTCGCAGAGGTCGGGGACGTCGGTGCCATCGACTGGTACAAGATTTTCGAGGATCTGGCGAAGCGCGTCCTTCGCATCGGCCAGAAGCTGCTCATCGAAAAAGGTGCCGCCGAGGCGGCGGTCGAGGATGTCCCCGATGCCATGGCCACAACAGCGACCATCGCGGTGGTGGAGATCTCCCCGCCCGGCGACGAGCGGCGAGTCGCCTACGCATGGCTGGGTGATTCACCGATCTGGCGAGTGGACAACGAAGGTGTCTGGCAATGCCTCACCGAGGTGAAGAACGCCGGCCAGGATGTTCCCAAGTCATCGGTGAACGCCCTGCCACGGCTGCCGAGCGAGCCGGTCAAGCTGCCGCACGACTGCCGGAGCATCCCCGCCGACGCCATGCTGCTGTTGATGACCGACGGCGTCGGTGACCCACTCGGGGCGGCCGACGGGGAGGTCGCCGCCAGGCTCGCTGAAGTCTGGCGCCGGCCGCCGAACATGTTCCGCTTCGCCGAGCAGGTGGCCTTCGGCCGCAAGAGTTTCGACGACGACCGAACTGTCGTCGCCGTGTGGCCACGGACCGAGCCGTGATCGGCAGCGGTCACGACGAGGTGACGGTGGACGAGGGCCGGCTGGGCACTCGTGACCGGCTGAACCATGGCGCCAACGGCACGATCTGGCGGCTGACCGGCTTCCAGCTCACCAGTGACCCGGGCGCGCTGGTCTACAAGCAATACCAGGGCCCGGCCGCGGTGGGTGTGTCTTTGCCCGGCCTGAAGTCGATTGTCCAGGCCAGACTGCGGCTCACCGATCGACAGCGGGCCCTCTTCGATGAGCTGACCGTGTGGCCGCTGCGGGTGGTGATCGACGGTGCCGGGGAGCCGGTCGGCGTGCTCATGCGGTTGATCGACAGCGTCTTCAGGCAAGACATCCGGCTGCCCTCGGGCAAGCGGGAGACCATCGCGAGGGAGGTTCAACACCTCATCTTCGACCCTGTCGCGGCCCGGCGGGCCGGCGTTGACGTGCCGGCCGACCGCGACCGCACCGCGCGCTTCACGGTGTGTGAGCGCATGGCGATGGCAATGTCGATCATGCATGGTGCCAAGCTTGTATACGGTGACCTGTCGGCCCGCAACGTCCTCTACCGGCTGCACCCGACGCCGTCGGTGCTCCTCGTGGACTGCGACGCCGTTCGCGTGAGGGGTAACGCGGCGGTGAATAAACAACAGAACAGTCCCGACTGGGATCCACCCGAGGGTGGCCAGCAGACCCAGGCGAGCGACCGCTACAAGCTGGCGCTGTTTGTCTTGCGCTGCCTGATGCCCGGCCGCAATGCATCACTCAACCGGGATCCGGCGACCGCTGGCAAGGTGCTGGATCAGGCGGGCCAGCAGCTGATGCGGGCCGCCCTGACCGGGCCGCCGAATGACCGGCCTCTGGCCCGAGAGTGGTTGTCGTACCTGCGTCAGCAGATCGGCCTGGCGCCGTTGCCATCCAGGTCCGGCCGGGGTCGTCAGGTACCGCCGGCCATCCACAACGGGCAACGCATCCCGGCGCAGGGCGCCACCGGGTGGCAGAAGGGCGACGACGGTGTCTGGGTCCGAACCTGACCTGCCGGTCTGTACGCTGTGCGGCGCCGAGGTCGGCAGTCAGTGGCTGATCGGCGTGCTCGGCGACGTCTACTGCGTCAGCCACGAGTCGTTGCCAACCTGCCGCGGTTGCGGGGCTCCGGCTGACCCCGACCAGTACTGCGCCGCCTGCTCCGCGACCAGAGTGCTCGACCAGGCCCGAGTCCGCGCGGTGCTGCCGGCGATCCGTGGCGGGCTTCACGACCTCGGCATCCGGTTGGCTAAGCCGGTGCAGGTGGAGTTGGTGTCCCCCGGTGTCATGGAGGACATCGCCCAGCCGTGGGACAAGGCCACGGGCTCAACAACCTCCGGTCTCACGATCAGCTCCGGAGATCAAGTGCTGCGCCTCACCATCGTGTCCGGGCTGCCGCTCATGTGGTTCGGCGCCGTGGTCGCACATGAGGCGATGCATGCCTGGATGACGCAGCGCCGATTCCCAGAGAATCTGGCCTTGCCGCTCAGCGAAGGGTTGTGTCAGCTGACCGCGTTCTCGTGGTTGCGCCGCCAGACGGACCCGCGAGCGCCCTTGATCCGGAACACCATGGAGACCGATCCCGATCCGCACTACGGCGTGGGATTCCGGATGGTTCGCGACGCCGTCGCCCGCCATGGGCTCAAACCCGTACTCGCCACCCTGCGCGGCCACGGACAGCTGCCGTGAGTGCGGAGCCCAGGAGCGGTCACGACCTGACCGCCTTCGTCGTGCCGGCGCATCTCGCCCGGCCGGCCGCCCGAGCGGTCGACCTGTTCGTATCGCACACCCGTAGCGTGAACGCCGAATACACCTGGCTGATCGTCGACACGGCGGTCCGGGCGTGGCTGCCGCCGACCGCCGACCCGACCAGCGCACCGTTGACCGCCCACCCCACTCCTTCACCGTCATCGCCGGCCGATCTCACCCAAGGATTCGCCATGGCCGTCGACCTCGCCGCGCAGTTCGTCGGCCGCCATGACGACGGGCTGCCAGTCGCAGCCGACCTCCTTCTCGTCGCCGACGCGCAATGCCGCCTTGACGTCTTAGATGCAGACCACCTGGCTACCGATGGGCTCGTGCAGGCAGGCATCGTCCTGCACCGCCATGCGACCCCGTTGCCGATGGGCATGCTCCGGCGGGACGCCGACAGCCTCGATACGCTGGGTTGGGAGTGGTTGCTGTTGCGCATACGCCAGTGCGCCAACCGCCAGCCGGATCCGATGCTGGGCTGATCGCCATGCAACTCACCGTCATTGCGTCGACCAGCAATGCCCCAGTCCTTTCTCGTACCATGCCTGGCCACCGCGAGATCCTTGACGTCGGCGACGCGTGCGGAGTCAACCCGTTCGGCACCGTTCATCAGGTGCGAGGCCGCCCGTGGCGGCTGACTCGTGTGTACTACAGCCATCGCTTGGACACGAGGCTGAGCCGTTTGCAGGATCTGCAACGCCTCCTCACGATGCACCCGACCGATGGTGTCCACACGTTTTTCTGGTATGGCGTCGTCGCCGAGGCCACCAGCGGCCGGACCGAACGTGTCCTGCTCGAGACCGACGTCCAGCATCGCACGGCCACACTGGCCAAGACCTCGGTGCTCGACCTGTCACTGGGCAACCGGCTACGCCTCGCATCGTCACTGTCGGAAACGCTCGCCGCCATCGCCGACCTGCCCGCGACGCTCGGCCGGCTGGATGGCGACACGATCCGACTGGACCTGGCTCAGAGCCGCGCCCTGGTGACGAGCCTGGAGTCCGGTGCCTTCGGCTCGCCCTTCCACCAACTCGTGCTCGACGTCGGGCAGGCCTCCGGCCAACTGGCGCCGGAACTCTACGACGGCGACGGCATCCACGCTGAGTATGCGGACACGCGGACTGATGCCTGGGCGCTGGCCGTGGCGTTGCATCGCATCCTCTTCGGCTGCCACCCGTACCATTTCATGCCAGACCTTCGACCCGACACCGTCGCCCGCGAGCTGACCGAGCACACATGGCCCGGTCCGGGCACGACCGCAGAGTTCGACGCCGTGTACCGGGCGCTGCCCGCCCCCGTGCTCGGACTCCTGCACCGCGTATTCCAGCGTGGCTGGGCCGAGCCGGAGCTGCGGCCCAGCGCCAACGAATGGAGCAACGTACTCGGGCCGTGGAGTGGGCCACCGGAGTTCACCGCCCTCACGGTGGACAAGCGCGTGGTGGTCGCCGGCGAACCCGTCACGGTGAACTGGACGACCCAGCACGCGACGCATGTCGCCACCGCTGAGGGGCAACTGCTCGCCCCGACCGGCACGGCGACGTTCAGACCGCCGGCCACGGGTCCGATTGCGCTGTGGGCGTTCGGCCTCGCCGAGTCGGTATCCGCCGCGACGCCCACCATCCTGGTCTTGCGGAAAGCCGTGGCGCCGCCCCTGCGGCCGGCGATACGTCCGGAACCGGCGGTGAGCCGCCCGGAACCGGCGGTGGACCGCCCGGATCTGGTCGGCACCCGGTTCGCGGATCGGCCCGCCATGGCCCGGCCCGCACCGATTTCGCGACCGCCCACGATCGGGCGACCACCGCCGCCGCCCCGGTTTCCCTCCCGTCCGTCAAGGCTTCAGTGAGACAGGAGGCTCTTGATGCGTAAAGTCTTGATCTGGGCATCCACCGCGGATCCCGAGATCCTTCGCCAATGTCCCGGCGAGCAGATCCGCTACGAGACGATGGGCGCCGCGATCCTCACCACGGCGTCGATCGCCGCGGTGTCCGCCGCGTTCGCCGCGTCGATGGCGCTTCGCCTATGGGCAGTGGTCGCGCTGGTCGTGGGCGTCGGCTGGGGGTTGGCCATTCTCAACATCGACCGGCTGCTGGTCGGTGGGGTCCACCGGCGCGACACGGTCAAGGGCAACATCGCCGCCGCGATCCCGCGCGTCATTCTCGCCCTGCTGATCGGCGCCGTCGTGTCGACCCCCCTTGTGCTGCGGATCTTCAACGGCGAGATCAATGCTCAGCTTGACCTGGATCACCAGGCCGACCTCGCGGCGTTCACCAAGAGTCTGGACAGCGATCCCCGGTACGCGCAGATTCCCAGCCTCACCCAGAAGGTGCAGCAATTGCAGCAGGTCGTCGACAATGGACCGGCGGACAACGTCGACCAGGAGCCGACGGTCGCTCGACTGCAGTCCGAATACGATCAGCTGTATACCCAGTACCAACAGGCCGAGCACAACGTCATCTGCGAGAACGAGGGCACGTGCGGCTCCGGCAAGGTCGGTAAGGGCCCTGCGTACGACGAGAAGGTGAAGGTCCGCAACCGGCTCCAGCGTGACCTCGACGCGAAGAAGGCCGAGCTCGAAAGCGCACGGCGGGCGGCGACCTCCAAACAGTCCGCCGACAGCACCAAGGTGCGGGCCGATGCCGAAGCCGATCTGAAGGCCGCGAAGGATCAACTCGCCGGACTCGTGGCCGACCGCAAGGCCGACCAGGACGCCTACACGGCGCACGCCAAGGTCGATCGAGGTCTGCTGGCCCGCCTTCAGGCACTCGATCACCTCAGGTCCAACAACTCGACCCTTGGCCTGGCATACCTCACGCTGCTGGCCCTCCTCGCGGCGCTCGAGATGCTTCCGGTCATCGCCAAGCTGATGACGAGCCTCGGCAGCCCATCGACGTACGACCGGATCCGCGTCGACACGGAGGCGGCCGACTACCTGGTCGCCATGGCGAGCTCGGCCGTCCGTACTCAGGTCGCCGTCGACACGCGCCAGGCTCGGGTCGACGCCGAGAGAAAGCAAGTGACGCGGCAGGAGCAGCGCATCGCCGAGGCTCAGCAGAAGGTCTTCGACGCCGTTCTCGACCAATGGACAGAACGCGAACTCCACAAGGTGGACACCGACGTCGACGCCTACCTCGTACAGCCGGTCGCAACTCCGCCGAGGACCGAGCCACACGCAAAACACACGCCGACGCCGCCGCTCATTTTCATCCCGCAGCAGCCCGCTCCGGAGGCGCCATGACACTTTTGGTACATAGCCTGAACGCCTACGGCGAGCGTGGCGCATGAGCGACGAATCGAGCCCCACGTCCACCGACGCCCAGAGCGACGAGCAGCTCGCCGACGCACTTGTGCGCGGACTCCGCGCCGATGCGGGGTCCGACGCCGCCGAGACGTACGATGAGCCGGGCATCATGACCAGCGGCACCCGGATCAGCGAGGTCAACGCGGATCGGGACGCCGTCATCGGCGATAAGATCAACAACACGTATTTCCTCGGCGGCGCACCGCGTGAGCGCGAACCGGCCCCGCTGACGGTGAGCCGGCAGACCCTGGAAGAGGTGCGGCACGCCTTCGTCGCGCCACAGGGCTTCGACCAGTTGTCGGTGAAGCAGCACCTGCTGATCCTGCGGGTAGCGGGCGGCCGGGGCGGCGGGACCGCGGCGATCCGGCTGCTGCTCGACGATGGCGTCGTAGGAGTCAAGGAACTCGCTCCGGACGCCGCGCTCCGCCGAATCTCGGCCGACAAGCTGGAACCCCGGGTTGGCTACCTCCTGCGCAACGCGGCACGCACAGCGGTCGAGGAGCTGACCGAGTTTGAAGTCGCGCGACTGTGCGGAGAACTCGCAGCGCGTGATTGCCGGCTCGTCCTCACCGTCGATCCCGCGGCCCGCATTCCGGCCGGCCTGCTGGAGCAGGAGTACACCGCCGCGGTGGCCGATGCGCCCACCGCGTTGGAGGTGCTCGCCGTTCACCTGCGCCACCGACTGAGCCACGACGAGACCGGCGGGCGGCGGGCGGACGAGATCTTGGATCACGCCGCGGTCGTCCGCATGGTCGCCGAGTGGGCCGATCGGGACGACCGTGTGTCACGGGCGGCCGTGTTCGCGCGGGTACTCGCGGATGCGGAGCGGGCCGGTGACTTCGACCTGGAGCGGATCGGCGAACGGCTCAGCCGGGTCGCCGACGCCAGTTTTGAGGCGTGGTTCGACGACCTGGACTACGGCAGCCGGTGCTTCGCGATCTCGCTGGCGACGTTGCCCGGCTACTCCTACGAGATCGTCTCCGACGCGGCGGCAGACCTGGAACGAACGTTGACGCCGCCGGTTCCGGAGGCGCAGCGGACGCCACCGCCGGATCCGTTCAAGATCTTGCGCTCCAAGCGGCTGGACGCCGTGCTCGCGCGGGTGAGCAATCGGCCCATCCCGACCCGCTACGGCGCGACCCCGATGGAGATCGTGACCTTCATCGACCAGAGCCTGTCGCGGCGCATCCTGAACCGGGTCTGGACCGAGTACCCGCAGACGCGAGAAGCGTTGCTGCAATGGCTTCGGGCGCTGGCCCAGCACCCGGTCGCCAGCGTGCGACAGGGTGCGGCGAACGCGGTCGGCGTCTTCGCCCTGCAGGCGTTCGACTATGTGCGTCGGTATGTCATCCAGCCCTGGGCGCTGAGCTCGAGTGCCGTCGACCGCCAGGCTGCCGCGATCGCATTGATGGCGCCGGCCGGTGATGCGGCCGTGAGCAGTGCCACCCGGCTGATGGTCTACGAATGGCACCTTGACGTGTCCAAAACGAGCGTGCGCAACACGGCCGCGCGGGCGTACGGGTACATCGGGCTTGCCGATCTCGAGGAGGCGCTGGACGCTTTCGCGCACTTGGTTGCCGGGCCCGACGACCTTGTGCAGGTCGTCGCGAACAGCATCACGTCGCTGATCATCCAGGCCGACGACAAGTCTCGTCTGACGATCCTGCGACAGCTGCGCTACTGGATGACGAGTCCGGTCCTGGATCCGCCGGAAGGGTCGACGCGCTCCCGTCGGGACAGCACGGCGCAGGAGCGTGCCGCGGAGCAGCGGACCCGTCTCTTCGCCGCATACTTCGTGTTTCTCTCCGTCGCCGTCGACGCCAGGCTGGTGAACCCGGTCGACGACCGCGCAGATGCGACGGCCTGGCACGGGCTGCTCTGGCTCGCCGACCAGAGCGCCGAAATAGCCGAGGTGGTCGGCGGGCTCTGGGCGACTGCCCTGGTTCACCCGATTTCGCACATCGCCGCGATCGACGTCCTTGAGACCTGGGCCGAGACCGTTGAACCGGACACTCGTGGACGGCAGGCGTTGGCCCGTCTGCTCACCTCGGCGACGCGGGACAGCACCCGGGCCCGCAGTGTGGTGCATCAGCAGGCGCGCGAATGGCGGGCCGGAAACGACGCCACGGCCCCGAAGACGGCCGAATCAGTCCTCGCGGCTTTGTCCGCCAGATAGATACGTGACGAAAGGTAGGCCTGTGGGACTCATCCTCTCGAAGATTCCGCTCCAGCGATTCCGGTTCGGTAGCCGGACACCGGCTCAGGCCGGCGTTCAGGTAGTCGTCGAGACGACCGGTGGCAGGTTCGAGGCGATCACCGGTCAGCGGACCGCCGGCGAGCGTATGTTCGCCCCGCATTCGATGCAGTACGAGATCGACATGACCGCGAAGGTCACCCCGATCGACATACCGGTGAAAACCCGGGACGAGAAGTACAACTTCCACGTCCACCTGGAGATCCGGTGGCAGGTACACAACGCCGCCGAGGTCGCTCGGCTAGGGCTCGACGACGGGCCCTACCTCATCACTGCGGTGGTTCGCGACCACATCAAGGAACTCGGCCGCCGCTTCGGCATCGACCAGACCCTTGACTTCGAGCAGTACATCAGGCAGAGCCTGACCAACCCGAACGTGCGCGTGGTCAGGAACTGTCTGTGGATCGAGTCGGTCTCCCCGGAGGTGAGCCTGGATGACGCCGGCCGGACGCAGCTGGCGAAGATCCGGGACGTCGAGGGCCGGACCGCGGTTCTGGACGCGCAGCACGTTCACGACACCACGCAGCAGCGCTACGACGACGAACTCGCCAAGATGAAGGCCTCGCAGGAGATTGAGCGCAACAAACTGAAGAACACGTTCGACCTCGAGGCAAAGCGCCTGGAGGAGGAGTTCGAGCGCGAGCAGCAAGTCCAGCGCGAGCAACGCGAAGAGACCATGCGCCGCAGCGAGATGGAGTGGAAAGCGGAGTTCGAGCGCGAGCAGCAGGTCCAGCGCGAGCAGCGCGAAGAGACCACGCGCCGCCGGGAGATGGAGTGGAAGGCGGACTTCGAGCGGCGCGAGGCCGAATGGAAGGCGGAGTTCGAACGGCGCGAACGTCAGCAGCAGATCATCTGGCAACGGGAAGAGGAGCAGCGTCAGGACGAGCGGGAGCGCGACCGGACGAACCTGTTCCTGGACGCCATCCAGCGGGGCGATGCCGCGGTGCTCGCGTTGCACCTGGGTCGTCACCCGGACGACACGAAAGAGATCGTCCAGCTGATCATCAACAACAAGGCGCTCGCGGAGGAGCGCCAGGCGAAGATTCTGGCCGACATGATCGACAAGAACCTGATCATCGGCGCCGATCTCGAAGGCGTGAGCCAGGACCTGATCCGGGTGGTGGCGGGCATGATGTCCCGCCCCAGCACTGGCGTCTTCTCGCTCAACACCACGGTCGAGGTCGGAATGGACGCGATCACGGCCAAGCAGTCCGCCGAGATCACCAGCATCGGCGACGAGGTGAGCGACACGGCAGACTCGGCGGCGCAGACGGCGGGAACCGGAGATGGCTGAGAAGGGGCTTGGGGCGGCCCATTGGCTGGTGTCCTGGATCCCGTCGGCCCGCTGGCAGGACGTCCTGGCGTTGCCGCTGCTCATCGTGTTGGTGATCCTCGGCCTCATCGTGCTGGTGCGGCTCCTACCGGTCGTCGACCGGATCCTGCGCCCGCTCGGCGACGGCCTGGCGATCGTGGGAGGCCTCCTGCTCCTCCTGCCCGAATACACGGCAACCGTGCTGGTACGCCGAGCCGGGCGGGTCCCCTGGGGCCTCGCCTTCACCTATGGGGAGGCGGTTGAGAGCGTTGTGCTCGCAGGCCGCAGAGCGAGCGCGGCCGGACTCGCGGGATTCGTCCGGGAGCGCAAGCCCCGCAGATGGCTGATGCTGGTCGCGCTGGTGGTCATCGTGCTCTCGGGCAACTCCAGCAGTTGCCCGGGCCCGGCCACCGGATGCACTCGTCCGCTTCCCGCTTGGTGGCAGCAGACGACGACAGCGGTCGGCGACCTCGTTTCGGCGGACAAACCGAAGCCGACCGTCAGGCCGACCCCGAGCCCGGCCGCCAAACCCACCCCAACGAAGAAGCCGGTGAAGAAGAAGACCCACTGACGCCCCGGGAACCGCGCGAGT
>Ga0070684_100002098_pt1 | contig 14675 bp, 13 predicted proteins | sample KBSC723LmetaG_FD_65653 | JGI IMG/M metagenome (GOLD analysis project Ga0070684, IMG submission 65653) | Corn rhizosphere microbial communities from Kellogg Biological Station, Michigan, USA - KBS C7.2-3L metaG | ecosystem: Host-associated > Plants > Roots > Rhizosphere ...
GTCATGCCCTCCACGGCGAAGTTCTACGTGAAGGGGATCACGAAGGAGAAGCTGTACGATCCCACGACCAACCTGCGGGTTGGCTTCCGGTACCTGCGCGGCCTCGTGGATGAATACCACGGCGACATGAAGCTCGCCCTGCTGGTCTACAATCGCGGCCCGGTGGCAGTCGAGAAGTCGCGGGCCCAGGGAGAGAACCCCTCGAACGGATACGACCGCATCCTCACGAAGGGTTACCGCGGCACGGGGGTGATGGAGTAACCTGATCGGTCGGAGCACGCGGGCATGGCCCGCCGCATCACTTCGTTCGGGCGCTGGCTTTCGAGCTGGCGCCCGAACGCTTTTTCGAGGACTTGCCGGCCTTCGACGTCTTGCTCGCGCCGGAGGACTTGCCGGACTTGGCGGCCTTCCCGCCTCTGGACGACGAGGCGCGCGTCAGCAGCAGCGTCTGGCCGGGGAAGATGCGCGCCTTCCGGAGCCCGTTGATCTTCATGAGCCGCTCGGGGCTCGTGTCGTACTTGAGCGCGATGCTCCGCATCGTCTCGCCGCGGCGGACGGTGTGCACCCTCACCCGCCCCGAGCTGTGCGGGAAGTTCTCGATCGACGGATCCGGGATGTCCAGGCTCGCCGCGGCGACGGCCGGAGTCGGAAACACCACGTACTGACCCGGCGCGAGCCGCCCGCTCTTCAGTCGCTCCAGGTTCGGATTGAACGCCTTGAATGCGGCAACCGAGATCCCGTGCGCCTCGGCGAGCCCTGCGGCGGTCTGCCCCTTCTTGGTCTCCAGGCCGACGGTCGTCTTGAGCTCGGCCTCGGAAAGCGCCGCGAAGGCGCTGTCGAAGCCCGCCGCCGCGCCGACCGGGACGCGCACCTGGAAGTCCTCGCGCGGCGGGGTCATGCCGCGCAGCAGGTGCGGGTTGAGATCGAGCAGGTCGCGGGTCGACGCGTGTGCCGCCTTGGCGATCGCGGCGATCGGCGTGCCGCCATGGACGCGCACCGAATCGTAGGCGAAGGGAGGCAGTGGGTGCAGCGTCATCCCGTAACGCGCCGGCTCCTTGGCGATGAGCGCCGCGGCGATCAGCTGCGGCACGTACTCGCGCGTCTCGTTGCGCAGGTAGTCCTTCTCGGCGAGCACGAAGAAGGCGTCGTCGCCGGGGGTGCCCTCCAGATCGTCCGCGTAGCGCGCCAGCCCGCGCGAGACGCGGCCCGGGCCGCCGTTGTAGGCCGCCGCCGCGAGGTAGAGCGAGCCGAACTCCTCGCGCAGTCCGCGAATGAACCGCACGGCCGCGCCGGTGGACCGCACCGGATCGCGGCGCTCGTCGACCCACCGGTCGACGCGAAGGCCCATGTCGCGGGCCGTCGAGGTCATGAACTGCCACATCCCCACCGCAGCGGCTCGCGAGTACGCGTGCGGATCGAACCCGCTCTCCACGAGGGCGAGATAGTACATGTCCTCGGGCAGTCCCCCAGCCTTCATCTTCGCGCGGATCATCGGCTCGAAGCGTGTCCCGCGCTGCAGCCGCTCGGTGATCCGGTCCTTCGCGCGCCCGGTGAACATGTTCACGTAGTGCGCGACCCGCTCCTGCGTCTCGTAGGGCCGGACGTCCATGTCCCACGTCGGCTCATCGGTCGAGTCGCTCTTCGCCGGTCGCGCATCGACGATCGAGTCGCCGAAGACGTCGAAGGCGCTCTTCGTCACCTCCATCGTGGACACGGCCGTCGTGCCGGCGTCCGCCGTGCTCTTCGTGTCGGCCGTCGCGCTCGACGCGGTCGCTGGCGCAGCGACTGGCTTCGGTGCGCTCTTGCTCGAATCGCTGACGATCCGCTTCGGGGCGCCCGCGACGATGACCGTGTGCGGATGCGGCGTGGTCTCCGGATGCGAGTAGCAGCCGGCAAGGAGGAACGTGCCAGTGAGGAAGTGGCGGACGCGCACGTGCGTTCTCCGGAATCGGGGCCGGCCGCGGGAGGGATGCGGCGGGCACGTAGTCTCGGTTGGCCGCCCCACCGCCGGGGCGTGACCCACACATTAGCGGGTCGGCATTCGTTCGCGTACCCCGGACGTGGTCCGGAGCGAATATTCGTCAGAGCGTGCTGATGTAGTTACCCAGCACGCGGTTCGTCGCGTTCAGCACTGCAAGGGCGGCACCTTTGACCATGTCGCCGTCGGCAAGATAACAGCCCAGCAGCCGATCGGGACCCGCATCGCCGCGCTGAATCAGCGATGCGATGACCACGTTCGCGTCGAATGCTCTCACGACCTTCACGCCGACCAGCTCGAAGGTGATCGTGCCCTGCGTGAAGATTTCGAGCGCGCGAATTGCGGCATCCGCGCCGAGCCGCGCGTCGCCGGCTGGACTCGCCTGCCCCTGCGCGCGCCCGACGATCGATTCGCCAGGCGCCCACTCGAGCGAGACCTCGCACGTGACCTGGCCGGACGGCGACCGCGTCAGCGTGAAGCCGGTGAAACGAAGCCGCTCGCGGCGGGCGACTGCTGCATCTGCGCGCGACGCGTTGGGCGCGCCCTCACTGGACATCGCAGGAATCTCGCTGAGGGGTCTTTGGATCCGAGGAGGGAGGAGCGGCAGCGCTCTGTTGGTTTACGACCCAGATCACAAAACGCAACCGTGGGCCGAATCCACACACAACGCGCTTTCTGTCAGTCTCGACCACCAATCAACGTTCGATGAGCGTGCCCCTACAGTGACCAGTGTCACAGGAGACCCCCGATGAAAGTCGCCTTCGGTACCGACCACGCCGGATGGCCGCTTCGCGCCCCGATCCTCGCCGAGCTGCGCGCCACCGGATTCGACATCGTCGACTGTGGGCCGCAGGAGATGATCCCGGGCGACGACTATCCCGACGTGGCCGCCGCGGTCGGGCGCGCGGTCGTGAAGGGCGAGGCCGAACGGGGGGTCCTCATCTGCGGGAGCGGCGTCGGCGCGAGCATCGCGGCGAGCAAGCTGACCGGGGTGCGCTGTGGCCTCTGTCACGATCCCTTCTCGGCGCATCAAGGGGTCGAGGACGACGACATGAACGTCATCGCCCTGGGCGCCCGCGTGATCGGCCCCGAGCTCGCCGTCGAGCTCGTGCGGGATTTCCTGCGCGCACGGTTCTCCGGCGCCGAGCGCCACGTCAGGCGTGTGGCGAAGATCGCGGCGCTCGAGCGATCGCGGAGCTGACCTGGCGCGCTCTTCTACGGGCATTGGCCTTGCTTCTGTCCGGTGGTGTGACACCCGGATCCCACACGAGCGCGAACCTCTTGGATCATTCTTCCACGTCATCCGACCAGCGGGTGCTCCTCGTCGAGGACAACGAGGACAACCGCACGATCTACTCGACGGTGCTGCGGCATCTGGGGTACGAGGTGATCGAGGCGGAGGATGGACTGCGCGCCGTCGCGCTCGCCCGCAGCGAGCTTCCCGCGCTCATCCTCATGGACATCTCGATCCCGGGGATCGACGGCTGGGAAGCGACCCGTATGCTGCGCGAGGATCCGGCGACGCGCGCCATCCCGATCGTCGCCCTCACGGCGCACGCGCTGGCGGATGACCGCGAGCGTGCCGCGAAGGCCGGCTTCAGCTCGTATCTCGCGAAACCGATCGAGCCGAATCTGGTCGTCGCCGAGGTGCGTCGGTGGATCGGGCCAGCGGGTGCGCCCCCGACGCGCTCGGGAGGCTGAGTGGAGGACGCCGACGTGACGCCATCGGCGCGGCGCCGGCTCGTGCGCGATGTCCTCGTCGCCTACGTGCTCGCCTGGCTGGTCGGGATCGGCTATGGCTTCCTCGTCCGCGGGTCGTCGACGTGGGACACCGGCTCCGCGTGGGAGCGCAGCATGCTCGTCTGGTTCCACATGCCACTTCCGCGCTGGCTGGACGAAGTGATGCTCGCGATGCCGCTCACGGGCACGAACCTCACGATCCTGCCGGCGACGATCGCCATCGGGTGGTGGCTGTGGAAGCGGAAGCACATGGGGCTCGTCGCGATCCAGCTGCTCGTCGTCGCGGTGGGATCGCTCTCGCTCAACCCGACGATGAAGTATCTGCTGGGGCGCGACCGGCCGAATCTCTTCCCGCGCCGAGGCATGTACAACTGGGCCTCGTATCCGAGCGGACACCTGATCCTCACGACGGCGCTGTACTTCACGGTCGCGATGATGCTGTACCGCGCACGTGGATGGCGCTGGCCATTCGTGGCGGCGGCGCTCGTCTTCCTCGCCAACGCGTTCTCGCGCCTCTACCTCGCGGTCCACTGGCCGACGGATCTCGTGGGCGGGATGCTGATCGGGATCACGTGGCTCGTGGGCTCGTGGCGCGCGTTCTCGCAGCACCGTGAGCGGGTCGGTGACGAGATCCGCGCGGTCTCGACGCCACCCGACCTCGCCGTCGCCCAGAACTGACCGGGTCAAGGTTCGCGCTTGTCGGGCATCGAGTATTGCGCGCGATGCATCGCGCGAAGGCGGCGGTTGGCGTCGGCGGCCGCGCGCGGATCACTCAGCCGGGCGTGTCGTTCGATCTCGCGCTCCAGCTTGAAGTAGCTCTCGAGCCGCTCGCGATCGAGTGAGCCGCGCTCGATCGCGGCGCGCACGGCGCAGCCCGGCTCGTGGCCGTGCGCGCAGTCGCGGAACCGACATCCGTCAGCGAGCGCATCGATGTCGGCGAACGAGGCGGACAACCCATCACCGTCGCTCCATAGCTGGAGCTCGCGCATGCCGGGCGTGTCGATGAGCAACGCGCCACCCACGAGCCGCACGAGCTCCCGATGCGTGGTGGTGTGGCGGCCGCGTCCGTCGGCACGAACCGTCGCGGTGGCGAGATGGGATCGACCGAGCAACGCGTTGACGAGCGAAGACTTTCCCACGCCGCTCGAGCCGACGAGGACGGCCGTGCTCGCGGGGGCGAGAACGTACTCGAGCGCGTCGAGCCCCTTACCCGTCCGTGTCGACAGTGGGAGCACGTCGACGCCCGGCGCGGCTGCGGTCACCACGGCCCGCGCCTCCATCAGTTCTTCGGCCGTAGCGAGATCCGCTTTCGTCAGGATCACGAGCGGCACGGCCCCGCTCTCCCACGCGATGGTGACGTAGCGCTCCAGCCGGCGCGAGTTGAGGTCGCCGACGACCGCCGTGGCGATGAGCGCGAGATCGATGTTCGCCGCGACCACTTGCGACGCGATCGCGGAGCCGGCGCGCTGGCGCACGAACGCGCTGCGTCGCGAGAGGAGCGCCTCGATGAGCGCCGGCGACGACGCGCCGCGGATCGCCACCCAGTCGCCGACGGCCGGCAGGGCCGCCGATGTGTCGAGCCCGGCGCGCAGCGCGCCACGCGGCACGGCCCGCCGATCGAGCACGCCGTCCGACACGATGTAGTGGCTCCGATGCTGCGCGACGACGCGCGCCGGCACGAGCCCCCGCGCGAGCAGGGGCGCGAGCTCCGGTGCACGTGCTTCGGACCACCCGAGCGCGAGAAGCGCCGGGGTCCGCCATTCGATTGTCATGGTGGATCATTCTCCGTTGGTCGTCGCGCACGTGGGCGACGACGATGACGTGGCCCGATCGCGAAGGGCGATCGGCGCGAGCGATCAGACCGCGCGGTGCGCGGTCAGGATCACGACGTCAGGGATGGCGGTACGCACAGGCGCCTCGGAGAATGCGTGCGCGTCGATCGCGCACGAGTGCATTCTGGCGTCGACACGCGCGCGCGTCAAGCGCGCGTCCTCACGCGAGCTGCGCGAGCGGCACGTTCGTCGCCGGAACAGCCTCGAGCGCTTCAGCGAGATGGTCCAGCACCGGATGCGGCTGACCGGGAAGTCGCCCCCACACACAGATCGCCGCCGCCGCGGCAACGAGTCCGTCGGCGTCGGCCCGGCTCATGGGCGCGGGCACCACGCCCGTGCCTCGCAACTTCGACACGATCGCTTCCGCTTCGGTGAACGCCGACTCCAGTGCGCGTGTGCGCAGCTCGACGTCGGGCCGCGTCCACCCGGGATGCGGGATCCCGTCTTCCATCACGGCGTCGACGGCGTCGAGGACGAGGCCGAGGGCGTCGCGTCGCTTTCCCGTGACGAGGCGCGAGTGATCACCACTGGAGCGACCATTGTGTGAGCGGTGCGACATGGCGAAAGCTCACTGCACACCGCGCACCGTCGTTACACGCGCGTGACGCGGATTACCGAGCGGCCGATCCGCGCACGTTGGCCGTCAGCGCAACAACGACATGTCGAAGCCTTGCATGTCGGCGAACTCCTGGTTCTCGCCGCCCATCGCCCAGCAGAACGTGTAGTTCGTCGTGCCACAGCCGGAGTGAATCGACCACGATGGCGACAGCGCGACCTCGCCGTCACGCACGACGATGTGCTGCGTCGCGTCCGGCGTGCCAAGCACGTGGAAGACGACGCCGTCGGCCGGGAGGTCGAAGTACAGATAGATCTCGGTACGGCGCACGTGCGTGTGCGGCGGCATGGTGTTCCACACGCTGCCCTCGTGCAGCGCGGTGACGCCCATCACGAGTTGCGAGCTGCGCGCGCCTCCCTGATGGATGTAGCGCGCGAGCCGGCGCCGATTGGCGCGCTCCTGCGAGCCGAGCTCCACCGCCTCGGCGTCCGCCGCGCCAATGCGGACGGTGGGGTGCTCGGCGTGCGACGGGTAGCTGACGAGAAAGAAGCGCGCGGGGTCCGCCGCGTTCTCGCTCGAGAAGGTGACCTCGTGCGCGCCGCGTCCGACATACAGCATGTCGCGCTTGCCGAGCTGATGAATCGTGCCGTCGACCTCGACGCGACCTGCGCCACCGATGCCGAGGATGCCGAGCTCCCGGCGCTCCGTGAACGATGCCGCGGCAAATTCCTCGGGCGCCCCGAGGCGGATCGGTCGTCCCAGCGGCACGACGCCGCCGAGCGTCACGCGGTCCAGGTCGATCATCTCGAACCGGGTCTCGCCCGGCACGAACAGTCCCGCGACGAGGAAGTGCGCGCGCAGCTCGTCCGGCGTGAGGCGCATGGTCTGCTCGGGCGTCGGGAGATAGCGCATTGGCTCCTACGAGTGGGAGTGGCGTCGCCGCGAGATCAGCGGCTCACCTTCTGTCCATTCACGGTCACGTTGCGCTCGACGAGACGCGTCACGTGCTCGACGACGTCCGGCTTCGCGACCGCGTCGAAGGTGCAGTCGAGGATGCGAATGTCGTCGATCGTCGCCTTCTCGAAGCCGCGCAGATAGAGCGCGTAGGTGCTCTTCTGGCTCGTGACCCGCGTGAGCTCGACGTCCCGCACCACCGGCGGGTAGTTGCCGTTCGGCCCTTCCTCGTACAGGAAGTCCACCTGCAGCACGGCATCGGCGAGCTGGCCGACAGTCACGTCGCGCATGTATATGTGCTCGAGCACCCCACCGCGCATCGCGTTGTTCTTGAGCCGGAGCGCGCGGTCGAGGTTCGGGCTGTCCATCTTGTTGCGCTCGGCGTACACGTGCCGCACGCCGCCCGAGATCTCGCTCCCGATGGTCACTCCGCCGTGGCCGTCGCGCATCTCACAGTCGCGCACGATGATGTTCTCGCTCGGCACGTTGATGCGGCGGCCGTCCGCGTTCCGGCCCGACTTGATCGCGATGCAGTCGTCGCCCGTGTTGAAGCGACACCGCTCGATCAGCACGTCGCGCGAGGATTCGGGGTCGCAGCCGTCGTTGTTCGGGCCGCGGCTATCGATCGTGACGCCGCGCACCGTCACGTTCGTGCAGAGCACCGGATTGATCTCCCACATCGGGGAGTTCCGGATCGTGACGCCGTCGACGAGAACGTTGCGACAACCGTACGGCTGGATGAATGGCGGCCGGAGGAACGACTCCACGCCGAAGCGGCGCGCCCGCACCGGAACACCATCTTCCGCCAGCGTGAACAGGCGGGCGCGCGCCTCGCGCTGGTTGCCGTCACCCGGCTTCCAGCCATAGCGCGGATTGCCGTTCCAGTTCCACCAGTGCTCGTTGCTGGCCTGACCGTCGAGCGTGCCCGCGCCGGTGACGGCGACGTTCACCGCGTCCCGGGCATAGATGAGGGGAGAGAGACCCATCATCTCCACCCCTTCGAAGCGCGTCAGCACGAACCGCTCGTACGCACGAGGATCGGTGATGAACCTGATCGTCGCGCCCTCGTCCACGACGAGGTTCACTCGGCTGCGGAGATGGATCGGGCCGGTGAGGAAGGTACCGCCGCGTACCACGACGCGTCCGCCGCCTGCGGCGGTGCACGCCGCGATGGCGCGGCGGAATGCCTCCGAGCAATCGGTGACGCCGTCGCCGGTCGCGCCGTAGCGCGTGACTGGAAACTCCCGGTCCGGAAACCGGGGCGGCCTGATTCGCGCCAGGATCGTCGGGACGCGTGACCAGCCGTGCGCCTCAGCCGCGCCTGGACCTCCCGCGCTGCCGATGATCGTCGCGGCGCGCGCGGCCGACGGGAGCAGCGTCACAACGCTCGCCGCGGCTGCGGCCTTCACGAACGCCCGGCGACTCGGCAATGCCTCGTCTCGATCCTCCGCCGACGTCGATCGATCGTCGGGCGCGGCGGATCGTGCGTCGGTCACCGAACGGAGGGAAGCTCGAGCGTCTCGATCGCCGCGACCGCGCCGCGCGACCGGATCATGTGCAGATGCTCCGCGACCTGCTCGACGAAACCGGGCACCGTGCTCAGATCCACGCCCCACAGCTCCGTATCGGCCGACACTGCACGCGCGAAGGCCGTGAGCCCGTCGAGCGAGTCGTCCACTCCCGACCAGTACGCACGGACCCGATCACCGGTCGCGTCGGCGGGTACGTTCTCCCCCGCCGCGCGACGCTTCGCCTGGAGCGCGCCGTCCTGGAAGGCGAGGAATCCGGCGAAGCCGAGGGCGAGCGCGCGCGGCGCCGTCCCACTGCGACGCGTGTAGTCGAGGATCGACGGCACTACGCGGACCTTGAACTTCGTCGTCCCCTGCAGCGTAATGTCCCAGAGCTGATGCTGCAGAAAGGGATTGGCGAAGCGGTCCATGACCTCGCGCGCGAACTGCTCCGCGCCGGGCACCTCCACGCTCGGCACGATCTCGTCGAGCAGGGCGGACCGCAGGAAGGCGCCGAGCGCCGGATGCTCCACCGCCTCGCGCACCGTCGTGCAGCCGGCGAGCAGTGCGAGCGAGACGAAGCTCGTGTGCGCACCGTTGAGCAGGCGCACCTTGCGGAGACGATACGGCCGGATGCTCTCGGCCACGATCACGCCGGCATCGGCGGCGGGGAAGCGCAGGCGCTCGCGCAGCTCCGCGTCGCCCTCGATGGCGAACAGCCGGTATGGCTCGCAGATCGTCGTCATCCCGTCGTCGTACGGGAGCAGGACGCGCAGCTCTGCCGCGTACGCGTCACTCGGCGCACCCGGCACGATGCGGTCGACGAGCGTGTTGCAGAACCGGACGTGCTCGAGCCATTGCAGGAACGCGGGCTCGACGCTCCAGCGCTGCGCCAGCGTGACGACGATGTCTCGCAGCCTGTCCCCGTTGTCCTCGATCAGCTCCGTCGGGATCACGACGGGGGCGCGCGCGGCGTCGAACCCGAACGTGCGCGCGCGGTGGAGAAGGAAGGCCGCGAGCTTCGCCGGGAACGAGCGCGGCGCCGTGTCCGTCGGCGCCGCGGCCCCATCGCTCTCGTCGAGGGCGATGCCGACTTCCGTCGTGTTCGAGAAGATCAGCTCGAGCTCCGGATTCTCGGCGCAGCGCAGTACCTCGGCCCACTGGCTGGACGCGGCGAGCGCGCGGCTCACCGACGAGACGATCCGGAAGTCGCGCGTCGCGTCGCCGTCGATCAGCCCCTGCGTCACGAGCGTGAACAGGCCACTCTGGTCGTTGAGCGCGCGATCGCGTCCACTCCCCGTCGACCCGATCATCACGACGCGCCCGCCGAACCAGCCCTGGCGATTCGCCTCGTCGAGGATCGCGTCGACGAGGCCGCGCAGAAGCGCACCCGTCCCGAACTGCACGGCGCGCTCGGGCAGCAGGAGCTGCTCCGCCGACGGCGCGATGAGATCGTCGCGACGCGGCAGCGCGAGGGCGACGTCCGGAGACAGCGTGGGGCGCGCAGACATCCTAGAGCGTGACTCCTTCCTTCCAGATGGCGATCTCGCGGACGTCGTTCCGCTCGTTGTTCGTGAGGTGCTTGCCGCTCGCCACGTCGAGCACGAAGTCCAGCAGCTCGTCGGTGAGGCGGTCCATCGCCGTCGGATCGTCGAGCAGTCGGCCCGCGTCGAAGTCGATCCAGTGCGGCTTCTTGCGCGCGATCTCGGAGTTCGACGCCACCTTGATCGTCGGCGCCGGGAATCCGAGTGGCGTCCCCCGCCCCGTCGTGAAGCAGAGCACCGTCGCGCCGCTGGCCACCATCGCCGTGGACGACACGCCGTCGTTACCGGGCGCCTCGAGCAGGGCGAGACCCGGCACACGCACCTGCTGCCCGTAGCGCAGCACGGAAGTCACCGTCGACGATCCACCCTTCTGGATCGCGCCGAGCGATTTCTCCTCGAGCGTGGTGAGCCCGCCCGCCTTGTTGCCCGGCGACGGATTCTCGTACACCGGCTGCCCGTGCCGGAGGAAATATTCCTTGAACGAGTTGACCATGGCGACCACGTCGCGGTACACCGGCTCGCTCGCGGCGCGATTCATCAGCACGCGCTCGGCGCCGAACATCTCCGGCACTTCCGTGAGCAGCACCGTACCGCCCGCCGCGGTGAGGCGATCGGCCACGCGTCCGACGAGCGGGTTGGCGGTGATGCCGCTGAAGCCGTCCGAGCCGCCGCACTTGTTTCCCAGGACGAGCGCGGAGGCGGGCACCGTCTCGCGCCGGTCGTCGCGCATGCGCTCGACGAGCTCGTTCAGCGCGGTGACCCCCGACTGCACCTCGTCGAACACGTCCTGGGTGTTGAAGAACCGGATCCGGCTCCGATCGATCTCCCCCGCCTCGGCGAGCAGCGCATCCATCTGGTTGTTCTCGCACCCCAGCCCGAGCACGAGCACGCCGCCGGCGTTCGGATGCCGCATCAGGCCCGCGAGCAGCTGTCGCGTGTGTCCGAGGTCGTCGCCGAGCTGACTGCAACCGTATGGATGCGCGAAGGCGTGCACGCCATCGATCACGCCGGCGAAGCGCTCGTTCGCCGAGCGCGCGATCTTCTCGGCCGCCCAGTTGACGCAGCCGACCGTGTTGATGACCCAGACTTCGTTGCGAGTGCCGACGCGGCCATCGGCGCGCTTGTACCCTTCCCACGTGCGCTCCGCCGGCGATGCATCGGCACGTCGCGACGGCTCGTACGTGTAGTCGAGCGTGCCCTCGAGCTGCGTCTTGAGGTTGTGCGAGTGAATCCACCCGCCCGCGTCGACCGGGGCCGTGATCCGCCCGATCGCCCACCCGTACTTGTGGACGACGTCGCCGACGCCGAGCGCACGCAACGCGATCTTGTGGCCGGCGGGAATCGCCTCGCCGACCTTGAGCGTGTCGTCGCCGACGGTGATGACGTCGCCCGGCTCGAGCGGGTCCACCGCCACCGCGACATCGTCGGTGGGGCGGACGCGCACGGCTCGCGCGAGTCGCGTCGGCGCGGCGGTCACGCCGTGGCGCCCGCCAGCGCCGATTTCCTCACTCCGGCACCCGCGGGCGCGGAGGCCACGTCGAACTTGTACGTCTCGCGCGCGAGCTCGTAGGCGAGCGCGCGTCCCATCTCGCGCGCCTCGTCCATCTCCACGACGTGCCGCGCCACCAGCCCGCCGAGCCAGTTCGCATCCACGCGACGCGCCAGGTCGTGCCGCGCCGGGATCGAGCAGAAGGCGCGCGTGTCGTCGTTGAATCCGGCGGTGTTGTAGATCCCCGCCGTCTCCGTCGTGAGCTGGCGATAGCGCGTCATGCCCTCGACGGAATCATGGAACCACCACGCCGGTCCGAGCCGGACGGCCGGGTAGTGCCCCGCGAGCGGTGCCAGCTCGCGCGAGTAGGTCGTCTCGTCGAGGGTGAACAGCACGATGCGGAAGCGTGGATCGCTTCCGTGCGCGTCGAGCATCGCGCGAAGGTTGCGGGTGTACTCGGTGCGCAGCGGGATGTCCGCGCCCTTGTCCGGGCCGAAGCGGGCGAACACCTGCGAGTTGTGATCGCGCAGCGAGCCGGGATGGAGCTGCATCACGAGCCCATCCTCCACCGACATCTGCGCCATCTCCATCAACATGTGCGCCTCGAAGCGCTTCTGATCCGCGGGTGCAGCGTCACCGCGCAGCGCCTTGGCGAAGAGTGCCTCCGCCGCGTCGGGGGAGAGACGCTCCGTATACGGTTCCTCGACGGCGTGATCGGTGGCCGTGGCGCCGAGCGAGCGGAACATCGCTCGGCGCGCGACGAGCGCGCTGCGGAAGTCCGCGAAGCTGCCGATGGTCGCGCCGTGCACGCGCTCCAGCGCGGCGAGCTCGCCACGCCACGCCGGCGTCGCCAGGCGGAAGAGCGCGTCGGGACGGAAGGTCGGTACGACGCGACCGTTCCACCCGGATTCACGGATCGTGCGGTGATGCTGCAGCTCGTCGGTCGCCGCGTCGGTCGTCGCGAGCACCTCGATGTGGAACCGGTCGAAGAGGGCGCGCGGCTTGAACTCGGCCGACTTCAGCCGCTCGTCGATCTGATCATAGATGCGATCAGCGGAGTCGGCGCAGAGGCGCTCCCGCACGCCGAACAACTCGTGGAGCTCGTAGTCGAGCCACGCGCGCGACGGGGTACCGCGGAACAGATGATAGTTGGCGGCGAAGATGCGCCAGACCTTTCGCGGGTCTCGCTCGATGGCCGTCTTCGGATCCCGCGTCGGCACGCCGAGCGACTCCATGGAGACGCCCTGCGAGTAGAGCATCCGGAACAGGTAGTGATCCGGCGTGATCAGCAGGGCGGCCGGCTCGGGAAAGGCCCGGTCCTCCGAGAGGAGCGACGGATCGACGTGGCCGTGCGGGCAGACCAGGGGCAGCCCACGCATCTCTTCATAGAGGGCGCGGGCGGCGCGCCGCACGGACGGCTCGGCGTCGAAGAAGCGATCCGGATGGAGGGCGAAGGCGGGAGCGGCGGTCATCGCGAGCGGGATCGGGGAAACGAGCAACCGCGCGGGCGAGACCATCCGTCGCGCACCGCTTTGCTCTTTTGGTGAACAATCCTATCCGGCATCTGGCCGGGACAGGTCGCTTCCGGCTCTGGTCGAACTCTTGTGCTGGGGTGCTCGGAGCACGAATGTTCTGACAAAGAACAAAGTCGGCGGTTGAGTGTACGTGCGGCTGAGCGGGAACGCAATATCTCCCCCATTCCCTCCCATGAGGAAGATCAACACTCGCAGTTTCGTTCGCGCCACGCGATGGACACCGCGTGAGATCAACCTCCAGATCCTCCTCAATCTGGTGCGCGAGCACGAGCCGATCTCGCGCGCGGAGCTCGCCCGGCGGATGAAGATCGGCCGCGGGATGGTCACCTACCTGACGGCCGAGCTGATCGCCCAGGGCGCGCTGTACGAAGGGGACACGGTCGACTCGCCGCGCGGCCGCCGGCCGCAGATGCTGTACGTCCGGACGCACGACCGGCTCGTCGTCGCGATCGACATCCGCTTCAGCAGCACCTACATCATGCTGACGGATTTCAGCGGCAACTCGATCGCCATGGAGACGTTCGACACGATCGAGGACCTGAATGCGCTCGTGCCCGAGCTGCAGACGCGCGTGCGCAACCTGCTCGCCGTGCACGGCGCCTCACGGAAGTGCGAGGGGATCGGGCTGGTCGTGCCGGGCATGGTGGACGCCGTCACCGGACAGGTGCTCAATGCCCCGCAGCTGGGGTGGCGGAACGTCGACATCCGCGGCCCGCTCGAGGAAGCGCTGGGGCTGCCGGTGCACGTGGAGAACGCGCCGATCGCGTGTGCTCTCGCGAAGATGTGGCTGGGCCGTCCGGGTGCCCCGGTGCCCACCGACTTCGTCTACGTCACCGTTTCCGATGGCATCGGCGCCGGCGTGGTCGTGAACGGGCAGGTGGTGCGTGGCCAGACGAACTCCGCAGGCGAGTTCGGCCACGTGCCGCTGACGGCGGACGGACCGGCCTGCCTGTGTGGAGGGCACGGCTGCCTCGAGGTCTACACCTCCAATCTCGCGACGGTCTGCCGCTATCTCGGCAAGGAGTTCTCGCCCGCCACCGCCCGCGCACTTCTTCCCTCCTCCGGCGTCACGATCGCCGAAGTGGTCAGTCGCGCGCTCGCCGGCGAGACGCGCGCGGTCGAGGCGCTCCAGGAGACCGCGCGCCACCTCGGCGCCGGCCTGTCGGTGATCATCAAGACGCTGAGCCCGACGCAGATCGTCGTCGGCGGCGAGATCACCGAGGCGTGGGAGCAGCTCGAGCCGACGATCCGCGCCGAGATCGCCGCGCGAGCCCTCACCGACCTCGCGGCGGCGACTCCCATCCTCCCCGAGCTGGCGTCGGCCTATCCGCGCCTGCGGGGCGGAACGGCGCTCGTCTCGGCCCCCCTCTTCGCCGCGCCGAAGTTCGCGTAGGGCGTAGGCTGCGTGGGAGTAAGCCTCGGACGCTACGGCGAGCCGAGGTCGTCGTCATCCCGAGCGAGCGACGCGAGTCGAGGGCTCTGTACCCGTCGAGGCCTGCTCAACGACGGAACGCGGATCTGGAACGGCGATGCCGCGGA
>Ga0070684_100002101_pt1 | contig 14670 bp, 14 predicted proteins | sample KBSC723LmetaG_FD_65653 | JGI IMG/M metagenome (GOLD analysis project Ga0070684, IMG submission 65653) | Corn rhizosphere microbial communities from Kellogg Biological Station, Michigan, USA - KBS C7.2-3L metaG | ecosystem: Host-associated > Plants > Roots > Rhizosphere ...
CCGGCCGACATCGCGGCGACCGACCGCGCGATCCTCGAGCTGTTCCCCGACAACGCCCGGCTCCGGAAGTGGATCACGATGGCCGAGGAGCGGGTGCACTTCCAGGGCCTGCCGGCGCGCATCTGCTGGCTGGGGTACGGCGAGCGCCACCTGGCCGGGCTGAAGTTCAACGAGATGGTGGCCTCGGGCGAGCTGAAGGCGCCGATCGTGATCGGCCGTGACCACCTCGACTGCGGCTCGGTCGCGTCGCCGTACCGCGAGACGGAGGCGATGCGGGACGGCTCCGACGCGATCGCGGACTGGGCGATCCTGAACGCGCTGGTGAACACCGCGTCGGGTGCCTCCTGGGTGTCCTTCCACCACGGCGGTGGCGTCGGGATGGGCCGCTCGCTGCACGCCGGCCAGGTGTGCGTCGCCGACGGGACGGATCTGGCCGCCGCGAAGATCGAGCGCGTGCTCACCAACGATCCCGGGATGGGTGTGATCCGGCATGTCGACGCCGGCTACGACCGGGCCGTGGAGATCGCCGAGGCGCGCGGCGTACGGGTGCCGATGCGCGAGTCCTGATCGCCCGGGTCGCCTGGTCGGTCGTCCGCTCCACGGGGTGGTCTAGCAGCCGCTGAGGCGGACGACCCGGGGGGTGGTTTCGGTCGTCCGCTCCACGGGGTGGTCTAGCAGCCGCTGAGGCGGACGACCCGGAACATCGGGGGCGCGACACGCCGCGCATTCACCCACGCTGACGCATACTTCTGGCATGTCGGAGTCCAACGAGTCCCGGCCCACTCGCTCCCGGGCCGTTCTGCGCAACATCAGCTCTCGGGCCTGGGAGCACCCCGCAGACCGGGGCGCCCTGGTCGCGCTGCGGAAGCTCAAGGGCTTCGACACCGTCGTCAAGCTGATGTCGGGGCTCATCAACGAGCGCGCCGTCCGCCTGCTCTACCTCGGCTCTGCCATCCGGGTCGACGATCGGTCGTTCCCCCAGCTCCATCGGGCGCTGAACGACGCAGCCACCACCCTCGACGCCGAGGTCGTCCCGGAGCTCTACGTCCAGGCCGACCCGACGTTCAACGCGATGACCATCGGCCTGGACCGGCCGATCATCGTGGCGAACTCCGCGATGGTGGATCTCCTCGACGAGGAGGAGCTGCGATGGGTCCTCGCCCACGAGCTCGGTCACGCGCTCAGCGGCCACGCCGTCTACCGGACGATCCTGCTGCGGCTCCTCACCATGAGCGGTGTCCTGACCGCGATCCCCCTCGGCGGGCTCGGGCTGCGGATGATCATCGCCGCGCTGATGGAATGGGTCCGCAAGTCCGAGCTGTCGGCCGACCGGGCCGGTCTGCTCGCCACCCAGGATCCCGCGGTCGCCTATCGGGCCCTGATGAAGATGTCCGGTGGCGGCCACCTCGACGACCTCGACCAGACGTCGTTCTTCGAGCAGGGCAGTGAGTACGACGCGGCCGTCGACATCCGCGACTCGGTGCTCAAGCTGCTGCTGATCGAGCGCCGCAGCCACCCGATGCCCGTCTCGAGGGCCACCGAGCTCCGTCGCTGGGTCGACAGCGGCGCGTACACGGCCGTCCTCGCCGGCGACTACCCGACACGCGACACGGACAGCGAGGCGAAGCTCAGCGAGGCGGCCCAGGATGCCGCCCGCAGCTACTCCGACGCCTTCCGCGACACCCAGGACACGCTCGGCCGGCTGGCCCACGACGCGGCCGGCTGGATGGGGAGCGCCAAGGTGTGGTTCGACGAGCAGTGGCGCCGCCGCGGCGACGAGGACGCGTCGTAGCCCGACCAGACGTCCTGGCATCGCTCGCCGCTCGCATCCCGCGTCCGGGGCGGCCGGTGCTGGTTGCGGTCGACGGCGCCGACGGCGCGGGCAAGACGGTGCTGGCCGACGACCTGGCGCCGCTGGTGCCGGGATCGGTCCGGGCGAGCCTCGACGACTTCCACCACCCGCGGGCGTTCCGGCATGCTCAGGGACGGACCGGTGCGACCGTCTGGGAGCGCACCTTCGACCTCGCCGCCGTACGGCGTGAGCTGCTCGACCCGTGGCGGCGCGGCAGCGGGTCGCCCTACCGTCGGCGCTGGCACGACCTACGGACCGACGGCCGGGTCGATGCTCCGACGCACGTGGTGCCGCAGGACGGTGTGCTGTTGGTTGACGGCGTCTTCGCGCAGCGGCCGGAGCTCGCCGACGCCTGGGACCTCGTGATCTGGGTCCACGCCGACGACGACGTGAGGCTCGCGCGGATGGCGGCACGAGATGGTGTCCCGGACGACCCCGACCACCCGGACCAGCGGCGCTACCTCGACGCGCAGGCGATCTACCAGGAGACGTGCCGTCCGCGCGGGAACGCCGACGTGCTGGTCGACAACACCGACCCGGACGCACCGGTGATCCGGTGAATCCGACGGGCCCGGCGACGACGCGTGGCACCATGACCCGGTGCCCGAGCCGGATCCGCTGGATGATGCCGTCGCGGGGATGTGCTCGGGCGACGATGACGCCTTCCGGATCGTCTATCGCGCGGTGCATCCCACGCTGCTGCGCTACCTCGAGGTCCTCGTGGGGCCCTCGGACGCCGAGGACGTCGCCTCCGAGACCTGGGGACAGGCCTGCCGCGACCTCGATCGCTTCCAGGGTGGGGCCGACGGCTTCCGGGCCTGGGTGACGACGATCGGGCGGCACCGCGGCCTCGATCTCCTGCGGCAACGTGCCCGGCGGCCGCAGGTGGTCGCCGATCTCACCGTGGTCGATCCCCCGGATCCCGTCGACCACGACCTGCGGGTCGAGGACGTGCTCGGCACTCGTCACGCCCTGGCCCTCCTGCGGGAGCTTCCTCAGGACCAGGCCGAGGCCCTGATGCTCCGGGTGGTGATGGGCCTGGACGCGAGGTCGGCGGGCCAGGTGCTGGGAAAGCGACCCGGCGCCGTCCGGTCCGCTGCACAGCGCGGGCTGCGCAACCTGGCTCGCCGAGTGGACTCCACGGAGGGACGCGTGTGGCGACGGCGTGACATCTTCGCGCCCCGCGGCGCTGAGGGGGTGAGATGAGTACGACGTTGCGTGAGCTCTTGGCGCGTGGCCTGCGAGTGGTGCGGGTCCGTAGGCACGAGTCGTCCCCCCGGGTCGACCGCCTGATGGACTCGTTGCGGGCGCCCGCCTCCCCCCGGGAGCTGGCGCGCGAGGACGAGGCCGTGGCCGCCTTCGATCGTGCTCGTCTCGTGGCCCGCATACCCCCGAGGAGCAACCAGATGAGTCCACGAGCTGCCCGCACGGGTCTGAAGGCTGCATTGGCGTCCGCCGGCGTCGTCGCCGCCCTGTCCACCGGCGCCGCCTTCGCGTCCGGCGGACATGCGCCCTGGTCGCGCGGCATCGCCGGGGACGCGAGCTCGCACACGGCGGCGACGAGCAGCTCGCACCCGACGCATCCTGCGCACCCGACTCATCCGGCGCAGCCCTCGGACGGGTCCAGCACGGCGGGCGGTCCGAACGAACACGCGTTCGCCGGTCTCTGCCGGGCCTACGCCGCGGGCAACAAGGCGACGCACGGGAACGCCCTGAGCAGCCCGGCGTTCAGCGCCCTGGTGACCGCCGCCGGTGGTGCCGACAACGTGGCAGCCTTCTGCGCGGCGCAACCGGGCCACGGTCCTGACGACCCGGGTGACCAGTCCCCGGCCGCCCAGCCGTCGACGTCCGGGCACCCGACGCATCCGGTCCACCCGACGCACCCGGTCCACCCGACGCATCCGGTCCAGCCGACGCACCCGGCCCACCCGACGCACCCGGCCCACCCGACGCACCCGGTCCAGCCGACGCAACCGGCCCACCCGGAGAAGCCCACCCACCCGGCAAAGCCTCACGCCTGAGGCCGGGAAAGAGGGTCGCGTGACCGCCGGATCCGTGGGGGTCAGGCGGTCATGCGCCCGGGTGCAGGGCGGCGATCGCCTCGTGGATGGCGAGGGTACGCCGTGCCGACTCGACGTGGAGGTTCTCCACCATCCGGCCGCCATAGGTCACCACGCCCGAACCTCGTCCGTCCGACCAGGCCTGGAGGACGCCACGGGCATCCTCGATCTCCTGCTCGCTCGGGGCGTACGCCGCGTTCGCGCCGTCGACCTGGCCCGGATGGATCAGGGTCTTCCCGTCGAAGCCCATCTCTCGGCCCTGTCGGCACTCGGCCCGGAACCCAGCGGCGTCCTGCACGTCGTTGTAGACGCCGTCCAGGATGGCCTTCCCGGTCGCCCGCGCCGCCAGCAGCGCCAGCCCGAGCCCGGGGAGCAACGGGTGGCGGCCCGGCACATGAGCGGCGTACAGCTCCTTGGCGAGGTCGTTGGTGCCCATCACCAGGACCGTCAGCCGCTCGCTCGCCGAGGCGATCTCCTCGCAGTGCAGCATCGCGGTCGGGGTCTCGACCATCGCCCACAGTGTGGTGCGGTCGGGCGCGCCGAAGGTGGACAGGGCATCGACGAGCGCGCGAACCTCGTCGGCACCGTTCACCTTCGGCACGACGATCGCGTCCGGCCCGGCCGCGCATGCGGCACGTAGGTCGTCGTCGTGCCAGGAGGTGTCGGCGCCGTTGATGCGGATCGTCACCTCGCGCGTGCCGTACTCGCCGCTCGCGACCGCCGCGGCCGCCGACTCACGCGCGGCGGCCTTGGCGTCGGGCGCGACCGCGTCCTCCAGATCGAGGATCAGGCCGTCGCACGGGATCGACTTCGCCTTCTCCAACGCTCGCTCGTTCGAGGCGGGCATGTAGAGCACGGACCGGCGTGGCCGGAACGCGTCGGTCACGCCTCGATCCCGTCGTACAGCTTCTTCAGGTCCGGGTCGCGCTCGGCCAGCTGCTCGGCGAGGGCGACCAGCACCAGGCACTGCTTGAGCGAGGCGTCATCCTCCATCTTCCCGTCGAGCATCACCGCGCCGGTGCCGTCGCCGCCGATCGCCTGCATCGCGGCGACCACACGGCGTGCGTGCCCGATGTCCTCCACGCTGGGGGAGAAGACGCGGTGGGCGATCTCGATCTGCGTCGGATGGAGGCTCCAGGCGCCGACGCAGCCCAGCAGGTAGGCGTTGCGGAACTGGTCCTCGCAGGCGAGCGGGTCGGAGATGTCGCCGAACGGGCCGTAGTACGGGTAGATCCCGTGCGCCGCGCAGGCGTCGACCATGCGCGCGATCGTGTAGTGCCAGAGGTCCTGCTGGTACGTCGCACGCTCGCCCTCGACGTCGGTGCCGTCGTAGGACGTGCGCGCGTCCTGTCGTACGACGTATCCGGGGTGGCCGCCGCCGACCCTGGTCGTCTTCATCCGGCGGTCGGCGGCGAGGTCGGCCGGCCCCAGGCTGAGCCCCTGCATCCGCGGACTGGCCCCGCAGATCTCCTCCACGTTGGTCACGCCGCGGGCGGTCTCCAGGATCGCGTGGATCAGCAGCGGCTCGGTGAGCCCGGCACGGGCCTCGAGCTGGGCGAGGAGACGGTCGACGTAGGCGATGTCCTCCGCGCCCTGCACCTTCGGGATCATCACCACGTCGAGCCGGTCGCCGATCTCGGTCACCAGCGTGGTGAGGTCGTCGAGCACCCACGGGCTGTCGAGGGCGTTCACGCGCGTCCACAGCTGGGTCGTGCCGAAGTCCGTCTCCTGGGCGATCTTCACCAGCCCGTGCCGGGCGGCCTCCTTGTGGTCGGCCCGGACGGCGTCCTCGAGGTTGCCGAGCAGGACGTCGACGGTGCCGACCAGCTGCGGGACCTTCGCCGCCATCTTCGCGTTCGACGGGTCGAAGAAGTGGATCGCGCGACTCGGGCGGGCCGGGATCTCGCGCAGCGGCTCGGGCGCGCCGACCGCGAGCGGCCGGAAGAAGTCCTTGGCGGGGCGCATGCGCGGAACCTACCGCTCACCTCCGCGATGCCGGTATGACGCACTCCACTCGTGGGCTAGGCGTGGGCGGGGGTGTGCGGGCCGATCTCGGGCGCCAAGCCCTCGTCGCCGACGTCTGCGGTGAAGTCGTCCCACCGCGTCTGGTCCTCACCCGGGTCGACGTTCGTCGCCCGGAACACGACCGTGAGCAGGATGGTGACGATCACGTTGAGCCCGAACGCCAGGGCCGCGATGTAGACCTTCGTGTCGGTCCCGGGGAAGCTCGCCAAGGGACCGCCGAAGTGAGACTGGGTCGGTGACGCCACGCCGTACGCCGTCCAGGTGCCGTAGGCCATGCCCGCCGCCCACCCGATCAGGACCGCCCATCGGTGGAACCAGCGGGTGTACAGACCGACCACGATCGCCGGGAAGGTCTGCAGGATCCAGACCCCTCCGAGCAGCTGCAGGTTGATCGCGAACGACCGCGACAGCGCCAGCACGAAGACCAGCGCACCGACCTTCACCACCAGCGACACGATCTTGCTGACCTGGGCCTCCTCGGACGGGGTCGCGTCGGGGCGGAAGTAGGCGCGGTAGATGTTGCGGGTGAACAGGTTGGCGGCCGCGATCGACATGATCGCCGCCGGCACCAGGGCGCCGATCGCGATCGCGGCGTACCCGACCCCGGCGAACCACGGCGGGAACTCGTTCTCGAACAGCTGCGGCACGGCCAGCTGCGGGTTCGGCGGGTCGCCGGCCACCTTCACACCCGCCGCGACCGCGACGAACCCGAGCAGCGCGAGCAGACCGAGCAGGAAGGAGTACGCCGGCAGCAGTGCGGCGTTGCGCCGGATCACGCCGCGGTTGCGGGTGGAGAGCACGCCGGTGATCGAGTGCGGGTACATGAACAGCGCCAGGGCGGATCCCAGCGCCAACGAGGCGTAGGCCCAGTGCAGCGTGGGGGGAGGGACCATCGCCTTGGGTGCCGCCTGCCCGGCCGCGATCGCGTCGGCGTTGTCGGCGTTGAACTTCGTGAAGGAGTCGCCGGTCGCGCTGAAGATGTGGCTCCAGCCACCGAGCTGGTGGGGCAGGTAGATGACCGCGACGATGATCACGACGTAGATCAGGACGTCCTTGACGAACGCGATCAGCGCCGGAGCCCGCAGTCCGGAGGAGTAGGTGTAGGCCGCCAGCACGGCGAAGGCGATGAACAGCGGCAGGTCCTCGAGGAACCAGTTCCCGGTACCACCGAAGCCGGCCACCTCCAGCACCGACTGGATGCCGACGAGCTGGAGTGCGATGTACGGCGCCGTGGCCAGGATCCCGGTCAGGGCCACGGCCAGGGCCAGCGTCTTGGAGCCGTACCGTCCCTCGACGAAGTCGGCCGGCGTGACGTAGCCGTGCCGGTGGGAGACCGACCAGAGCCGCGGCAGGAACAGGAAGATCAGCGGGTACACCACGATCGTGTACGGCACGGCGAAGAATCCGACCGCGCTGCCCGCGTAGAGCGTCGCGGGCACCGCGATGAACGTGTAGGCCGTATAGAGGTCGCCGCCGATCAGGAACCACGCGATGAAGGTGCCGAATCCGCGACCACCGAGTCCCCACTCGTCGAGGCTGTCGAGGTCGGCCCGGCGCCACCGGGCCGCGGCGAACCCCAGCACGGTGACGATGAGGAACAAGAAGACGAAGACACTGACGGCGACGGCGCTCATCGGAGCTCACCGTCCTCTCCGGCGGCCCGTCGGCGGCGGTCGCCCGCCTGCGAGAGCGCGTAGGCGACCGAGGTGAGCACGGCGGACATCAGGATCAGGGCGAACTGGAACCAGTAGAAGAACGGGAAGCCCCACAGCGTGGGGTCCGTCCTGTCGTACAGCGGCACCCAGAGCGGGATCACCACCGCCGGGAGCAGGATCACGACGATCAACGCCCACAGCCCGGTCGACGACCTGCGTGAGTGGGCAGGTGAGTGCTGAGACATGGCCACCTCCGAGAGTCGCCGTCCCACGTACCCACCCGGGCCGGAGTCATGCGCGGCCGACGGCGACGTCGTCGGCTCGGTGGTCAGACCTCCGCGAGGGCGGGGTGACGCGTGACCGGGTTCCACTCCCGGACGCTCGCGACGGTGACGCCCGGCGCCGTGTAGTAAGGGTCGTCCGCGAGGAGGTCGTCGAGGTCGGCTCGAGCGTCGACCGTGAACACGAGGAGCGCGCCCGTGTCGTCGGACCACGGCCCGCCGGCGAGCAACCGGCCCTCGGCGGCCAGCGCGGCGAGCCGCTCGCGATGCGCAGGACGGAGCTCGAGGCGTGAGGTGTCGTCGGAGAAGGCGAGCTGCACGGCGTACATGGCGTCATCGTAGGCAGCACCTCGATGGCCCGACCGGAGGCTCACGCCTCAGCACCGAGCGTGAGCAGCGCCTGTCGGTGTGGCAGGAGCGCGCCGGATCGTCAGGGGCACGACGCGCGTACGACGCGCCGCGTCGACGCGGGGTGTTCGACGAGCTCGGCCGGGGGCCGGATCGGCCGCGCCACGAGGTTGCCGCCACAGTTGGGGCAGACGCCGCGCAGGACCTCGTCGACGCAGCGAGCGCAGAACGTGCACTCGAACGTGCAGATCCGGGCGTCGGGACTGTCCGGCGGCAGGTCGGCGTCGCAGCATTCGCAGTTCGGGCGGAGCTCCAGCACGTGGCGAGCGTACGGCGTCAGCCGGAGCGGCGCCCGAACCAGCGGCGGCGACCGGCGGCCGTCCGCGGTGCGACGGCCGGCGCCGCGGCTCTGCGGGCCGCCGCGTCCCGTCGGCGAGCGAGTCCGCGCTCGCGCCACGCGTCGACCTCGGTCTCGACGTCTCGCGGCATGGTGATCAGGGGCGGGCCGTCCACCGGCGTGTAGCGCGCCTTCATCACCCGGGCGTTGAACTCCTCGAGCTCGCGGCGTACCTCGGACTCGGCGGTGTGCCGGTCGAGCCTGGCGTCCAGCTCGGCGTCGTCCTTGCGGAGCTGGAGGGCGGGCGGCAGGACGCTGATCTTCTCGCGCTCCACCAGCCGCTTCAGCCACCAGTCGGGATCGTGGGTGGCGCCGAGGCCCTCGATCGGCTTGCCGGCCCCGGGCAGGTTGTCGAAGTCACCCCGTGCCATGGCCTCCTTGATCTGGAGGTCGACCCACTCGTGCTGACGCTCGATCCGCTGCGCCGCGGCAGCCCGGCCGGTGCGCTCGTCGCGCTCCACGGAACGGTCAGGTGTGCCCGGACTCCGACCGGGCGTCTCCGAGGTACCCATGTGCCATTCTCCCATGCCGGCCTGGGGATCCGGCATCGGGAGGGTCCGGACCTGGTCGTCCCGGGGCACAGACCGGGTGGCCGTCACTGCGGCAGCCGCCCGAGCAGTGCTTCGTACCAGTCGATGCCGGCCAGGAACGCGTCCACGCCGAGGTGCTCGTCGTACGAGTGGACGGCGCGGCGCTGGGCGGCGTCCATCCGGAACGGCGCGAACCGGTAGACGTGCTCGCAGATCCGGGTGAAATGGCGGGAGTCGGTTGCGCCCGTCTGGACGTACGGCGCGACGACGGCGTCCGGGAAGTGCTCCTCGACGAGATCGGCCACGAGGTCGAACACCTCGTCCACGACCGACTCCGGGCTCGCCTCGCCGCGCTCGACGACGCGAATGGCCACGTCGGGGTCATCGATCACTCGGCGCAGGTGCGCGAGGACGTCGTCCACGGTGTCGCCCGGCAGTACCCGGATGTTCACGCCGGCCGTCGCCGACGATGCGATCACGTTGAGGGCGGGGCTGCCGGCCAGTGTGGTCACGGCGAAGGTCGTCCGGGCCATCGCGGCGGCCTCCGGGCCGGCGGACGTGAGGCCCTTGGCGAGCAGTGGGCGGAAGCGGTCGGCGCGGGCCATGATCGGGCGCACCGGCAGCGGCAGGTGAGGCGTCAGACGGCGCAGGAGCTGGACCGTCGTCTCCGGCAGCCGTGCCGGCATCGGAGACCGGTCGATGCGGAGGATCGCCCGCGCCAGCCGGACGGTGGGTCCGTGACGGGCCGGCGTCGAGGCGTGCCCGCCGCGGCCCTCGACCCGCAGCTCGACGCTCGTGGTGCCCTTCTCGGCGACGCCGATGGCGGCGACCGGGCGCTTCACCCCGGGGAACGCCTGATGCGCCACCGCACCGCCCTCGTCGAGGACCAGCCACGGGCGTACACCGCGGCGTACCAGCTCGTCGACGGCGGCCACCGCCGCCGTCCCCGAGACCTCCTCGTCGCACCCGAACGACAGCCAGACGTCCTGCGCCGGCAGGTGCCCCCTCTCGAGGAGCCGCTCCACCGCCTCGCAGATGGCGGCCACGCAGCCCTTGTCGTCCAGGGTGCCCCGACCCCAGATCGCGCCATCGACGAGCTCGGCGCCGAACGCCGGGTGCTGCCACGGTGCCGAGTCGTCGACCGGCACGACGTCGAGGTGGGCCATCAGCACGACGGGCTTGTCGGCCGCCCGTCCCGGCCAGCGGAAGAGCAGGCCATGGGTGCCGACCCGGGTCAGCTCCAGTCGCTCGTGCAGGAGTGGGAAGAGGGTGCGGAGGGCCTCGAGCAGACGATCGAACGCCGCGGTGTCCACGTGCGACGCGTCGCGGTCCGAGACACTGGGGATCCGGACCAGGGCCTGGAGCTTCGCCACCGCCCTGTCCGTGCCGCCGGCCATGTCGGCACCGTAGCCGCGTCAGGCGGAAGGCCGGGCCAGGGCCGACCTCAGGAACTCGACCTGCAACAGGAGCAGGTTCTCGGCCACGGCCTCCTCCGACGCCAGGTGTGTGACCCCGGACAGCGGCAGCACCGTGTGCGGGCGTCCCGCGGCCAGGAGTGCCGAGGACAGCCGCAGCGTGTGCGCGAACACCACGTTGTCGTCGGCCAGGCCGTGCACGATCATCAGCGGTCGCTCGAGCTCGGCGGCGTCCTCGAGGAGCGAGCAGGCGCGATAGACCTCCGGCTGGTCGTCGGGGGTGCCCAGGAAACGCTCGGTGTAGTGGGTGTCGTAGAGCGCCCAGTCGGTCACCGGCGCCCCAGCCACGGCCGCGTGGAAGACGTCGGGCCGCCGGAGGACGGCGAGCGCCGCGAGGTAGCCGCCGAAGGACCAGCCCTGGATCGCCACCCGGTCCAGGTCGAGCTCGCCCGGCAGTCGATCGGCGACACCCTCGAGCGCGGCGACCTGGTCCTCGAGCACCGGTCGGGCCAGGTCGCGCGCGACGGTCCTGTCCCATGCGGCCCCCCGGCCGGGAGTTCCGCGGCCGTCGGCGACGACCACCGCGAAGCCCTGGTCGGCGAACCACTGGGGCTCCAGGTAGGCGCTCCGGGCGGCGACGACCATCCGCCCCTGGGGCCCGCCGTACGGGCTCATCAGCACCGGCAGTGGCCCCGGTGGCCGCACGTCGTCGCGAGGCAGGACGACGGCCGTGCGGATCTCGCGCGAGCCGGTGCGCAGCAGCAGCGGGACCGGGTGCAGCGCCGGGGCGTCGGCGTGCGAGACGAGCCGGGTGAGCTCGATGCCTGCGCGACTGACCGTCCAACGGGTGCCGATCTCGTCGAGGGTGGCCGACTCGACGGCCAGGACATCGCCGCCGGCGACTCCGCGGTACAGGCCGGGGACGGCGGTCAGGCGCTGGAGCCCGGCCGCGTCGGACCACCGGTAGAGATGCCGCTCCGTCGACTCGTCGCTGGCCTCCAGGAGGACCCAGTCGTCGCCCGAGCCCGCGACCGCGGAGACCTGCAGCCCGCCGGGCGTCACCGCCTCGTCGCCCACCCACAGTCGGCGGGTGTCGTCGAGATCGGCGAGCCAGACCAGTCGGCCGTCGGCGAGCCAGGCCGGGACGCCGGAGCTGATGTCGAGCCAGTGGGGATCGGTGTCCTCGCGGACGACGGTGGTCGCCCCGGTCTCGGCGTCGACCTCGAGCACCTGAAGCCGGCGCTGGTCACGGCTCTGGACGACGACGTACGGCGCGCGCCCGTCCGGCCAGCCGGCGCTGACGAGGTACGGCAGCCCGGAGGTGTCCCAGGCGATGTCCACCGTGCGGCCGTCGAGGTCGACCACCGCGGCCGTGACCCGCGCGTTGGGCGTGCCGGCCGCGGGATACCGGGTCTCCTGAGGCTGCCGCTCCGGGTGGTGCGGGTCGGCGATGAACCACCGGCTGACCGGCGACTCGTCGACCCGAGCGGCCACCAGGCGGCGACCGTCCGGTGCCCACCAGAAGCCGCGCGTCCGGCCCATCTCCTCGGCCGCGACGAACTCGGCCGCTCCCCATGTGACGTCCTCGGGCTCCTCGCCGGCCACCTGTACCGAGGACGCGCCACCCGCCTCGACGACGTGCAGGCCTCCGCCGGAGACGTAGGCCACCCGCGAGCCGGTCGGGTCGACCCGGGGGTCGATGACCGGGCCGGTGGTCGGCAGCTCGGAGGCGCCTCCGAGGACCAGGTCGGCCAGGAAGAGCCGGCCGGCGAGGGCGAACGACGCCACCGTCGCGCCGGGATCGACGGCGTACCCGACGATGCCACCGGCCGACTCACGGAGTCGCTCGCGCCGGGCCCGCTCCTCGGGCGGTACGTCGTCGACGTCCGCGCCGAGCAGCACGGACGCGTCGACCACGAGCCGCTCGGCGCCGGACGGAACGTCGTACACCCAGAGCGCGTTGACCCGGTCGGTGCCACCGCTCGAGCGCAGGAAGACCACGCGGGAGCCGTCGTCGGCGACCGACACGCTGCGCGGCCGGCCGAGGGTGAAGTTCTGCGTACGCGCCGCGTGCCGGGGGAACGACAGGGGCTGGTCAGAGGTCAGGGTCACCGGCCGAGCATCCCACCCCGGCCCGGAACCGCTCTCGGATCCGAGACGGGGTGACGCGGGTGGCGCGTTGACCCGGAGACCTCGGATCGCTCGAATGGACTCGTGTCAGCCCGTCGCGCGCGCCGCCGACCCCCAGGTGCCGCGGTGCACGACGTCCCCCTGGTCCCGGCGCCGCCGCTTCGTGGGGGAGCCGGAAGGCGCCTCCTCGGACAGCCGATGGCCCAGCGTGATGGCGCCGACCGGGTCGAACTCGTCGGGGATGCCGAAGGCGTCGCGGGTCGCTTGCTCGTGCTCCGGGGGGATGCCGAAGAAGCAGGCTCCCAGGCCCGCGTCGACGGCCGTGAGCAGGATCAGCAGGCTCGCCATGGCGGCGTCCATGTGCCAGAAAGGCACCGGCCACCGGGCCTCGTCGAGGTCGGTCCAGCCCTTGTCGGGCTCGGCGTACCGGTTCAGGTAGGCCGCCTTGCTCGAGCACGGGACGATCACGACCGGGGCCTTGGTCATGCCGCGCAGCCAGCTGTCCGGCAGCTCGCCGGGCGTCGTGGTCACCTCCCAGAACTTCTCGATGCCGGCCGGCTGGTCGAGCACCAGGAACGCCCAACCCTGGCTGAAGCCCGCGCTCGGCGCACGCACGGCATTGGCCAGCGCTCGGTCGACGAACGCCGGGTCGACCGGGGTCTCGGCATACTCACGGATCATGCGGCGGCGGCGCACGACGTCCTGGAACTCCATGGGAGCGAGTGTGCCTGATCAATTCGCGGACATGTGGCGCGCCATCGAGCCGCTCGGGCGCGCCAGCAGTGGCGGCTACTTCCGGCAACCCTTCGCGAGTGCCGAGCGCGAGCTGGATGCGTGGTTCGTCGAGCAGGCCGAAGCCCGTGGGCTGCGCCTCGAGAGCGACCCCTTCGGCAACCGGATCGCGTGGTGGGACAGCGGCTCGGGGCCCGGCGTGGTCACCGGGTCGCACCTGGACTCGGTGCTCGACGGTGGTGCGTACGACGGTCCCCTCGGCGTGGTGTCCGCGCTGGGCGCCCTCGACATGCTGCGCGACCGGGGCGTCCGGCCCACCCGTCCGATCGGGGTCTCGGTGTTCGTCGAGGAGGAGGGATCGCGCTTCGGGCTGGCCTGCCTCGGCTCGCGGCTCGCGACCGGCGCGACCACGTGGCAGGAAGCCCGCGGGCTGCGCGACCGGGACGGCGTACGCCTCGACGAGGCCATGGCTGCGCTGGGCCTGGATGACGAGAATCCCCAGCCCTGGTTGGGATCTGAGCAGCTCGCGTGCTTCGTCGAGCTGCACGTCGAGCAGGGGCGAGCCTTGGTCGACCGCGGCCATGCGATCGGGGTCGCGAGCCGGATCTGGCCGCACGGGCGCTACCGCTTCCAGATCTCAGGCGAGCCGAACCACGCCGGCACGACGCGGATGGAGGACCGCCGCGACCCGATGCTCACCTACGCGATGACGGCGCTGGCCGCGAACAAGCAGGCACGTGTCGCGGGGCAGCGGGCGACGTTCGGGCGGGTCGACACCCAGCCGAACTCGACCAACTCGGTGCCGTCGGTCGTGACCGCGTGGATGGACGCGCGGTGCGAGTCCGACGAGGCGCTGGCCACGCTGGTCGAGACCATCACCCGGCAGGCGGAGGAGCGGGCCGAGCGCGACGGGACGCGTCTGGCTGTCACGGCCGAGTCGGTGTCGGAGGCCGTCGACTTCGACCCCGAGCTCGCCCGGCGGATCGCCGTCGACCACGAGGCCGGCGACTGGCCGATCCTGCCGACCCAGGCCGGTCACGATGCCGGAATCCTCTCGGCGCAGGGGATCCCCAGCGCCATGCTCTTCGTGCGCAACCCGACCGGTGTCTCCCACTCCCCGGGCGAGCACGCCGAGATGGCGGACTGCCTGGCCGGGGTCGACGCGCTGGCCGAGACGCTGGAACGGCTCGCGACATGACGTCGTACCTCCTGGAGCGGGCCTGGGTCGACGGCGCCGTCCGCGAC
>Ga0070684_100002102_pt1 | contig 14665 bp, 14 predicted proteins | sample KBSC723LmetaG_FD_65653 | JGI IMG/M metagenome (GOLD analysis project Ga0070684, IMG submission 65653) | Corn rhizosphere microbial communities from Kellogg Biological Station, Michigan, USA - KBS C7.2-3L metaG | ecosystem: Host-associated > Plants > Roots > Rhizosphere ...
CCGGAGTTCGACGTGTACGTGCGCGACTCTTACGCCGCTCTGAAAGCCGAGCAGACGCGCCTCATGCACAGCGCGTTTTCACGCTGGTGGAAGCGCAGGCGCGGCCGCAATGGGAAAGCAGTCCCTTAGCTTCCGTGCCCCGTCCTTTCACGCATTTTGTGAAAAGGGCGGGATTGGATGACGCTCAAACTGAAGATCATTCCCAGGATGACTACTTCGGATGCCTGCAAGTCCAAAAGCGGCTTCACCACTCGGACAGAGCCACTTCCTCACCTTTAGCTGTTACCATCGCCAGCCGGTTCTTGCGCGGATAGAGATGCAAGAGTCTTTTCTGCAGGCTCTCGAAACCCTGCGCGTTCGCTTCGCGTTCTACGTGTTCGGCTACGTAGTAATGCCCGAGCAACGTTTATCTGTTACTCAGCGAGCCACAAGATAACTTGCTCGGACGCGCGATGCAGTTACTAAAAACCGAAGTCTCGCCTGAGGCCAGAAGACAGGGAAAGAGAGCCATCGGTGAGTCACCGTCTTGGCGGGCCCGTTACTTCGACCACAATGTCAGGAACTGCGAGGGCTTTGTGACGCAACTTCGGTATATCTATCGCAATCCCGTGAAACGGGGTCTATGTTCGACGCCTGGTGATTACCGGGGGTCGAGCTTCCGGGCGTGGGGCTTCGGTGAAATCTACATTGTCGAAGTGGAATGCGAGATGGTGACGTCGCTAATTCAAAGCAAACATCTGGGCTTCCCGCCCTTTTCACAAAAAGCGTGAAAAGGATCGGGGCACGGGACACGTGGGGCACGGAGATTTAGGCGCTCACCGCCAGCTTGAGGCTCTCCCATAACCGGAGTGTCGGCCCAGCCTGATTGATGGTGTAGATGTGCAGCCCCGGAGCTCCGTTGCGCAGCAGCGTCTCGCAGAGACGCGTCACCACGCCCAGCCCGAAATCGAGCAGGCCCTCTTTGTCGTCCTGCAACTGCTCCAGCCGCAAACGCACCCAGCGCGGCAGGTCGGCGCCGCACCCGGAGCAGAAGCGCAGCGTCTTGTCGTAGCTGGTGATGGGCATGATGCCGGGATAGATCGGAATCCGCAGACCAGCCTTCTCGCACCGCTCCACAAAATCGAAGTAGGCATCCGCGTTATAGAAGAGCTGCGTCAGCGCGGCATCCGCACCGGCGTCCACTTTGCGGCAGAAGTGTTCGAAGTCGGCTGCCGGGTTTGCCGCCTGGGGATGCATCTCAGGATACGCGGCCACTTCAATGTGGAAATGATCGCCGTGCGTCTCGCGGATAAATTGCACCAGCTCGCTGGCAAAGCTGAACTCGCCCGGAGCCTGCGGACTTAAGGCTGTCGCGGGCAAATCCCCGCGCAGGGCCACGATGCGCTTCACGCCGGCTTCCCGATATCGATCGAGCGCCCCCGCCACATTCGCCCGTGTCGATCCCACGCACGTCAAATGCGGTGCGGTCTCGACTCCCGTCTCGCGCGCCACCGTTAGCAGCGTATCGTAGGTGCCGTCCTGGTCCGATCCGCCGGCTCCATGCGTCACGGAGAAGTAATCCGGTCGCAGCTCCGCCAGTTGCGTCACTACAGCGGGCAGCTTCGCCACGGCTTCAGGCGTACGCGGCGGGAACAACTCGAAAGAGAATCTTGGGGCTGCCATGGCGATCTCAGTTCATAGTTCACAATTCGCAGTTCGTAGTTGCTGTGAACTATGAACTGCGAACTGTGAACTCGTCGATTAGTACCTGTAAAACTCAGGCTTGAACGGCCCTTCGACCGGCACGCCAATGTAGTCCGCCTGCTGCTGCGAGAGCTTGGTCAGCTTCACACCGATCTTCTCCAGATGCAGCCGCGCGACTTCTTCGTCCAGCTTCTTGGGCAGCGTGTAGACCGCCACCTTGTAGCTGTCCTTGTTCTTCCACAGGTCAAGCTGCGCCAGCGTCTGGTTGGCAAAGCTGTTACTCATCACAAAGCTCGGATGCCCCGTCGCGCAGCCCAGGTTCACCAGCCGTCCCTCGGCGAGAACGAAAATCTCGTGCCCGTCTTCAAAGCGATACTTATCTACCTGCGGCTTGATGTTGAGCTTGGTCGCACGCTTGTCGCCGTTCAGGCGATCCATCTGGATCTCGTTATCGAAGTGCCCGATGTTGCACACGATGGCCTGGTCTTTCATCTTGTGCATGTGCTCAAGCGTGATGATGTCGACGTTGCCCGTGCACGTCACATAGATATCGCCGCGGCCCAGGGTGTCCTCGAGCGTGGTCACTTCAAAGCCTTCCATTGCGGCCTGCAGCGCATTGATGGGATCGATCTCCGTCACAATCACGCGCGCGCCCATACCGCGCAGCGAGTGCGCGCAGCCCTTGCCCACGTCGCCGTATCCGCAGATCACCGCCACCTTGCCCGCCACCATCACGTCCGTCGCGCGCTTGATGCCGTCCGCCAGCGACTCGCGGCAGCCATACAGGTTGTCGAACTTCGATTTCGTTACGGAATCGTTCACGTTGATGGCCGGCACCAGCAGCTTGCCTTTTTCCATCATCTGGTAGAGCCGGTGCACGCCGGTCGTCGTCTCTTCGCTGACGCCGCGCCACTCCTTCACTACCTTGTGCCAGTGCTGCTTATCTTCGGCGTACACCCGCTTGAGCAGGTCCTTGATCACCTGCTCTTCGTGATTGCCGCTCGGCGTGTTGACCCAGCCGTCGCCTTCTTCCATGTCGTATCCCTTGTGGATGAGCAGCGTCACGTCGCCGCCGTCGTCCACCACAAGCTGTGGACCCTTGCCGCCCTTGTGGCTCAACGCCGCAAACGTGCAGTCCCAGTACTCCTCAAGCGACTCACCCTTCCACGCGAATACTGCCACGCCCGTTGCCGCAATCGCCGCCGCCGCATGATCCTGCGTCGAGAAGATATTGCAGCTCGCCCAGCGCACTTCCGCACCCAGGCTGGTCAGCGTCTCAATCAGCACCGCCGTCTGGATCGTCATATGCAGTGATCCCGTCACCCGCACGCCGGCCAATGGCTTCTCAGCCGAATACTTGTTGCGGATCGCCATCAATCCCGGCATCTCGTGCTCTGCTACCGAAATTTCCTTCCGGCCCCATTCGGCCAGGGACATGTCTGCGACCTTGTAATCGGCAGCGGTGATTTCGAGGGTGGTTGCCATGCGGTAAAACTCCTTCTTATCGATGAATCGTGATATCTTGATATGTACCAGAAACAAGGCCATGCCGTCAATCCTAAAAACTCTCCGCGCGGCCGCCGACCCCACCCGCCTCCGCATCCTCCTGCTGCTCAAGGAGGAAGAGCTGTCGGTCGCCGAGTTGCAGGAGATCCTCACCCTCGGCCAGAGCACGATCTCCACTCATCTCGCGCAACTGAAACAGGCCGAATTGGTTGAGGACCGCCGCACCGGCAAGGGCAGCCTCTATCGCCTGACTCTTTCCGCGGCAGATGGGCTTCTTCCACCGTTCCTGGAACTGGCCGAAAAGGAAACCCCCGAAGCGCCGGCCGACGCTGCCGCCATGCGCCGCGCTGTGCGCAAGCGCCAGCAACGCATGCGCGCCTTCTTCGACGACATGGCCGGACGGCTGGGTAAGGACTACGTTCCCGGTAAATCGTGGAAGAGCGTCGTGCTCGCGCTGCTCCACCTGCTTCCGCCGCTCGACATGGCCGACCTCGGCGCCGGCGACGGCAATTTTTCGTTCCTGCTCGCCACCCGCGCCAAAAGCGTCATCGCCGTCGACAGCTCCGAAAAAATGCTCGAAGTTGCCCGCGATCACGCCACGCGTAACGGAATGCAGAACATCGATTTCCGCCATGGCGACATGGAAGAGCTGCCCATCCCTGCTGCGTCCCTCGACCTCGCCTTCTTCTCGCAGTCGCTTCACCACGCGCTGCATCCCGCGCGCGCCCTCGCCGAAGCGCACCGCATTCTCCGGCCTGGAGGTCGCGTCATCATCCTCGATCTGGCGAAACACAGGTTCGAAGAAGCGCGAGAACTCTACGCCGACGAGTGGCTGGGCTTCGGCGAAGCCGAACTCGAACAGATGCTCGTCGACGCCGGCTTCCACAATCCCGACGTCGCCGTCGTCGACCGCGATCCTGACGCCCCGCAGTTCCAAACACTGCTGGCTACTTCCCAGAAAAACCCCTAGCACTCGACGTGCTTGCGGCGGCGGGCGATCATCCAGGTACCCAAGCCGCCGATGAGGGCTCCGGCCACGAGGACGATTGCCAGCGCACCAAAGGGGTTCTTTTTCACCGCGTGCCGGGCGTCGTCGATTGCTTCTTCCGCCGCATAGCGCCCCTGGTTCACCGTTCGCAAGGCCGAGTGGACGCCATCCTCCAAGGCCTCGGTCACGGCGGTCGTGATCTTCGATACTTCGTTCAGCACTTCATCCATGCGTGCGGGCTTTTCCATTTCCAATGCGGGCATGACATATCCCTCCTGTGCACCGGTATGCGCCTTTGCCAGCGAACATGGCAGTGACGGGCGACCCATAACGATGTGACGAGTAGACCGGCGCGGCTGGAATTCCGCGCTTCTATTCCGGTGTCAGCGATTCTGCGTCCTGTCCTCCAGCGCGGGAGCCGCCGGAACTACGCGTTTCGCCTCTGCAGGTCGCTCGGCCTGGACATGAGGATGGGGACGGGCGCGCCGCCGCGGAAACGGCGGGCTCTCCGGCAGCTCCAAAGTACCCAACGACCGCAGTACCAGCAGCCCGCACACCGACGCGAGCACCAGGGCAATCGCAACAACGAAGAGGACCACCACGGCGTCCATGGCCTCAACTCCTCGGCGCAACACAACTCCAGTACTGCGCCGGCACCGCGCGCATGGCTCAGCCGCGGTGACTGTGCTTGCGCAATCTTTGACGCGACATACTCGCCACGCCCATGATCAGGCCCCAGCTCAAAACTGCGGCGGACAAGGCAAGGGCAACCATGATTACAGCCATGAAGATGAGTGAGTAGCCGCTCATTGCAGGCACTCCTGTATCGATTCGGATCGGTGCCAACATTCTAGACCCGATTGCTCAATTGTGCGACGGTATCTCCGCCGTGCTTTTCCAACTTCCAGCGGCGATACTCAGTTTGGGAGGAAAGTTATGCCGGCGAACACGGAACATGTTGAACTGCGCGCGGCCGACGGGCAGGAACTTGGCGCCTACGTAGCGTGGCCCGCTCGCCAGCCCACCGCGGGACTGGTCGTCATCCAGGAAATCTTCGGCGTCAATGCGCACATTCGCCGCGTCACCGACAGCTTCGCCAAAGACGGTTTCCTCGCGATTGCGCCGGCGCTTTTCGACCGCATCGAGAAGGGCGTGGAACTCGGCTACGAAGGCTCCGACGCGGCCCGGGCCCGCAGCTTCATCCCCCGTCTCGACATGGAAAAAGCGATGCTCGACGTCGAAGCCGCCGTCCAGTATGCTGCCAAATCCACCGGCGCCAAGGTGGGCGCCGTTGGCTATTGTTTGGGAGGAACTCTAGGCTGGCTCGCCGCCACACGCCTGCCCGTGCAGGCAGCCGTGGGTTACTACGGCGGCCGCATCATCAACTACGTCCACGAGCAGCCCCGCTGCCCTGTCATGCTCCACTTCGGCACCCAGGACCAGCACATTCGCAAAGCAGACGTGGACAAGATCGAGACCGCCCGCCCCGAAATCGAGGTCTTCTGGTACGACGCCGGCCACGGCTTCAACTGCGACGCCCGTGCCAGCTTCAACCCCGGGGCCGCAGCCCTCGCCCGCGAACGCTCGCTCGCGTTCCTCAGGCAAAACCTCATCAAGCGGTGATTACCATCGGTCGCTGACGGGCAGGCTGTCGCATCCGCTACTCTGCCGGCGTTCCGTCCGCCCCGCGCTCCAGCACGATCGGTTGCTGATCCGTCGCTGCCATGCGCTGGTATACATAGCGCAGGTTTTCATAGTAGGTCTCCGGCATCACGGCACTGTTCCGCGCAAACGTGCGCTTCACCGTCAGGGCGTTCCCGCTCTGCTTTACCGTCACGGTGACTCCCACCACATTCGCCCAGGCGAAGTCGTCGTTTCGCGGCAGGGAGCCGACTTTCATCCCCGCGGGAAAATGGTATGTGATGTCATCCTGCTCCGCCGTCGCATAATGCAGGTCTATCGGCAGTTGGCGCTTCTCGTCTTCGAAGCGCTGTTTCGACCGCGCCTCGAACAGGAAGCCCGGGACAATCATGCGCTTGGCGGTCGAAGCGCCCAGGTCGCCGGAAATCTTGATGCGGGCCGTCAGGTTGTTCTCGTAGTCGCCCAGACCATCGAATCCATCCAGCTCCGCTTTCACCCCCGTTGGCAGGGTTTCCGCCATGGAATCGTTGAAGTCCTTGGAGAGCTCGCTCTTTTCCTCCACCAGCGAAAGCTGGCGCCAGAACATGGCTTCCAGTCCGCTCAACACCACGCGCCCGGTTCCTGTCACTGCGCCTTTATCGTCGATCGAGAGGTCCGCGATGCGCTCCACGCCTGCGGCCTTGGCTGGTCCCGCCGGAGTGTCCTCCACCGTAACCCCTTTTTCGCTCAGGCGCATTCCCTTGGTCGATTCGTGCTTCCAGTGCATCACGCCGTAGGGGCACATCTTCTGCCCCGGATCGAGATACACTTCTTTTCCGCCGATTTCCACGACGGCAATGTAGTCGTCGAATTGCTTCATCGAGAGGTTCGTGGGTTCGAAAACCGCACGGTTTCGGTTCACCACGTACATGGGCCACGCCTTCAGTCCCGCCGCCCGTGCCAGCGCCACAAACGTCAGCGCAATCTCGTCCGAAAACCCTCGCTGTTGCTTCCAAACAGACGCAGCATCCTTGTTGCCCTTCTCGCGAGAAGCCGTCGAGATCTGAAAATCGATATTCTCAATCTTTTCGACCGCGGCATAAATCTTACGGGCCTTCTCCTCATCTGACCCGGCCCCCGCCACCAGTTCCGCGGCGGCCTTCTTGATGGGCCCTGGGGTCGAGGCGAACCGCTCCGCGGACTTTGCCCAATACTTGCCTTCATCCTCCCAGAACTGCTGCATGCTCTGCGCATTCGTGTAGTAGAAGATCACGCGGTCCCGCATCCCGTTCAGCGGCGGTAGGTAATCGGCGGTCGGCAGCGGTTCCACATCGTAAACGTCGAGCGTGTAGCGGTGCTTCGTATCCACCTGGACCATCTGGCCCGAGCGGATCCGTTGCGTGTACATCACCCCTGCCACTACTCCCCCGTGTCCGTCGTCCACCCGCCCACCGGAGTTAAACACGGGGTCGAAGAAGTAGTGCGCGCGGTGCACGAAGTAGGGCTGCTGAATCTCCCAGTCCGGCGATGAAACCCAGTCTTCCGTGTAGCGAATCTGCCAGCTGTACTCCAGCACACTGCCCACCGTCACATCAGGCAGGTTGATCGTCACCTCATTCATCTGGTGCCCGCCCGCCTTGTACACCATCAGATCGGACGGCTTCACCTTCATCTCCACAATCGACCCGTCCGGATGAATGGTCCGCCCGTACACCGCGGCCACCGAAACCTGTCCGTGTTCGTAGGGAATGCGGACGGTCGCCAGCTCCTTCCCCTTTTCCGTCAGCACCTTCACGCGCGCGTAGTAGTAGTGGAAGTGGAAGTTGTCGTCCGTCTTCTCTTCCACGTAGAGATACACCGCGGAGGCGCCCGGCGCCCTGGGGTCGGACGTCATCTGCAGCTCTTGTTGCGATGGCGGCTGAAACTGGGCCGGAAGCAGGGTGGCGCCGAACAGGGCCGAGGCAAGAAGCACGACAGGGGAATACCGCATGAGGGGTAAGGTTCCTTGGTTGGGTTGGTTGCAGCAGTCTACCGCACCCTCAGCCCGATTGTCGCAACCATTTTGCTTTTCAAGTGCTGGCCGGTTTTCTTTCTGCGACCTCTATGCCCGCTCAATCTCCAGCAACTGCCGCTTCCGCTCCACGCCCCACCTGTATCCCGTAAGCGAGCCAGAAGCCCCAACGACCCGGTGACAAGGCACCAGGATTGCCACGCGATTTGTGGCGCAGGCTCGCGCCACCGCCCGCGTCGCGTTCCGATCCCCAAGCTCCGCGGCAAGCTGCGAGTAGCTGCGCGTCTCCCCGCGGGGAATCTGCCGCAGCGCCTGCCACACCCGCAACTGGAACACCGTCCCGCGCAAGTCGAGCGCAGCGTTCGAGCAGAGCGATTCTGAAAGGTCGTGGCCCTCGCGTACGCTGGCCAGTGCCGCCTGCACCAGCTCGCCCATGCCCCCATCCCGATGCAGCTCGGCGGCAGGGAACTCGTCGCGCAGCGTCTGCTCGGCGCCCGATTCCGATTCTGCCAGCGCCAGCCAGCACAGCCCGCGCGCTGTCGCGCCCACAATCATCCATCCGAACGGCGTGCGCCCGGTGGCGTACCCGATTTTCTCGCCCAAGCCTCCAGCGGCGAATCGCCCCGGCGCCATGCCCAGCGCATCGGCCTCGTAGGCCCGGCTCGACGACTGGAAGCCCGCGTTGTAGATCGCCGTCGTGATCGGCGCGCCATTCCTAAGCTCGGCGCGCAATGTGCCCGCGCGCAGCGCACGCTGGTACTGGCTTGGACTCACTCCCATCGCATGCTTGAACATCCTCTGCGCTGTGAACGGGCTCACGCCCGCAACCCGGCCCAGCTCGTCCAGCCCCACCCTTCGATCGATGTTGGCTTCGATGTGTTTCCGGATCTGATCCACGGGCCTGCCCTGCGCGGCGCCCGGCTTGCACCGGCGGCACGCGCGAAAGCCCGCCCTCTCGGCATCGGCGATCGAGGAGAAGAAGCGCACGTTTTCCCGCAGCGGGCGTCGGCTGGTGCACGCCGGACGGCAGAACACGCCCGTAGTGGTGACCGCATAGAAAAAGCCGGCCTGTGGATCGCGTGCGAGCACTTTCGTCCACGCGGATTCTAGGTCTATTTGCTCAGCGGCAACGGGTTCGAGTGTCGTAGTCATGCATTCATCCTGGCCCCGTTCGCCGTCCGCCGCACTCCGATTCTTGCGCGTAATTCCGATTCTAGTGATTCGCTGGTTTCTGCCGATCCAGCAGGACGGCCTCGGCCCGAGCCAGGTCCACTTCCGTGTCCACGCCAATCGTGTCAGCGGGCGCTGGAGCCACGTAGATGTCGATTCCGTTTTCGAGCAGCCGAAGCTGTTCCAGCCTCTCCACGCGTTCGAGCCACCCCGGCGGCAGTGCGGCAAACTGCTCCAGCGCCGCGCGGCGGTAGGCATAAATCCCCAGGTGCTTGCGGTAGGCTGCGGACCCCTCGGCATCGCGATCGTAGGGAATGGTCGCCCGCGAAAAATAGAGAGCTTTGCCGTCGGCCGCTGCGACCACCTTCACGGCATTCGGGTTGGCAACGTCCTCCGCCGCGCAGCGAACCGCGAGCGTGGCCACTTGCACCTCCGGCCGATCGAACAGCGCCAGCAGCGGAGGAAAGAAGTCCGGCGTCAGCGTTGGCTCGTCGCCCTGGATGTTGACATAGATATCCGCTGGCACCTGCGCCGCGACTTCGCGCACGCGGTCCGATCCCGAGGCGCAATCCGGCGTGGTGAGAACGACGGGCAGCTCGCGCTCGAGGCAGATGGCAGCCACTTCGTCTGAATCCGTCGCGATCAGCACTCGATCCATGACGCCACTGTCGCTCGCGGCGCGGTAGACCCATTCCACCATGGGCCGGCCGGCGATCAGGCGAAGTACCTTGCGGCTGAGCCGGGTTGACCCGAGGCGCGCAGGAATCACGCCAACAACGGAACGAGCAGGAGCCATCGGGAATCAGTGTAAAGCCGCAGATGCGAAAAGTCCCGCCCATGGGGATGAGCGGGACCTTCCGAAACGGGGAGAGCTGACAAGTAATGGGATGCCTGGTCGTCTTGGAATGGTTGTTCAGGAATTTTCAGCCCGTCCCGCATGGTGAGAACACCCCATGCGCTTGTCATCCTGACGCTGAGCTGTGCGAAGGGGAAGATCTGGTGACCGCTGCGAATGACCTGCCGTTGACAGCCGCCCCGCATGCGCCCATGGCACGGATCACGTTTGACCCGTAAGCGCAACGAAACGTATCATCAGGACTTGGCGCAGATGCTTCTTGCCCGTCTCCCCGGCGGGTATCGTGCGCTCTTCGGGCGGAGTAGCTCAGATGGTTAGAGCGACGGATTCATAACCCGTAGGTCGACAGTTCGATCCTGTCCTCCGCCACCAGATCCTTTCGTTTCTTGAAAATTAGACATCTCCGTGCCCGTCCTTTTCACGCCTGGTCCGCGGCGGAGTCGCAACTGGCCGCACCGCAGGTGCCTACCCCAGCTTGCTATTCGCCCCCGCCAGCAGAAAAACTAGCGGCGCGTTCCAGTTGATCGCGATCTCATTCAGCGAATACGCCCGCTCATCATCCACCCACATCTTCATCGGAGGCCGTTTGGGCAGCTTGTTGGCCACCGCATCGCCGCCGCCCGCGTTGGGTCCGCCAGAGAGCAGGCCCGGCCACGGCGCATCGATGCCGTCCGCCGCGCTGGGCCGGTGGTGCGGCCGCTGGAACGGCCGATGCCCCAATTGCGTCACCCACGAAACGCCGTGACAGTTGCACCCGACGAGGTAATGCAGGTTCGCCAGTGCGGCATCCACCGCAGCCGGGTTGGGCTCCAGATGGTGCGCCAGCAGCAGCAACAGCCCATCGTTGGCCGCCGCGCTATTCGATCCCCAACGGTAGTCATGCAGCCGCAGCGAGTTGCCGTACCCGTTTTCCCGCGACCGCAAAATCCGCAACGCCGCCGCCTCGTTCGTCGCCTCCACAATTCCCGCGCGCACGAACGGGTTCGCCTTCTCCGCCAGCGCGTATGTCCAGTAAGCAAACGGCGCCAGGCTGCCCCACGACGCTTCATCCATTGCCAAATCATCTGGCAGCGCCTCAAGGAACGCCTGCTCGTACTGCCGCTCGCCCGTGGTGCGGAACAACTCGGCCGACGCCCACAGGATCTCGTCAGCGCAGTTGCGATCGCCATATCCTCCCGTAGTAATGTGCGCCGGGTTGCGGAACAGCACCCGCGGATTGGCCATCGCCCACGTCCACGCCTTGCGCGCCGCAGCCAGGCAACGGTCCGCATACGCAGCGTCAAACGGCCGGAAGCACCGCGCCGAAATCGCCGCCACGGCTGCCAAGTCCGCTGTCGCGCCCGTGCTCTTGTAGGGCTCCGACCCGGTGCCGATCACGTAGCTGGTGAGCGTGTCCTTCTCCGGCATGATGAACCCGCAGAACGCCTCGCTGGTCTGCTTGTGCCACACGCCGCCATCGCTCTCGTCCTGCAGGCTCAGCATCCAGTTCAGGTTCCAGCGAATTTCCGCCAGGTAGTCGGGCACCGCGCCGCCCGACTCGGGAATATCGAGCTTCAGCCCGCGCAGCGCTTCGGGATAAAGCTCCCAGGCCCACAGCAGCGTCGCCGTCGAGATCCCGGAGTTGACCACGTATCGCCCGTAGTCGCCCGCATCGTGCCAACCGCCGCTGTTCGCGAGCTTGCCGCTTCGGCCGGAACTCGCATGAAACGCGCCGTCCATGTGGCACGTCGCGTGACGATAGCCGCCGCCGAGGTCCACGTTGCACCCGCAGCGCTGGCCGGAAAACGAGCGCATGGTCAGCCGCAGAGCCGGCGCATACACATCCTCCGCAATCGCAAAGGGACCGCTCTGCCGCCCGCACACTTCAAGCCGATAGTTCCCGGGGGCGGCAAGAGCAGAAAAATCCGCGCACGCCACCACATCGCCCGACGCCGCATCGAGCGCAGCCTTCGTCAGCCGGCCTTCATGACGCTTCGTACCGGCCGCATCGACGACGCGAAACGCAAGCGGCTGCCCATCCAATCCGCTCGCGCCCTCCAGCACCACGGCCGCCCGCTTCACATGCCCCGGACGAAATCCAAGCTGATCGAGCGCGATCAGCCGCACCGGGCAGCCATTTGCGTCAGAGCCCGCAGCCGGCAGCAACGCCGAAACAGAAGATGCCCCCGCACGCCGCGCCAGCGGAGAAGCCACAACAGCGGTAAGAGAGCGCAGAACAGAACGACGATTCATGCTTCCCAGAATACCTGTGCGCCCACCGCGGCCATCAGCGCTACGGTCGCTTCACCGCGTCCCGGAACTCGCCGCCGCCGCCCTGTTGTAGATCAGGTCGTATTCCACCTTCCACGTCTTGCCGCCATCGAACGACTGCTGACTGAACTGGCGAACCCGATCCGGCGAGAGATTGAAGAACTGCAGATGCCGCCGCATCTTCCGCCCATCTGGCTGGGGAATGTCATCGGTCCAGTAATCCATCACACCATCTTTCAACTGACCATGAAAGAACATCGCTCCCGCGCCATTATCCACCCAGTACTGCTCCCAGCGATGGAGATTCACGTTATAGGTGTTGTAGCTCTTGCCAAAGTAGCCGCTTCCTTTTGACGTCCAGTTCTCCCAGATCACGCAGCCGCCCATCTCTTTCGAGATGTGGCTTGTCCCCGCCGGCACTCCCTTCAAGGCTCCCGTCACGTCCCAATCCCCGACCCAGAAATCGAATTGCGAAAACTCCGGCGCGGAGCAGGGGGCCTTCTTCGGTTGCGTCTGAGCGCTCGCCTCGTGCACACAAATGGGCAAAACGAAAAAGGCGGTTGCCATCGCCACCACCCCGAAAAACGAAAAAACGGATCTCATCCGCGGCATAGTGACCTCCACATGCGACCTTTGCAATCACAGTACGGCTGCCGCACTCGCGAGTTCCATTCTTTTTGAGATGAAAATTGTCAGCAGGACTCGAACAAGGCTGAAGCGGTTAAATCAGCGCGGCCCCTGCCATCTTCTCCAGCACCCGCACCGGCGCCGATTCCGGCACTACCATCGCCGCCGGATCCACCAGGAACGTCTGCTCCAGCGCGTACTGCCCCGCAAGCACCGCATGCGGCACGGTCTCGGTATAGACCATCCAGCTCGATCCCGGTGCGAACTGAAAATATTCCTTCGTGCACACACCCTGGAAGCCGTCATCTTCCTTCATCGCGTTGTGCAACTGCATCATGAACTCGTCATACGGCGTGCGCTTCCACTGCGGAACGAGATTTGCCAGACCGGTCGCCGTCGCCAGCCCCTTGCCCGCCTTCGCCAGTGCGCCATCGGGGCGGGGAAGCGGCAGCTTGCCCGGCGTGAAACTGCCCACAACCTTGCTGAACGCATCGCCCGTCACCCAGTCGCGCGTGCGCGTTGGATGGATGTTGTGAAAGAACCGCAGAATGCGCCATCCCCTCGTCGGCCGGGTTGGAAAAGCGTCGGTGTGCAGCAGGTCGTTGCGCCGGCGCACAGGCAGGTCGCGCCCCTGCTCCTCGAGCGGCCGATAGCTGGCGTAATCGAGTACCCAACGCTTCTGGTAGGGCGCCAAAAACTGGGCCAGGAACCCCTCCACGCTCTTCGAATAGCGCCGCATGATGTCGTGGACCTGCTCCACAACCCCGCCCGGCGAGGACTTCGCATCCACCCCGGTCAACTCGTCGCGATTCGGCTTGTATGCGATGTTCTTGTGCAGCCTGCTGCCGGTCTGCTGTTGCCCGAGCAGCACTTCGAGATCAGCCGCGGGGATCGCGACGGGCGTCTGGGGAAAGTACAGCACGCCGCCCGCCTCGAGCGCCGCGCACCAGTCGCGGATTTGCTGCCGTCCGGTCCCGGCGAGAGCGATATTCACTTCTTCAGGCGAGATGGCGTGAACGGGCATGTCGTGCCTTTACTGGCGAACCTTCGCGCGTACCCACAGCGTGAGGAAAAATGGCAGGGCGACGGCCAACACCACGAGGCTGGCAGGGAAGCCGATGTCGCGATAGCTGATCGCCATGTCCACGGCATGATGGCCGTTCGCGCGATAGATGAGCATGCCGAAGATCGCTACCATCGTCACCACGCAAAACGTGAACAGCGCCGACGCGAAGCTCAGCAGGAAACTGGAGAACAGCCCGAAGCCGCGCAGGGGGAAGCCGAAGACGCTGCGTCCCCGCTGCCGGGCGGCGTGCCTCGGCCGTTGAAGGTCTTGTGCGACATGTGCCATAGGAAGATGACCCCTGTCGTCTAGAATACCTATTCGATGGCATCCAGCGCACAAGTCGAACTTTGGCACGCGGAAAAGGTCGCCACGCAAGCGAACGTGGCCACGGCGGCTAACGGGATCAACTACGCGGCGTGGGGCGAGACCAAGATCAATGAACCCGACCTTGAGCGCCTCGTCGGAGCGGTCCCCGCCACCCTCGCGCCCGCGCTCAACCGGCGCGCCTATTACTTTGTTCCCCTGGCAATTGCAGACACCGGCGACACCATGATCGCTCCCAGCTATACCGTCGATCTCGGCGACCGCGCGGTGTGCCATCGCAACGCCAGCTTCGGCACCACGGAGGCTGTGTTCCTCTCCACCCGGCTCGTCGAAGACCGCTTCGGCCTTGCCTTCGAGTTCTTCATCAATGTGGCCCACAACTTTGTCGAAGCCGCCGGTGTGCCGGAAAGCTTTGGCGCCCTGGCGTGGTCGCAGGCCCAGGCACAGGTCCGCGGCGAAACCAGCCAGGATGCGTGGGAGACGCGCCGCCGCGTCCTCGACACGCGCAATGGCCGCACCGTCGACGAGCGGGCGCGCAATGTCTACGCCGAGTCCGCGTTTTCT
>Ga0070684_100002107_pt1 | contig 14652 bp, 14 predicted proteins | sample KBSC723LmetaG_FD_65653 | JGI IMG/M metagenome (GOLD analysis project Ga0070684, IMG submission 65653) | Corn rhizosphere microbial communities from Kellogg Biological Station, Michigan, USA - KBS C7.2-3L metaG | ecosystem: Host-associated > Plants > Roots > Rhizosphere ...
GAACGTCGCGCCGACCTTCTGACTCTGCCCGCCGGCGACCAGCCGGGCCGCCACCAGGTATCCGGACGTCGCGAACCAGGCGACGGCGCCCGCACACAGCGCCACGATGGTGTGCACGTCGAGGTGAAGCTCGTAGCTCTGGTTGATCGCGGTCACTACCGCCGTGGCCAGGCAGCCGGCGACGGTGAGCTGGACGATGTTGAACACGACGGCGTTTACCGGCCGACGGACCATGAAGATCGACCGGGCCACGTGCGCGATGGTCACGCCGACCAGCACGGACACCGGCACCAGCGCGGCCGGCACCCACACGCAGGCGACGATGATCGCAGCCTCGCCCCAGGCCATCTGCACGGCGCTCGTGCCGACCCGCAGCCGCAGCGGCGCCAGCTGGCCGAGGGTGACCGCGGCCACGCCGGCGAGGACCGCGAACCGGTCGCGCCCGACGAAGAAGCCATTCTCAACGGCGAGGAAGTCCAGCTGCGGCCCGCTGATCACCCGGAAGCCGATAAGCACACCGGCCACCACGACCACACTCGCGATGACGGCGAGAAGGGCGGTCAGGCGCATGGGCCGGATCATGGATGAAACCCATGATCCGCATTGATGATCGACAATGACATAAGGTGCGCCCATGCGGACGCTACGTAAGAATGCACGACAATAGCGACGGTGGGACCGATAGCGACCCGCCGTGCCATCGTGCGCCCCTTTCCCTGGCCAAAGGGCATACGTGACCGATGAAGGGACACGCACCCCGTGAAGGCTAGAGCAAGGGTGAAACAGGCAACAGTGGCTGTTCCAGCCTTTTCGCTGATGGTTCAGGTGATCCGGCTATTCGTCCGGGCACGCTCATTGACTGTCAGCGAGCGGGCGACGACTCACCGTCAGCCGAATCGCTTTCCGCCTGCCCATCGGCCGCGTCGGCGGGGCGGTCACCCGCGCCGGCCGCGTCGTTGTCGGGAAATTCCGCGGGCAGCCGCCTGATGCGCGCGGTCATGTTGCGGATCAGGAACACCGTCGCGATCGCCATCAACACGATGATGAAAAGCCCCATGGGTCCGGCGAGCCCGCCCGACCGGGTATCGCCGAAATTGTTCTCGGCAAGCAGGTGCAGCGCGCTCATAGGGCAATGGTAGTCCCGGGCTATTCGTCCTCTTCATCGCTGGCGACCCGGATGCCGGCGAAGAGGTCGTCCTCCGGCCCGATCGGCCCGACGAACGACTGCACCAGCTCGAAATCCTCGGTCGGCCAGACCTTCTGCTGGATGGCCAGCGGCACCGCGAACCAGAATCCGTCCGGGTCGACCTGGGTGGCGTGGGCGCGCAGCGCGTCGTCGCGGACCTCGAAAAACTCACCGCACGGAACCCGCGTGGTGGTCCGGTGACCCTTGTCGGGGCGCTCGTTTTCGCCTTCCTCCCAGCGCTTCATCCACTCGGTGTAAGGCGACTCGCCGGTCTCCGCCAGCATGGCCTCATGCAGTGCGAGCATCCGCTCCCGCGACCAGCCCATGTTGTAGTAGAGCTTGCGGGCCTGCCACGGCTCGCCCAGGTCGGGGTAGCGCTCCGGATCGGCGGCCGCGGCGAACGCCTCGACGCTGATCTTGTGGCACATCACGTGGTCGGGGTGCGGGTAGCCGCCCTCCTCGTCATAGGTGGTGATGACGTGCGGGCGGAACTCGCGGATGAGCTTGACCAGCGGCGCCGCGCCCTCTTCGACCGACATCAGGCCGAAACAGCCCTCGGGCAGCGGCGGCAGCGGGTCGCCCTCCGGATAGCCCGAGTCGACGAAGCCCAGCCAGTCCTGCCGCACCCCGAGGATCTCCCGGGCCCGGTCCATCTCGGCGCGCCGGATCGTGGCGATGTTTTCCCACACCTCCGGCCGGTCGAGCTTCGGGTTGAGCACGCTGCCGCGCTCACCGCCGGTGCAGGTGACGACATGCACGTCGACGCCCTCGCTCACGTATTTGGCCATTGCCGCCGCACCCTTGCTCGACTCGTCGTCGGGATGTGCGTGCACCGCCATCAGCCGAAGCTGCTCAGCCACGAGCCTCTCCTCCACTTGACCCTCGGGACGTCCCCTATTCTGAGCGGTACCTCCGACAAGAAATCGCTAGGACCGCCTCCCCGTGACCGAGATGCACGCCACACCCAGCACTGAACCGGTGTTCCCACCCGGCCGCTACGGGCGCCGCCGGGAGCCGACGCCACCGCGTCGACGCTGGGTGATCGCGATCGTCGCGGCCGTCGTGGTGGCCGCGGCGCTGAGCATCTCGATCAAACTCTTTCAGCAATATGGACAGCCGGAATATGCCCCGCAGGTCCGTCGGTATTTCGACGTCACCGATTCCGGGGTCTCCGTCGAGTTCGTGGTGCGCAAACCAGCGGACAAAGTGGGCACCTGTGTCGTGCGGGCGCGGTCGAAAGACGGTGCGCAGGTGGGCCTGGCCAATGTGGACGCGCCCCTCGGCGATCCGGTCGTGGTCACCTACCGGCTTTCGACCACGGCCCGCCCATTCGCCATCGACGTGCCCCGCTGCGATCCCAAAAGCTGACGCCGACTTTCGTCGGGCCTTCTGATCGCTGGTACGTTTGTGGTTTGACCGTTTGCGCCAATGAGGAGATTCGCAGTGTCGACGTCCGACGGTGAGCAGGCCACGACCTGGCTGTCGCAAGACGCCTATGACCGGCTGCAGGCGGAGCTCGACGAGCTCATCGCCAACCGGCCGTCCGTCGCCGCGGAAATCAACGCCCGTCGCGAGGAGGGTGACCTCCGCGAAAACGGCGGCTACCACGCGGCCCGCGAAGAGCAGGGCAAGCAAGAGGGCCGGATCCTCTACCTGAAGGACTTCCTCCGCAAGGCGCACGTCGGCGAGGCGCCGAGCAGTTCGACGGTCTCCCCCGGCATGGTCGTCACCATCCAGTTCGACGACGACGCCGAGGACACCGAGACGTTCCTGCTCGGCTCGCGCGAGATCGCATCGACGACGTCGCTGACCGTCTACAGCCCCGAGTCGGCCCTCGGCCAGGCGATTCTCGACGCCAAGCGGGGCGACGCGGTCACCTACACCGCGCCCAGCGGCGCCGAGATCAAGGTGACCGTGTTGTCGTTCGAGCCGTTCAGCGGCTAGGGCCGATTTCGGCGTCCGCGGGCGTCAGATTCCGAAGGTCACCGTGTAGCCGGCGTCGCGCAGCGCCTTCACCAGCTTGTCCGAGTGCTCGGACCCGCGCGTCTCGACGGACAGGCCGACCTCGACCTCGCCCAACTGCAGCCGCGGGTCCTGGCGCCACTGGGCCACGTCGACGATGTTGCCGCCATGGTCGGCGATCTGGGTCAGCAGCCGAGCGAGGTCGCCCGGGCGGTCGCCGCACCGCACCCGGAACGTCAGGTAGCGCCCGGCCGCCGCCAGACCGTGCTCCACCAGGCGGACCATCAGCATGGGGTCGATGTTGCCGCCGGACAGGACGGAGACCACCGGGGTCTCGACCTCGAGCATGCCGGACATCAGGGCGGCCGTGGCCGCGCTGCCGGCCGGCTCGACCACCAGCTTGTTGCGCTCGAGCAGCATGACGAGCGCCCGCGAGATGTCCTCGTCGGTCACCGTCACGACCTCGTCGACGAGCTTGCTGACGTGCGCAAACGTGAGGTCGCCGGGCCGCCCGATCGCGATACCGTCGGCGATCGTGCCGAAGCGGGTCAGCCGGACCGGTCGGCCCTCTTCGAGCGACCTCGGAAACGCCGCCGCGCCGGCCGCCTGCACACCGATAATGCGAACGTCCGGACGCAGCGCCTTGATCGCCGCGGCGACTCCGGAGATCATCCCGCCGCCGCCGATGGCGAGGACCAGCGTGCGCATCGTCGGCAGCTGGTCGAGGATCTCCAGGCCCAGCGTGCCTTGCCCGGCGATGATGTCCGGGTGGTCGAACGGGTGGATCAGCACCGCACCCGTGTCGTTGGCGAACTCGTGGGCCGCGACCAGTGCCTCGTCCACCGACGATCCGGCAAAGCTGACATGCGCGCCGTAGCTGCGGGTCGCGGCGATCTTCGGGAGCGGCGCGCCGTGCGGCATGAACACGGTTGACTCGGCGCCGAGCAGGCCGGCGGCCAGGGCGACGCCCTGCGCGTGGTTGCCGGCGCTCGCGGCCACGACCCCGCGGGCCCGCTCCTCGTCGGTCAGGCGAGCGATCCGCGTGTAGGCACCGCGGACCTTGAACGAGCCGGCCCGCTGCATGTTCTCGCATTTGAGCCAGGCCTCGCCGCCGAGCTTGGCGGTGAGCGGGCGGCACGGCTCGAGCGGGGTCACCCGGATCACGCCGTCGAGCAGCGCGCGAGCGGCCTGCATGTCGGCCAGGGTGACGAGGTCAGCGGCGAGCGTCATGCTCCGATGGTGCCACCCAGCGCGACCACCGGAAGCACCGTGGTCCGCTCTCCTTCGTCGTCCGAGAGCAGATCCACCAGTGCCGCGGCCGGAAGAATCACCGTGAGGTCACCGTCGAAGGTTTTTTCATCTGGTACCGCCGGAGCCGCCCGCAACCGAGCGACCTTGGCGTACTGCGCACTCGTGACCCGCGCGACGACCAGGACGGCGAGCACTGCCGCCAGTACCAACAAAGCAGCGGAAGGCAGACGGAGCGCAACCTGGCGGCCGAGAAGGTGCCGGGCGAGCGGCTGGTCGACCGGCAGGCCGGTGACCAGGCTGGCGCGGATGCCGGCCAGCTCGCGCACGTTGGTCAGACCGGCCGCGACGGCGACGACCAGCGCGCCGGCGGCCGCCAGGAGCGCGGTCCACCAGGTCCACACCAGCACGGCGATCCGCCGCCGGGCCCGCCGAGGCCGGCTGCGCCCGACGCTCTTCATCGCGAGCTCGGCGATCTGCATCGGCGGCAGGATCAGGTTAGTCACCGGGATGAACCAGGCGGCGACGGCGAGCCGGTCGCTCTCCGGCGTCCAGCGTCGGGCCGATCGGTCGGCCGGACCGTCATAGAGCACGGCGAGGTTGGCCCGCGCCTTGCTCGCCCAGACGAGGAACGCGAGCGCGGCCAGCGCGACCATGACGGCGAGAGCGCCGGTGGTGAGCGCGGCGGCGGTGCTCGCCCGCTCGGCCGCGCGCGGACCGCGGGTCAGCGCCCATGCCTCGAGCAGGGGGCTGAGCGTGTCGAGCAGGTACGCGATGGCACAGCCGGCGATCGAGAGCATCGCGGCGGTGGCCCAGCCGGAGATGGCGCGTACGTGCAGCGTCGCTCAACCCCTCTCAGGATCGTTCGATCGTTGATCAGGAAGCTTCCATGATCGTGCACCGAGGCGCAACCCCCGGCCGTAACAGACGAGGTCGGCGGGGCTAACGAGACTTGCGCGGCGCCGTTCGCGGCCAGCCGGGGGCGTGCCGGCGCCACGACGCCAGCTTCTCCAGCTGTCCGGCCAGGGCCAGCAGGGTCAACTCCGAGCCGGGTGGCCCGACGAGCTGCACGGCGCCCGGGAGCCCATCCGCCCGTACGCCGGAAGGCACCACGACGGCCGGGAACCCGGCGATATTCCAGGGCGCCGCGTAGGGCGCGTATCGCACGCAGGCCGCCATGTTGGCCGCCCAGCTCCGGGTGGCCCAGCTGAGCGCCCGCGGCGGTGCGCTGGCCAGCGCCGGGGTGATCAGCACGTCGTAGCGGCCGTCGGCGAACCACTGCTCCATGCGTTCGCGCCAGGCCGCCCGGTCACCCTCACGGACCATGCCGCGCTCGAGCGCCTGCTTGCCCAGTGCGATGTGGCGGCGGTTGCGCGGCTGCAGCGTGGCCACGTCCAGGCCGGCCGTCGTGGCGTCCTGGTAGGCGCCGGCGAACCAGGTGGCCAGGCCGCGGACGCCGAGAGCGGTCGGGTAGCTGAGCTCCGCTCGTATCGCATCGTGGTTTGCCGAAACGAGCACGCGGACGGCGTCGCTCAGGCCCTTGCGCGCGCCGGCGTCGGGGAACACACCGGCGACCGGGCTGCGCAGCGAGACCGCCACGCGCAGCCGGCCGGTCAGATCGACCTGCTCGGGCGTGCGCCCGGCGAGGACGGCGAAGCCGAGCGTCGCGTCGGCCACGGTGGTGGCCAGGATGCCGTGCTCGGCCAGGCCGAACCAGTCGTTCGCGCCGATCCCGGAGGGCACAACACCCCGGCCCGGCTTGATCCCGACCAACCCGCAACAGGCGGCCGGGATGCGGACCGAGCCGAGGCCGTCGTTGCCGTGCGCGATCGGCACCAACCCGGCCGCCACCGCCGCCGCGGCCCCGCCCGACGACCCGCCGGGCGACCGGTCGGTCCGCCACGGGTTGCGGGTGACCGCTGTCTCGTCGTCGGTCAGCGCCCAGATGCCCTGCTCCGGCATGCGCGTCGTGCCCACGACCACCGCCCCGGCGCCGCGCAGCCGCCGGACGACCTCATGGTCGTGCTCGGCGACCGGGCGCTTGGCCGCGGCCGAGCCGTTCCAGGTCGGCAAGCCGGCGACGGCGGTGTTTTCCTTCACCGCGATCGGCACCCCGGCGAGCGCGAGGTTGGCCAGTTCCGGCTGGTCGTCGACGGTCTCCGCCTCGGCGATGGCGGCACCCGCGCGAACCTCGCGGAAGGCGCCGACGATGCGGTCGTACGAGCGGATCGCGTCGAGGTGGTCGGCGACGACCTCGGTGGCCGACGTGTCGCCCCGCCGGACGGCCCGGGCGATGTCCTTCGCGGTGGCGCCTACCCAGGTGGTGGTGCGAGGCAGCATAGGAACCTTCCAAGGTGTCGGCCTTGCCGGTCTTTGCTACTTGCCGGGGTCTGGTCGCAGGAGGGTCAAAGCGAGGCGAGGCTCAGGCGTCGGCTGGGGCCGCGCCGGGCGCGGCCGGGTTCCAGACGGCGCCTGAGTCCGCCGCAGCCCGATCCCTACTGCGACACAGACCCAAGTGCCTGTTCCAAGTCTGCGAGCAGGTCGTCGATCGTCTCGATGCCCACGGACAGCCGCACGAGATCGGCCGGCACCTCCAGTGGAGAACCGGCGACGCTGGCATGCGTCATTCTGCCCGGGTGCTCGATCAACGACTCGACACCCCCGAGTGACTCGCCGAGAACGAACAGTTTCGCACGGTTGCAGATGTCGATCGCGGCGGCTTCCCCACCGGCCGCCCGGAAGCTGACCATGCCGCCGAAGCGGCGCATCTGCTTGGCCGCGACCTCGTGGCCGGGGTGCTCGGGCAGGCCCGGGTAGTACACCTGGCGCACGGCGCTCTGGCGGGTCAGGAAGTCGGCCACCTTCTCGGCGTTGTCGCAGTGGCGATCCATCCGTACGCCGAGTGTCCGGATGCCCCGCATGGTCAGCCACGCATCGAAGGGCCCGTTGACCGCGCCCATGGCGTTCTGGTGGTAGGCGAGCTTGGTGAGCAGCTCGTCGTCGTTGGCTATGAGGGCGCCGCCGACCACGTCGGAGTGCCCGCCGATGTATTTCGTCGTGGAGTGCACGACGACGTCGGCGCCGAGGCTGAGCGGCGCCTGCAGGTAGGGCGTGGCGAACGTGTTGTCGACCACGAGCAGCGCGCCGCGGTCGTGGGCAACCTGGGCCAGGTTGGCCAGGTCGGCGATGTTGAGCAGCGGGTTCGTCGGGGTCTCGACCCAGACCAGCCGGGTGTTGTCGCGGATCGCCGCCCGTACCGCATCGATGTCCGTCTCCGGCGCGGTCGAGAACGACAGCCCCCAGGGCTCGGTGACCTTGGCGAACAGGCGGTAGGTCCCGCCGTAGGCGTCACCCGCGATCACCACGTGGTCGCCCGGCCGGCAGAGGGCCCGCAGCAGGGTGTCCTCGGCGGCCAGCCCGGAGGCGAACGTCAGCGCGCTGCGGCCACCCTCGAGCGCGGCGAGGCATTCTTGCAGGGCGTCGCGGGTCGGGTTGCCGGAGCGGCTGTATTCGTAGCCGCGCCGGGGCGCACCGACCGCGTCCTGCGCGTATGTGCTGGTCTGGTATATCGGCGGTACCACCGCGCCGGTCGCCGTGTCGGGCTCCTGTCCGGCGTGGATGGCGAGCGTCTCGAAGCCGTGGGTCATGGGATCGAGGCTACTGGCGGTTACCGTAGAACGCGTGCCGGACCGCGCTGTAAGCGCTCGGTAATGCAGGCTCGGCATACCGCGGATTACCTGGACGTTGTGCTCGGTGACTGCGAAAGGGAGGAACCGTGTTCCTGCGCTACAAGAAGCTTGAGATGCCGTCCGCCGAGCAGGCGCTGCCCGGCCGCGACGGCGAGATGCCGGTGGCCAACACCCACACCGTGCTCGGCACGCCGCTGCGCGGCCCGTGGCCGACCGGCTACCAGACGGCGATCTTCGGGATGGGCTGCTTCTGGGGAGCCGAGAAGATCTTCTGGAAGATCCCCGGCGTCTACTCGACATCGGTCGGCTACGCGGGCGGCCACACGCCCAACCCGACCTACGAGGAGACCTGCTCGGGCCTGACCGGCCACACCGAGGTCGTGCAGGTCGTCTTCGACCCGGCCAAGGTGTCTTACGAGACGCTGCTCAAGGCGTTCTGGGAGAACCACGACCCGACGCAGGGCATGCGGCAGGGCAACGACGTCGGCACCCAGTACCGCTCGGCGATCTACACGACGACCGACGAGCAGTTGAGGGTCGCCGAGGCGTCGCGAGAGGCGTTCGCCCCGGTGGTGCGCGCCGCCGGCCTGGGTGAAATCACGACGGAAATCGCGAAGGCCGGGCCGTACTACTACGCCGAGGACTACCACCAGCAGTACCTGTCGGACGCCAAGAACCCGTACGGCTACTGCAACCACGGCCCGAACGGCATGACCTGCCCGATCGGCGTCGCCAAGACAGCCTGACGATTCGGGCCTGCGAGCCCGGATTCCGGCGTGGGAGAATAGGGCGACGGGAGGTGATCGAGATGACGAGTGGAGCTGAAAGGTTCGACGATCCGCATCGGATCTCCCGTCGCCGTGAGTCGCTGGACGAGCAGGTCCGGCGGCGCGGCATCAAGCCGATCAGCCGGGTCGAGGACATGGCTCGCGACGACATCTTCGAAACCGACGAAGAGCTGGACGAGTTCCTCGCGTTCGTGCGCGCCGAGCGCCAGGCCAACCTGGCGTAGCCGCACGTGGACTATGTCGTCCTCGACACCGACGTCGCGTCGCTGATCTTCCGCAATCGCCTGCCGGGCGCCATGGCCGCCCGGCTGGCCAACAAGACGTGGTGCCTGACCTTCGTCACCATCGCGGAGATGACCCAGTGGGCCGCCCTGCGCGACTGGAGCCTGCGCAACCTCGGCGCCCTGGAATCCTGGATGGCCGAGTGCGTCATGATCAACGCCAGCTGAGAGGTCGCGCAGACCTGGGGCCGGCTGTCCGCGGCCGGGAAGCGGCGCGGGTTGCGAAGACCGCCTGACCGGCTACGGCCACCGTCATCGGACGGTGGCCGTGCGCGAACGGTTCGCCGGCGGCAGACAGTCGTGAGAGCAGTTGCCAATCGGCCGCATTCGGTCGAGGAATGCGGCCGAACTTGCGGGTGATGGCACTCAACCGATCGGTGCGTCCACGTCGATTTGTCAAACGGCATTTCGCCCTTATGGGTGATGCGTCGTCGAAGCGCCTGCTGTTCGATGAAACGTCGTGTGCTTGTTGCCTCGATTGGATACACAAGCTTGAATCAGGAAGCCTTGCGTCGCATTGACGAGGCTGCGGCTGGCCAAGCAACGTCGCTGGACTTGTCGCGCTTGCAGTTGACAGCGTTGCCGGATGGTCTGCGCGACCTGACCAACCTCACCACGCTGAATATCAACAACAACCAACTCACAAAGCTGCCGAATTGGCTGGGGAACCTGACCACCCTTACCGAGCTGGTCATCGAAGGCAGCCAACTCACAGCACTGCCGGACAGCCTGGGCAACCTGACCGCCCTCACCAGGCTGTGGCTCGGCGAGAACCGGCTCACCACGCTGCCGGACAGCCTGGAGAACCTGACCGTCCTCACCGAACTGGATCTCGGCGGCAACCATTTCACTGCGATGCCGAGCTGGCTGGGCAACCTGACCGCCCTCACTGGGCTGTACCTCGACGACAATCGCCTCACATCGCTGCCGGACAGCTTGGGCAACCTGACCGCCCTAACGACGCTGCACCTCGACAACAACCCGATCACATCGCTGCCGGACGGCCTGGGCAACCTGACCGCCCTAGCGACGCTGTTTCTCGGCAACAATCAAATGGTTAGCCCGCCACCAGAGATCGTGGCCGCCGGAACCAAATCGGTTGTGGCCTTCTTGCGGGCTCGCCAGGATGATTCGGCCCCGCAGTGGTCGTCCAAAATGCTCGTGGTGGGTGAGGCGGCGGTCGGCAAGACCTCGATCGCCAAGGCCCTATGCGGCCTGGAGTACGACCCGTCCGAGCCCCAGACCCATGGCGTGCACGTGGACTCGCTGGAACTCGCGCACCCTGACCGGCCAGACGTGACGATGCGCCTGTCGGTGTGGGACTTCGGTGGACAGCTGGAGTACCGCGCGACCCAGCGGTTCTACCTGACCGATCGGTCACTGTTTCTGCTGGTGTGGAACAGTCGCCGCGGCTGGCGGACTGGCGGCCAGGTCGAAGCGTGGCTGCAAGCCATCAGCACCGCCGCCCCCGGCTCACCAATCATCATCGTGGCGACCCACTGCCACCACTCGACTACCGACCTCGATGAACACGACATCCGCCGCCGCTACCCCAAGGTCGTCGACATCCTGCGCGTCGACTGCGCCGACGGCACCGGTATCCCGCAACTCCACCGGACAGTTACCGAACAGGCTGCCGGCCTCCCCTTGATGGGACAGCGCTGGCCTACCGCCTGGACCAAGGCGACCGAGGCCATCACCGCCCGGCCCGCCCACTACACTGCCCTGGGCCGCGTCGAGGCACTCATGAAAGACATCGGGATCGGAGACACGGGCGCCCGCCATACCCTGATCACCGCCCTCCACGACCGCGGCGAGATCTTGCATTTCGCCGCCGATCCCGAGCTGCGTGACATGGTTGTGCTGCAGCCAACTTGGGTCGATGCCATGATCACCAAGGTGCTCGACAGCCAAATCATCGCTGACCGTGGCGGCCTACTCGGTCGCGACCACCGCGATCAGCTCTGGCCCGACCTCGATCCGGGTCTTTCCGAAAAGTTGACCGCCATGATGGAGCGTTTCGACCTGGCCTACCGCGTCGACTCGCCCGACCACAATGACGTTGCCCTGGTCGTCGAGCGCTTGCGCGCCGGCGCCCCCACCCAACTCGCGGATGCATGGCCAACCGAGCTCAGCGACCCTCGCATGACCGAGCTGCGCCTGGTCTACAAACTGGCGTCCCGTCAGGCCGGCATCCCATCCTGGTTCATCGCCCGCGAGCACCGCTATGCCACCGGGATCATGTGGTCGCGCGGTGTGTTGCTCCAACATCACGGTGCCGCCAACCCGGCCATGGCCCTGCTGGAGGATGACGGCTCGGCACAGCCGACGATTCGGCTGACCGTGCGCGGCCTGGAGCCGCACACGTTCTTCTCGATCCTCAACGAGGGATTCACGCGCATCATCACTGACCGGTACCCCGGCCTTCACGTTCGCAGCCTGATCCCCTGCTCGTGCGATGAACAACCCTGCGACACCGAATTCCGGTACGAGCACGCCGAGCGCGCCCTAACAGCTGGCCGCCAACTCCATTGCAACGCTTCCGGGCAGGCGATCAACCCGCACACCCTCCTGCTGGGCTTGCGCTCCAGCCGGGAAAACGACCAATTGGACCGTATCGAGAAGCGGATCGAATCCCTCACCGCCTCCACCGACCGACTTGCCTACGCGCAACTGTTCACCCTGGACAGCATTCGCGACCTGCTGCGCTACCGCGACGAGCAGGGCACTCGCTGCCCCAGCATCTTCACCGTCACCAAGACCAGCCGCACAGGCTACGAACTCCAGCTTTACTGCGAACAGCCTGACAACCCCCACCCGCTGCCCGACGGCGCCGGCCTGTACCACCTCACCCAGTTGCCCGAGTGGCTGCGTCGCTACGCTCCGTACCTGCGGATCCTTCTCGCCGGGATCAAGCTCGCCGCGCCGTTGGTCGCCCCGGTCATAACCGGCATCGACGGCATCGTGCTTCCCGAACCCGACAAGGCCCGCCTCGAACTGGCCACCAAGCTCCTTGACCAGATCGGCGATCTGCCCGGCGATGACACTGACATCGCCGCCCGCCTCAGCCAGCGCCCCCGTGCCACCGCCGACTTCGCCCAACTTCGCGCCGCCCTCTACGCCATCGATCCCGACTGGGGCGGGCTCCGCGAACGCGAACTGCCCGAAAACCGCGGTATCGCCTACTTGTGCCCCAGCCACCGCCAAGCCCTGCGCTACCCCGCTCAACCCGCTCCTGGCCTCGACGCCTAGGCGCCTAGGCGTCTGCATCAAAGTGGGGGTCGGTGCGAGGCGCGGCTCAGGCGTGGTTCAGCCAACCCTCGCCCCGCCGAACAGGTTCAAACTCAAGCTAGACGCACACCAGGCGGCGGGACAACCGGGCGTCGCTCAGCATGATCGTCAGCGCGGTCGCTGCGAGTAGGCCGCCCACCAGCGCCACGCTTCGCACCCCGACCGTTGTCAGCAGCAGGCCGCCGACGAACGAGCCGGCCGCGATCCCGATGTTGAAGGCCGAGCTGAGCGCCGCCGAGGCCAGGTCGGTGCTCCCCGGCGCGACCTGCAGCGTCCGCGCCTGCAGGGCCGGCGGCAGCGCGCCGAAACCCAGTCCCACCAGCGCCGCCATCGCGACCGCCGCCGGCTGGACGGCGCCCAGCAGGTAGAGCCCCAGCAGGCCGGCGGTCACCAGCCCGAGCGGCACGATCAGCGTCGACCACGGCCAGCGGTCGAACGCCGCGCCGACCACGAACGTGCCGATCACGCCGGAGATGCCGGAAACCAGGAGCAGCGGGCCCAGGGCGCTCGCGTGGAAGCCGCTCACGTCCAGGAAGAACGGCGTGATGTATGTGTAGGCGACCATGAAGCCGACCACGAGCACCGACGTCACCAGTACCAGGATCCGGAACCGCCGGGCGTCGGGGGCACTGCCGCGCGCCGAGCTGCCGTCTCGCGGGTCAAACGTCGGCAGGAACGCCACGATCGCGACCGCGGTGGCCAGGGCGACCGCCGCCATCACCAGGAACGCGGCCCGCCAGCCGAGCTGCTGACCCAGCCACGTTCCGGCCGGCACGCCGAGGACCGGGGCCAGCGAGTTGCCGATCGACAGCCGGGACACCACGCGACCGCGCACCTGCGGCGAGAACAGCCCGGTCGCGGTCGATGCCACCACCGACCAGAACATCGCCTGGGTGAGGGCGGTAATGAGCCTGGCTATGAGCAGTACCAGATAAGAATGAGCGGCCGCCGAGGCAAGCGTGGCCAGCACCAGAACCCCGAGCGTGACGCCGAGCAGCAGCCGGCGGGGGATGCGCTGGGTGAGCCGGGCCAGCGGGATGGACGCGATCACCACCACGATCGCGTACCCGGTCACCAGCAGGCCCGTCTGGGCTCTTGACCGGTGCAAATCCGAGGCTATGACGGTCAGCAACCCGATCGGGAGGACCTCGACCGTCACGTAGGAGAACGCCGCGACGGCGAGGGCGAACAGCGCCAGGTTGGCCCGGCGGGACGAAATCCCCATAACGGAAACCTGCTTCCAGTATCAGTGCCTACGGAGGTAGCCTTTCACGCATGACCGCAGAGCACAATCCGATTCCGCCGCTGGTCGGCGGGCACTGCGTGCTCGACCTCATCAACTCGGTGGAGCCCCGGGCGGCGGTAGCTGAGCGGGTGGATCGGCTGGCCGAGCCGGCCGATCTGGTCGCCTGGGCGGTGCGCGCCGGGGTGATCGACGAGGGCGAGGCGGAGGCCGTGCGGGCCGCCTGGAACGCCTCTGCGGTCGCCGGCACGCAGGCGCTGGCCGCCGCCATCGAGCTGCGCGAAGCGGCATACACCCTGCTCGCACCGCACGCCGAGCACTACGTGGCGACCGAGGACCGCAACACCTGCCGGGCCCTGGAGGTGCTGGCACTGCGCCGGGCGGCGGCCGCCGCCCGCACCGAGTTGATCCTGGAGAAGGACGGCCAGAAGGCGGCCCGGCTGATGGTCGGCACAACGCCGGCGATGATGATCCCGGACCGGCTGGCGACCGCCGCGGTGGAGTTGACCTGTGGCGCGGATCTCACCAACCTGCGCGCCTGCCCCCTCGATGAGGGCGGGTGCGGCTGGCTCTTCTTCGACCGGAGCCGGAACCGCTCACGGCGCTGGTGCGTGATGGCCGACTGCGGAGCCCAGGTCAAGGCGAGGCGGTTGACCGAGCGGCGGAGAACTAAAAGAACTACCACCGTCAGCGGATGACGGTGGTAGTTGTGGCAGGCGAGGGCACATGACCTCGATGTTTGCGGGGGAACCGGGAGTCAGGTGCCCTCGCCTGCCTGGGTGGACCCGTCCGTTCCCTGGGGAGGACGCCTGGCCGGAGGCGTTCGGCGTCGGCGGAGGCATGCCGACAACCGTTACCGGACGGGTCATGAGGTGCGGGACGTCGTAGCGTTGGCGGGCGCGCCGAGGTCACCGCGGATGAACGATGCTGTTATAGGAAGGTCCCCCGATTGCCACCGGCGCGG
>Ga0070684_100002109_pt1 | contig 14648 bp, 11 predicted proteins | sample KBSC723LmetaG_FD_65653 | JGI IMG/M metagenome (GOLD analysis project Ga0070684, IMG submission 65653) | Corn rhizosphere microbial communities from Kellogg Biological Station, Michigan, USA - KBS C7.2-3L metaG | ecosystem: Host-associated > Plants > Roots > Rhizosphere ...
CCGGCTGGTGCCGTCGGGCATCACGCCCTTGCCCTGGGTCGCGCGGATCGCCGTGCAGAGGTTGGTCTTGCGCGACAGGCACGACTTGCAGTTCCGACACTCCGGCGTGTACAGCGGGATGACGTGATCGCCTTTCTGCACCGAAGTCACGCCCGGGCCGACGTCGCGCACGATCCCGGCGCCTTCGTGGCCGAAGATCACCGGGAACAGGCCCTCGGGATCGGCGCCCGAGCGCGTGAACTCGTCGGTGTGGCAGACGCCGGTCGCCTTGATCTCGACGAGCACCTCGCCTGCCTTCGGGTCTTCCAGGTCGACCTCTTCGATCACCAGCGGCTTGCCCGCCGCGTACGCCACCGCCGCGCGTGTTTTCATGGGGCGGAAGGTAGCGCCGAGCCCGGCCCGCGCAACAGCCCCATCGTCCAGCGCGGGGCGCATCAGGGAGGTCCCTGACGTGGAGCGGTCAGGGCGCGATCTCGAACCGGTCCTCGTAACCGGCGAGGGCGCCGAAGGCGCCGCCCAGCAGGGCGCCGATGGCGCCGAGAATGGCGCCCGCCTCGATGATCACCGGACCGGAGTCCGGGTGTCCGCAATCGTCGCTGCACTCCGCGCGCAGATTGCTCACAAGAATCCCCAGCGTGACGCCGATGGCGAAGCCGGCGAGGCCGCCCCCGATCGCGCCGTTCCGGGCGCCGTGCGCGTGATCGTACCGGCTGAGCGACTGAACCTGCTCGCGCGGGACGAGCAGCTGCTGGCCGCGCGCCGGTTCGATCACGAGCCCGAGCGGCGCAATACCCGTGACCCTGTCCCCGACCAGGAGACGGCGCATGCCCGGTGGTGGCCGCACGTGCAGGTACGCATCGCCCTTGGCGGCGATGGCGTCTACATCGGCGCGCACGCCGGGATCGTCGATTCGACCCAGCATGTGCGTCGTCGAGCAGCCGCCCGCCAGCAACGTCCCCGCAGCGAGCACGGCGACGATCTCGCGTGCGAAACCACGACGCCAAAGTCGCGGGCTCGGCAGGGCAGGGCGCGGATTCTCCATGAGTGGCCGCGATCCCTGCAGGATCGCGGCCACGATCAGCCCATCGTGGCGTTCGGTCAGCGCGTCAGCGTGAACGTCGATTGCGCCGACGTTTCGGACGACTTGGTCGAACCGGCCCGGCGGACCTGCACCTGGAAGCGATAGGCGCCGGTCGCCAGGCCGGAGGTGTTCCAGGTGTACGTGTTGCCGGTGGCGTAGGCGCGGACGGTTCGCCACGTGAAGCTGCGCGGTGGCAGCATGCGGAACTGATACGTCGCGCTCGGGCACTGCGCGCCCGCCGTCCACGTGATCGTCGTGCCGACGGTCGCGCGGGCGTCGGCGTCATCGCTGACCAGCGTCGCGCCCGTGCAGGTCTCCACGCAGTCCGCCGTCCCGTTGTCGTTGGCGTCGACGTCGGGCACGCCGCAGCCGCACGCGCCGGGCGTCGTCTTGCCGGCGTCGTTGGGACACGCGTCCGTGCAGTCGTTCGTGCCGTCGCCGTCGGCGTCGCGCGCCGCGCACGAGGTCACGTCGTACGTGTAGTCGACGCTGCCGTTGGTGCCGTCGCCGGGCAGGAAGGATCGAACGTAGTCGACCGTGACCGCGGCCGGCGCGACGGTCACCCGGACGTGCCCCGAGTTCTCGACCATCGCGGCGCCCGCGTAGTCGGTCTGGTTGCTCGCGAAGCCGAAGCCGTAGTCGTCGTTCGCCGCGAATGGCACCTCCTGGTACACGACGCCGTCGAGATCCTCCTTCGCGAACACGTGGTCGTGGCCGTGGAATACGGTCGTGACGTGGTTCTGCACGAGCAGCTGGTGGATTGGCATCTCCCAGCCGGGCCGGTTGGTGGCGAAGCTGTACGTCGTTCCGTCGACGTCGTAGCCGCCCCACTCGCAGTACTTCGCGCCGCGCGCCCCCGCGCGTGAGTAGTCGGCGGTGCCGCCGGTCAGGTGGTGCATGAACACGAACTTGAAGGCGGCGGTGCTCGTCTCCAGCGTGTGCTTCAACCACAGATACTGCGCGCGCCCCAGCGTCCAGTCCCAGCGGTTGCCCACGGTCTCGTCGTTCTTCTCGCCGCCGGTCGTGCCCGCGTACGGCTTGCGCATCGTGTACGCGAAGGGATCCAGCGCGATGAACAGGGCGTTCCCCCATTCGAACGCGTAGTAGTCCTCGCGCAGGTGATCGCCGTCCAGCTCGGGCAGCGGATCGGTGTTGCCCGTGAAGAAGGCGTCCGGAATCGGGTTCAGGTAGTAGCGCTTGCGCGCGTTGCCGCCCAGGACAGGCAGGGACGCCGCGCGGTTGGCGCCGAAGTCGTCCAGGTTCCAGCCTTCCTCGTTCTCGTGGTTGCCCAGTACCAGGAACAGCGGCGACGAATGGGCGGCGACGCCGAAGAAGGCGCGCTGGTCCAGGTACTTCTGGCGGACCGTCGCCTCGGTCTCCGTCGCGTCGTCGAGGCTGAAGGTGTCGCCCAGGTCGACGACGAAGTCGGGCTGACCGGCGGCGATGTTCTGCATCGTCAGCCCGTAGAGCTGGTCGCTGAAGAACGCGGCGAACCCCTGGTGCGAGTCGCTCTGCACGGCGAACGAGAAGGTGTCGGCGCGCGACCGCTGCGTGTGAAAGGTGTGCTCGGCGCCGACGATGAAGTCGTCGGTCGAGCCGCTCGGCCGGTGCCGCTTCCGGTAGTAGTAGCGGGTGTTCGGCGCGAGGCCGTCGATGACCACCTCGATCGCGCCGCCGGGAAAGACGGTTCGCGCGGTCTGGTTCGAGTACGCGCCGGGGGCCGTCCCGTACTCGAAGTACGCTTCCACGCCCTGGCCGGCGATCGCGTTCACCGTGATCGAATGGTCGGTCGGGCGACCGAGGATCTCGGTTGCGATCCACGGAACGTCGGGCGCGGTCAGCGCCTGCTGGACGGTTCGCGTGTCATCGAATGACGCCGCGTCGTCGATCGTGCCGTCGCACCCACCGGCGGCGGCTGTCGCCGCGGCCACCATCACCATTCCCCGTACGATAGATTTGATCCTCACGAGCCACCTTCCGTCCTCCCCGCCGCGAACGGGCACGGGCGGCAATCTTCCGGTGGCAAGTTGTTTATGGGGCAGCGACGTACGGTCGATGGGCTCCTGGGCAGCTCGAGACCAGACGTTTTTGGCGTTCCGGCGTGATGGTCGCTAGCGTGATGCCATGGCGAAGAGAGCGAGCGGGGCGTCGCGGGTCGGTCTCCTCACGGTCTTGTTGGCGTTCACGGCGTGCGAGGCGACGGTCGGCGTCAAGAACGTCTCGATCCCGCGGGATGCCGCGCACCAGTGCGCGGTGCATTGCCAGTCGATCGGCCTCAGCGTGACCGCGGTGGCGATCATGGCCGAGAACGTCGGCTGCGTGTGCCAGTACATCGCCGCCGCGCCGCAACCGGGAGCGCCACCCCCGCCAGTTCCACCGGGCCCACCGGCCGCCAGCGATCTGTCGGCCGGCCCCCTCGGTACACCGGTGGCGGGAATGGCGACGATCGCGGGGCAGCAGGCGGCCGCCGCCGCACTGCTCGCCCAGCAGCGGACGCAGCAACAACAGCAACAGCAGCTGCGGTTCAAGTAGCGGGCGCATCCGCGGCGCCGCGGTTCACGGGCGGGCACGCAGCGCGTCGGGCGCTCGCGCTCGCGCTTTGTCGCTTCGCGCTTCCTGCCGATGACGGTTCGGTGATGCGCCCGAGCCTCCGCGTGACCCTTCTGATCTTCAGCGTCGCAGGCGCGTGCGGGCGGATCGGGTATGAGGCGCAATCAGCGTCGGGAGGAGCGGGCGGGCACACCGGCGGGAACGGCGGCGTTGGTCCGGGGACCGGCGGCAAGGGGGCAGCGGGCGGAGCGGGTGGCGCGATTGCGTCTGGGACCGGCGGTGGTATCGGCGGAGGCGGCGCGGCCGGATCGACAAGCAGCGGTTCGAGCGGCGCGGGTGGCGCCGGCGGCAGCGCGGGCGGCGCCGGGACGGGTGGCGCCGGCGGCAGCGCGGGCGGCGCCGGGACGGGAGGCGGAACCGGTGGCGGCGGCGGCGGGGCCTGTCCGACGGCGACTTTCGGCGGGCACGACTACGCTTTCTGCGCCGGTCCTGTCGCGTGGGCGGACGCCGCGAACGACTGCGCGACCAGGGGCATGCGTCTGGCGCGCATCGATGATGCCGCGGAGAACAGCTGGATGGTCAGCAACGCCTTCGCGGGGATCGCCAGCACATCCAGCAACTACTGGTCGTGGATCGGAGGCAGCGACCAGGCAGTCGTCGGCGAGTGGCGGTGGGCCGACGGCGCCCTGTTCTGGTTGGGGGGATCGAACGGGTCGGTCCAGGGCGGCCTGTACGTCAACTGGGTGGCCGGCAGCCCGACGAGCACGGGCATGGCGACCGACTGCGCAATCTTGCAGCACGCCGGCTTCTGGACCGACTTCGACTGTACGCGGCTCGAGCGGTACGTCTGCGAGCAGTACTGAGTCCGCGGGCGTCGCTCAGTAAAGCTCGCAGGCGAAGTACTGCTTGGCGTCGCACGCCCAGTCGAACCAGGTCGTCCCATTCAGCGGCATGGCGAGGCAAGCCTCCGGACCGTTGGCGTTGTTGGGCTCGCTGCGATCCCAGTTGGTGAAGAGGCCGCCCACCGCCATGCCGGTCGCGGCGCCGTTCCAGAATGCGTCACCGTCCGTCCAGTGCCAGTCGCCGTCGACCGTCGGTTCGTAGCCGCCCAGCCAAAGGGCCTCTCGCCGGAACATGCTCGCCGAGAAGACTGCGCTCGCCTGGAGCCAGACGTTCTCGGGATTGTCGTCGATGCGCACGAGCCGCATTCCACGCCCTTCGCATTCGCTTCGGGCGGTGGCCCAATCGACGAGGGCGTCGCAGAACGTGTACTGGTGCGTGCCGTACGTGAGCGCGTTGCAGCTGATGACCTGTCCCCCGTCGGCGCCGCCGGATCCGCCGAGGCCGCCCGCGCCGCCGCCGGATCCGCCGCCCGTTCCGCCGAGGCTGCCGCCGCTGCCGCCGCTTCCCGCCGATCCCGTCGCGCTGCCGCCGCCCGTTCCCCCGCCGCCGGCGCCGCCGCCGTCGGGGGCCACCGGCGCATACCCGAGCCGTCCGCAGGCGCTCACGGCCGCCGTGGCGACCAGCGCGACAGCAATCGCGCCGGCGATCCGTTCACCGTGCATGCGCGAGCCGTCCGCGGTGCCGCGCCGCCGGCCGTCGCACGTAGTAGTGGATGCCGGTCCGGGGATGATCGAGCCTGACGGCGACGGCGTCGTCACCGTCGCGCGGGGCGACCGTCGCGCGGAACCGCCCGCGGTCGTCGACGGCGAGGCTCTGACCGCCGACGCTGACCTTCGCGCCGTCGATCGTGACGCCGTCGACGGCGATCAGGCCCGGCCCTTTCTCGCCGTCCGTCCGTCGGGGAAAGAACTGCGCCGTCGGCGCGGCATTGTCGAAGCGGATCGTGACCGTCGTCTTCGGCGACGCGTGTCCATCCGCGGTCGCGTACCACCAGGTGTAGCTGCCTTCCGCGAGCGTTCCGGAGGGCAGACGCTGACTGGCGGTCGGCGCCGGAAAGGTCTGGGCGCCAGCCGGCGATTCGACGTGCAGCGACAGTCCCGTCGCGCCGCTCGGCGCGCGGGACCAACCGAGCGTGAGCGCGGGCGGCCGCGTCTGAAACAGCACGGTGTAGCGACGGCCGTCCGCGTCCAGCGCGTTGACCGGCGGGCGCCGCGTGACCGGCACGTCGCCGCTGTCGCGTTTGATCGCGAGCGAACCCGACGCGCGCGGCTTGCTGCCGCGCCGATCGCCGGCGCAGCGCAGGGCATACTTCAGCACCCCCGGGCGCAGCTTCAGCACGACCGCGCCGCTGCCAGTCACCTTGCGGGCGCCGCGCTGGCCCTTGAGCTCGACGCTGGCTTCGCCGCTGCACAGCTTGTCGAACATCAGGCGCAGGGAGAGGGCGCCCGCGGCGACGTGGATCGTGCCGCTGTCGCCGGAGTCGAGCGTGATGTCCGCGGCGGTCGCTTGCGGGCTCGCGCTCGCCTCGTCGGCGGTCGGAGGCGCGGGCGCAGCGGGGGACGGAGGCTCGGGCGCGGCTGCGGGCGGCTGTGGCGCCGCGACCTCGGCGATGGGTGCGCCGACGACGATCTCGTAAAGCTCGGCGCGGCTGCCGTCGTTCGCCCGCCGGGCGCCCTTGCCCTCGCCGATGGGCAGCTCGCCCTCGGGACCGAGCAGCACGGCCCGGCCGACGACCACCTCCAGGGTCGCGCGTACGCCGTCGGACGAGACGCGCACGCGCGCGCCGCGCTCGACCCGCGCGACGCCCAGCGCGGTCACCAGCGCGACCTCGCTCGCGGCCGCCTCGACCTCCGCGGAGCCGAGCTCGACTTTCACGTCCGGGCCTTTCGTGGCGGCGAGCGTTCCGCGTGCGAATCGGATGCGCGCGTTCTCGAGCACGCGGATCACCGTGCCGTTCGTGAGCCGCAGTCGCGCCTGCGCGTGCGCGGAGGTCTTGAGGACGTCGCCGACGATGAACGGAAGTCCGGGCGCGACCTGCGTCCAGGCGTCCGAACCGTCGCTTCGTTCGACCGTCCCCGCGCTGTCGACCAACGTCGCAACGGGCTCGCCGCGGCGGCTGCAGCCCGCCGCGAGACAGACGACGCCGGCGAACAAGCAGCCGAGGGCCCGACGGTTCATCGCGCCCCGCGGAGATCGGCGTTGAGCAGCGTGACGCCGTTCTGCTCGACCTCGACGTGGCGCCGCTGCGTCTCGTATCCCGGCGCGGTGATCGTGACGTCGTACTGCCCGGGCGCGACGTCGGCTTCGAACTGGCCGTCCTTGGTGCGAAGGGTCAGATCGCCCGGCTCGATCTTCACTTCCGCGTCGAGGCCCGCGCCCTTGAAGGATCGGATCAACCCGCGAATCTGCCCGCTGGGAAGCTTCGCGTGAAGCGTGAGCGTCACGCTGAGCGCGGTGTCTCGCACGAGAGCGACCGACTCGGTGGCGGGCTCGTAGCCGTCGGCCTCCGCGCGGAGCATCAGGGTCTGGCCGACGTTTCCGCCGACCGTGAACCGTCCGTCGGCGTCGACGCCGACGTTCGTGACGGCGCTGTCACCGACGGTCTGGACCGTCACGCGCGGCTGGCTCGGCGTCGCGCCCTCGGCCGCGACCACCCGACCGTCGATCGTCACGCCCATCGGTGGCGGAGGTGGCTCCGGTTCGGCGCGGCGCGCAGGTGGCGCGGCGGCCTCGGCGCCGAAACGGTACGCGACGCCCAGCCAGAACGCCGCGCGCGGCGGGACGGGCACCAGCGGGCTCGACGTCGAAAGGGCGGGGCGCTCGCTGACGAGCACGTCGGCGGCTGTCTCGAGGCGAAGATCGCGGCTGAGCGCCAGGCGCACGCCGGCGCCCGCCCGCAGCGGCGACGCCGACGGCGGTGGGCTGCCCGCCCCGACCATCAGCTCGGCGCTGAGCTCGAGGAAGCCCTGCACGCGGTCGGCGCCGAACACGGCGGCGAGGCCGAGCAGCGCCTGATCGTAGGCGCTCAGCTCGAGCCCGAGGCGATCGCTCGCGCTCAGCTGGCTCGCGTCGGTCGCGCTGCGGGCACTGCGGTTGATCCGGTAGCCGGCGTTCGCGGTCAGCCAGACGGGCGAGCGGGGCAGGGCGCAGGTGAGCGCCCCCGTCAGCTCCGGCGTGGTGGCGGCGAGATCGATCGACGGCGCATTGCGACCGGGAAACCAGACGCCCAGCCGCGCGCCGGCGCGGAACATCGTGCCCAGCGCGCGATCGAGCCGGACGAACACACGCGGATCGCCGATCCAGCCGTCGTCGGTGCCCTGGGCCGCCTCGTGCCGGTCGTAGCGGCCGTCGAGCCGCAAGGCGAGCCCCAGCCAATCGACGGGCCGGCCCTCGAGGGCGACGGATCCGGCCGCGCGGTGGTGCGCGTCGGCCGTTTGGAGGACCGCCCCTGTGTAACCGTAGCCGCCCGTCGAGACGAGAAACAACGCGGGCCCCGTCGGGCCGGCGGCGAATACGTGTCCCAGCGCCTGTGGCGCGGCGGGATCGGCTCGGCGCGCGGCCGTGGCTTCCACGCCATCTTCCGCGGCGGCTGGCCGCGTCGCCGCGCCCACGAGCAGCGCCACGCACGTCGCGGCCATGCGACCGATGCGAGTTCTCCGCCTGGTCGCGACGTGCATGACCAACTGGTTCAGGGCGCGCCTTCCGCGCGACGCTGGACGGTGACAGGGATGCGAAACGTGATCGGCGCCGGTTGCGGCGCGAACGTCGTGCCGCGGCCGACCTTCACGAGGCACGCCCCCAGCGGGGTCGAGGCGAGGGTCGCCGGCAGCACGGTCACTGACCGGGGCGTGCCGTCGACGGCGACCTCGAAGCGCAACGAGATCTCGGCGCCGGCTGCCGCGCTCGCGTCCGCCGCGGTGAAGCAACGACGGATGTCGGCCGAGCGGCCGGCGACGGTCGACGAGAGCGCCTCGGGACCGGTGGCGCGCGGCGCGCGCCCCGCGTGGGCGCGGCGTGGGGGCGGGGCCGGTTCAGGAGCAGCAGGCGGCGGCGCGGCGGGCGCGCTCGCCGGTCCGGCAGGAGGTGGCGATGCCTGGGCGTGCGGCTCGATCGCCACGCTGCCGTTCTCGGCGACGAGCATCACCGTGTCGTTTCGTGCGCCGGCGCTCGCCTGCGGCGGCTCCCGCGCCCAGCGCTGGTGCCACGCGAACGCGCCACCCCCGACCACGATCACCAGCACCGCAACCGCCGCCGCCAGCATGGTGTGAGGGCCGCGCGCGCGCGACGTTGGCGCATCACTGCTCTCGGCGAGATTGGCGTGGGCGACCTTCCGCGTCGCCGCGGTCCCGTCGCCGCGCGGCGAGCCGCTGGGATCGCTGCTGTCGCCGGGCGGCATCGGCAGCATGTGCCAGATCTCCCGCTTCGGGCCGAAGGTCGTCTCCATCCACTCGGCGAGCGCCGCCGATGAGATCTCCAGCTTCTGATTGCGGGCGAACGCCTCGAGATCGATCTGCATCTCGCGCGCGGTCTGGTAACGGCGCTCCGGCGCACGTTCGAGCGCCTTCAAGACGATGCGCTCGAGCTCGGCCGGATAACCGGGGACCGCCTCGGACGGTGGGCGGACCTTGAGGTCCAGCACGGCGCGGAGGGTTTCGACCTCGTCGGCGCCCTTGAACAGCCGCCCGCCGACCGTCATCTCGTAGAGCACGATGCCCAGGGCGAAGACGTCGCTGCGCCGATCGATCGCGCCGCGCGAGACCTGCTCCGGTGACATGTACGCGAGCTTCCCCTTGAGGGACTGGCTTCCGGAGAGGTCGGGATCGGCGGCGATCTTCGCGACGCCGAAGTCGACCACCTTCACGCCGCCGGCGTAGGTGACGACGATGTTCGACGGCGAGAGGTCGCGATGCACGATGCCCAGCGAGGCGCCGTCCGCGCCCTTCTTCTCGTGCGCGAAGTGCGCCCCGGTGGCGGCGTCGATCATGATGTGGATCGCGTGCTGCAGCGGAATCGGCGGCGCGCGGAGCAGGGCGAGCTTCTTGAGGATCACGCGGACGTCCTCGCCGTGCAGGTACTCCATCGTGAAGAAGAAGACGCCGCCTTCCTCGCCGATGTCGTGCACCTGGGCGATGTTCGGATGGTCCAGGATCGCCGCCAGCCGCGCTTCCTGCAGGAACATCCGGATCAGGTGATGGTTCTCCGCGAACTGCGGGAGGATCCGCTTCAGGACGATGTACTTCTCGAAGCCCTGAATGCCGGAGGCGCGCGCCAGGTAGATCTCCGCCATGCCACCGTATGCGATCCGGTGGAGCACGCGGTATTTCCCGAGCTTGGTCCCAGGCGCGATCAGCGCGGGTGCGGCAGCGCCCATGACAGACCCCCGAGGGCTGAATCGACGGGCAAGCGTCCGATCTGAAACGCTTTCCCTGATCGGAGAGGCGATGAGCTACTTCGGTCTCGCGAGGGCTCTATCCATAGACGGAGCGCCTCGCCCCAGGCCCGAGTGGCAGGGGCGCGCACATCGTTCCGTCGACGGCCGGCGCGCGCGCGCGGCCGTCGGACGGGCAGGTCGCGGTCAGGCGTCGGACGGCGGCGGGTCGGCGGCGACGATGGCCGGCTCGTCCTTCTTCTTCTTGCCGTGGCCGTTCATCGCGCCGTTGACGGCCTTGGCCTTGTCGGGCGCGTCGCCGACCGCCATCTCGCACTCGCCGAACACCATCTCCATCCGGCCGTCCTCGCGCTTCAACCGGACCTCCAGCGTCTGCGCGCGGATGCGCGTCTTGTCGCGCACGCGCCCCGACAGCTGCACCATGTCGGCGTCGAACTCGCCGGCCAGCTCGCCGCGCGAGTGCAACTCGGTGACCTTCGCCTTGCCGCTGAGGACGCCGGTCTCGGTGACCTCGACGGAGGGTCCGGTCAGGTCGCCCTCGACGCGGCCCATGACCACGATCGGGCAGCTGGACGTCAGGGTGCCCTTCAGCTCGGTGCCGTCTTCGATCAAGGTTCGCTTGGTATCGCTCATGGTCGTCTCCTCCTCAGCCTTTGATGATCTTCACGCGCAGCCGACTGCCGCGCTCGAATGCAAAACGGGTCAACTCGGCGTGCTGCTTGACGGACGCGACCAGCGCGCCGTTCGCGCTCACCATCACCTCGCGGGCGCCGACGATCCCGGGGCTCTCGCGCTCGAAGAAGTGGCCGTGCACCGTGACCGAGCCGTCGCCGGTGATCCGGCAGTCGGCGAGCACGCCCGCTTCGCCGATCACCAGCTGCGTGCCTTCGCCCAGGTTGATGACGCAGTTCTCGAACAGGCTGTCGATCTCGACGCGGGCGCCGGGCTCGAACTCGAGGGTCGCGTTCTTCAGGATGTCGCCGTGCCCGAAGTAGCGGCGCGACGCGGGCGCGGTCGCCTCCTGCGCCTCGCGCAGACCGGTGAGCAGCATCGGGATCTCGCCGTTCGTGATGCGGCCGGTGCCGTCGCCGGCGACGCTGGTGTCCAGCCACGCGACCATGACGTCGGTGAGCGGCGAGCCCGTCCCGATCAGGCCCGCGACCTTGGCGCCGGTCAGCTTGCTGCCGGTGAGCTGCGCGCCCGCCAGCGTCGCGTGCCGCGCGTCGACGTCGCCCAGATCCGCGCCGCTCAGGTCGGCGCCCGCCAGGTCTGCCTTCGTCAATAGCGCGCCACCCAGGCGCGCGCGCGTCAGCTTCGCGCCCGCGAGCACCGCGCTGGCGAACAGCGCGCGCGAGAAATCGCCCTCGGTCAGCTTCGCGCCGCGCAGGTTCGCGTTGCTGAAGTCGGCCTGCGCCGCCTTCACGCCGCCCAGCGTCGCATCTTCCAGGTTCGCGTTCGAAAAGACGGCGCCGCGCAGATCGGCGCCGGTCAGGTTCGCCGACCCCATCTGCGCGAGCGGCAGCCGCGCGCCCGCGAGGTTCGCGCCGGCGAGGTTCGCGCCTTCCAGGTTCGCGCGCGCGAGGTTGGCGCCCGCCAGGTTCGCGCGTTCCAGCTTCGCGCCTTCGAGATCCGCGTTCTCGAGGTTGCCCTCGGCCAGATCGGCGCCGCCCAGGTAAGCCTCGCGCAGGCTGGCGTTCTTGAGGCTGACCTTGCGCAGGACGGCAGCCTCGAGGTTGCCGCCCTCCAGGTCGGCGCGCGACAGCATCGCGCCGGTCAGCGCCGCGCGCGATAGATCGATGCCGCGCAGGTCCGCGCGTTCGAGCTTCTCGTTCTTCCGCACCCTCTGCAGCACCTGATCGCGTGTCATCTCGCCCATGTCTCGCTGCTCCTTTTGCTGAATCGCTGGTTCAGGCGGCTGCCGGATGCGGGCCGCTGTTCAGGCCCGTCTCGGGCGCGGTGTTCGCGGCGGCGCTGGGGCCGCTGTCCGCCTCCACCGCAGGTTGCGCGGCGGGTTGCGGCGCCGGCTGCGCCTTGATGGCGGCCGCGCGCGTCGTGACGATCCGATCCAGCTCGTCGAGGCGGCGCGCGAACGGCAGCTTCGGCAGGCGCACGGCGGCGTCGATCTCACCCAGGCGGACGAGCGCGATCGTCACCTGCAGGAACGTCGTCTGCCGGCGCTCGCGGAGATCTTTCTTCGCGCGGCGATCGGTCTCGGTCCAGCCGCGCGACGCCTCCTCGAAGGCGGCGTGCTCGGCGCGCAGCTGCTCAACCTGCTTGTCCAGCTCGCGGACCGTCGTGGCGGGATCGACGGCGGCGAGGGCGGCGGGCGTCGACTGATGGAACGCCTGGATGCGCGCCACGACCGCGGCGGCGACCGGGGCGGGGATGCCGCTGACCGCGGCGATCTCGTCGGCCTTCGCGGTGAACAGCTGCGCCAGCGTGCCCAGCCCGGCGGCCATCAGCTTGTCGATCATCAGCGGCTCGAAGCCGGCGACCTGCTCCAGCAGCGCGCGGACGAGGATCGGCTCGCGGCGATCGCGCTCGCCTTCGAGGGCGAACGCGCGCGGCAGGCAGTTGGCGAGCGGCGCGTACGCGGAGAGCAGCGTGTCGCGCGACGGCCCCGTGACCTCGGCGGGCTGGCCCGGCTCGAGGACGCCCTGCAGGGCGCCCACGAAGCCGTCGACCGCCGCGACCAGCGCGGCATGTCCAACCTCGGACGCCATCGAGCGGAGCGACTTCAGCGCCGGCCGCCCCAGCTCGAGCCAGCTCGCCTGCGCCTCGCCGAAGCGGACCTCCATCATCGCGTTGCGGATCGGCGTGACGTGCGAGACCGCCAGCTCCTCGAACGTCTCGCGCAGCGCGGCCTCGTCGGACGCGGTGGACCGACCGTGGTCCGGCGGCGGCGTCGTCAGTGGCTTCTCGCCCAGCGCCAGCGCGATCGCGAGGTCCAGCGAGCCGCCGGTCGGTTCGGACACGGCGACGGGCGCGGCCGGCGGGGCGGGCGTGGCAACAGGGAAGGGCGAGGCTTTCGCGGCGGGGGGCACGGGCGGTTTCGCCGCGGCGGGCGCGCGCGTGGGCGCGATCGGCGTCGGCGTGGCGATCGCGCCGGCGACGGCGGACTGCACGTTGCCGCGTGGCGGCGGGCTCGCCGCGGGCGGGCGGGCCGGCTCGCGCGGCGGCGGGGTCCGCTCGCGCGGCGGGGGCGACGCGGGGCGAGGCGCGTCCGCCGCCTTCGGCGATTCGGCAGCCTTCGCCGATTCCGCGGCCGCCGGTTTCACGGGCGGTTTCGCGGGTTCAGGCGCGCGGGCTGGAGGCGGTGCGGCGGCCGCCGGAGCCGCCTTCGGCGCCGGCGCGCCGGGTTGCGCGTTCGGCGGAGAATCGTTCGCGGTGCCGTCGTCGCCGCGTCTTCGAAGTCGCGAGAAAATGCTCATGCTCCCTCCCGACGCAGACCACCACCATCGACCTCTTGCGTGGAAGACTTTAGGGAGGGGAGGCGGAGCGCGACGTCAGAAGCGCGCGTGGATCTGCAGCGTGGCGCCGCCGCGTGGAAAGAACTCGCCGCCTGTTGACACGCCCAATCTGATGTCGCATGGGAGTGGATTCGATGGTCGGGTCGGACGCCGATTCGCTCCCTGCCGGGACGATGCTGGGGCGGTACGAGATCCGCGGGCAGCTCGGCCGCGGCGGGATGGGTTGCGTCTATGAAGCGGTGCACCGCGATTTGAAGAAGCGCGTGGCCGTGAAGGTGCTGTCGGCGGCGCTCGCGTCGCACGAGGAAGCCAAGCAACGGTTCCTGCGGGAAGGGGAGGCCGCCTCGCGGATCCGCCACCCGCACGTCGTCGACGTGACCGACGTCGGCACGGACGGCGCGCTCACGTACCTGGTGATGGAGTTCCTCGAAGGCGAGGACCTGTCTCACCGGATCGGGCGGGGTGCGCTCACGATCCAGGAAACCGCGAACATCATGCTGCCGGTGCTGGCCGGCGTCGCCGCGGCGCACGACGAGGGCGTCGTTCATCGCGACCTGAAGCCCGAGAACATCTTCCTCGCGAACGTGCGCCACCGATCGGGCGTGCAACCCAAGGTGCTCGACTTCGGCGTCTCGAAGCTGACGGACGCGAACGCGATGGCGCTGACCGGGACGGCGGCGACGTTCGGCACGCCGTTCTACATCCCGCCCGAGCAGCTGCGCGGCGCGCGGCAAGCGGACCACCGCAGCGACCAGTACGCGCTGGGCGTGGTGCTGTACGAATGCGTGACGGGGCGGCGGCCCTTCATCGCCGACAACATCTTCTCGGTGCTGCGCGCGATCGGGGAAGGCGACTATCCGCCGCCGCGATCGGTCCGGTCCGACCTGCCGCCGGCGTTCGAGGCGATCATCGTGCGCGCGATGCGGCTGGACCCGGCCGATCGGTTCCCGTCGCTGCGCGCGCTGGCCGCGGCGTTGCTGCCGTTCGCGCCGGACACGGCACGCCTGCTATGGGCCGAGATGTTCGCGGGCGACGAGGGCGCGCCCGCCGGGACGCCGCAGGCGGTCGATGCGCGGATGACGCCGCCCCCGCCAAAACCTTCGGGCGTGCCGGAGGTGACGACGCTGGGCACGGCGAGCGGCCAGCGCTTCGCGGCGCCGTCGTGGCGCGCGCGTGGGGTGATCGCGGGTGTGCTCGTGTTCGGCGCGGTGGGTATCGCCGCGGCGGCGTTCGTGCTCCGGCGGGCGCCGGACGC
>Ga0070684_100002115_pt1 | contig 14642 bp, 10 predicted proteins | sample KBSC723LmetaG_FD_65653 | JGI IMG/M metagenome (GOLD analysis project Ga0070684, IMG submission 65653) | Corn rhizosphere microbial communities from Kellogg Biological Station, Michigan, USA - KBS C7.2-3L metaG | ecosystem: Host-associated > Plants > Roots > Rhizosphere ...
CTGCGCGCGACGTCTTCGACCGCTTGCCAGTAGACGGCGTTGTTCAGGTGACCGTGAAGATCGACGTCGGTCGAGCGCAGCGGCCAGGGAGAACGAGGAGCGTCGTCGCGCGGTGCCGGCAGCTCGAGCCGAGTGGAGACCGGGCGTCCGCCGGTCGCCTCGGCGTAGATGCCGAACGACTCGATCCGTGCAGGTCGCTGCTCCGGCCCGAGGTGGATCCAGACGCTGTCGACCTCGACGCTGCCGCCGCGGTCGCCCTCGAGCGACCAGCGGCGGCCTGCAGCGATCGCCGCGAGCCCGCTGCACCACGTAACGAGGCCGACCTCTCGATCCTCCAGGAAGGGCGTTCGCACCTCGACCCGGATCCGGCGCACGAACCAGAGATGCTCGGGCAGGCCCCACCCTGTCTCCTGGACGTCGTCGATCGCGACGTCCTGCAGGAACCGCGCGACGGCGTCGAGCCGCAGCCGGCCGGTCTCGTCCATGTCCGCGAGCCGTACGCGGCGTCGCGCAGCGAAGGTCCGCCCGACCGGCGGTACGGGCAGGGAGGGATCGAGCATCAGCGCACCAGCCGCTCGAACAGCTCGTCGAGGCACGCTGCCGGGTCCTCGCACAGGCCGGTATGCACCTCCGACGGCTGGACGATCGTGCTCGACGGGGCGACGAGCCAGTGAAAGCGCGCCGTCGTGTCGAGAGCGGCGATCGGGCCTGCGGCGGGATCGCCCGCGGCGACGCACTCGATCGCGGCGAGGTGCCGGCGCGCGGCTTCGAGGTCCAGCTCTGCCCCGAGCGCCCGCGCCCGCTCCTCGTCGAGCCATGTCCGCGCGCCCACGAAGTCGAGCGGCCGGCAGAAGACGACGACCCCGACGTTGAGCCGCTCGCCGCGCTCGATGTCGGGCACGAGACGCAGGATCGCGTACGAGAACGGCTCAGCCACGGGCGGACTCTGCCTCCTCCACGAATCCGCGCGGCGTCTCGAGGCGCCGCGACAGGTAGTCGACGTACACGTCTCCCCCACCCGCGTCGAGCCACTCGGCCGGAACCTCCGCGACGATCCGCTCGACGGCGTGGCGCTCGACGCGCTCGACGAGCCGCTCGTCCGCATCCGCGATCGAGGACGCGTACGGCAACAGGACATGGTCGCGCACGGCCTCGAAACGTCCGCGCGCGTGCTCCGCCGAGACGTCCTCGGCGTGATGGAAGTAGAGCGCCGCGCCGTGGTCGATCAGCCAGAGCCGGTCGTGCCACCAGAGCAGGTTCGGGTTCTGCGCCGTCCGGTCGACGTTCGTCGCGAGGGCGTCGAGCCAGACGATGTCCGCGGCGAGCTCCGGGGACGGCGGCGGCCCAGCGGCGGGGCTGAACGGCAGCGCGCCCGGCAGGAAGTCGACACCGAGGTTGAGGCCACCGCTTGCGAGCAGCAGGTCCTGGATCTCGGGATCGGGCTCGGCGCGACCGATCGCGGGATCGAGCTCGATCAGGACGAGCTCGGGCACGGGAAACCCGAGCGCGCGGGCGATCTCTCCGACGATCACCTCCGCGACGAGCGCCTTCGGCCCCTGCCCCGCGCCGCTGAACTTGAGGACATAGAGCCCGTCGTCGTCCGCCTCGACGAGCGCGGGCAGCGAGCCACCCTCCCGCAGGGGTGTCACGTAGCGCGTCGCCGCGACCCTGCGCACGTGCGCGAGCGTATCGCGACGCGTTACGGCTGCCCCGGACATCCGTGCCGGTAGAGCCCGTGATCTACCTAGACCGAAGAGGGGTACGAAACCCCTCGTTCTAGGGGCAGCGCTCCCCCGGAATGGTCATACCGTGAGACGTGTAGAGAGTGCCAAACGAGTGTCGTCCCGCCTGCCGGGGCGAGTAGAGGGGGAAGAGCAATGCATCGCTGCGGAAATGGGCGTCTGCGACGCCTGGGAGTCTTTGCGGGCCTGACGGTGGTCGCGGCGCTCGCCGTCGTGAGCGCCACGTCCGCGAGCGTCGACGTCGGCAACTCGGGCTCGTCCGTGGTTGTCCGTGCGAGCGGCGAGGGGAAGGTCTTCGTCTGCAAGTACGTCGGCAAGCCTGGTGTCGACGAGCGTCTGCAGACCGGCAACAACCCGATCAGCGTCAGCGTCAACGCGATCAAGGTCGATCCGGTCGTCGTCGGCGCGTACTTCGCGGACGCGCAGGGACGATCGTTCGTGCTGGCCTACGACGTCGGGCAGCCGGAGCCGAACGTGTCCGCGTGCCCGCAGCCGGACGTGCCCCCGACCGACGTCTGCCCCAACATCGAGGGCAACCAGGGACAGATCCCCGACGGGATGATCAAGGACCAGCAGGGGAACTGTGTTCTCTCTCCTCCCGTTGACGTGTGCCCGAACCTGAACGGACCGCAGCCGACCGTGCCCGAGGGCTACACGCTCGTGGACGGACAGTGCGTCGTGATCCCGCCGCCGGTGGACAAGTGCCTGAACATCGCGGGGAACCAGGCGACGGTGCCCGAAGGCTACTTCGCGATCGGGAAGCTCTGCTTCCCCGTCCCACCGCCCCCGCCGACCTACACGGTCTGTTACAAGGGCGAGACGCTGACCGGCCTCAACCTGGTTCAGAAGATCTACTACCTCCTGCACGGGGCGAAGTTGGGCGAATGCCCGCCGCCACCACCGGTGGACGTGTGCCCGAACATCGAGGGCAACCAGTCCGAGGTTCCGGACGGGATGGTGAAGGACGAGCAGGGCAACTGCGTCACGCCCACGCCCCCGACCGACGCCTGCCCCAACCTCGAGGGCAACCAGGCGTCCGTGCCGACCGGTCTCGTGAAGGACGAGCACGGCAACTGCGTAACTCCGACGTCTCCGCCGCCTCCGACGGTGAAGTCGGACGAGTTCATGGACGTGCGGGTCATCAAGGAGGCGACGCCGCAGGTCGGGCTCGTCAACGGCCAGGCCGAGATCACCTACACCGTGCTCGTGCGGAACGACGGCCCGAACCAGGCCCACAACGTCGTCGTCACGGACGCCGCGCCGGGCGGGGTCACGTTCCTCACCGTCACGCAGCCCGTGAACGGCTCCTGCACCGTCACGCCTGCCCTGCTGAGCTGCACGCTCGGCACGCTCGGCCCGGGCGTCGAGCGGTCGATCGTGCTGACCGCCCGCGTCACTCAGGCCGGGACCTACGTCAACTCGGCGACCGGAGCCGGTGACGGCAAGGACACGAACGGCGCGAACAACACGGACGACGCGTCGACGCTCGTCACGGCTCCGGCAACGCCGCCGACCGCGGCTCCGACGCCGAAGCCGAAGCCGAAGCCGGTGGCGACGCCGAAGCCAAAGCCCGCACCGCAGGTCCCCATGTGCCGTGTCCTCAAGGTCACGCCGGGGATGGTGAAGGCGAACGGCAACCGCCAGCTCGTGATCGCCAAGGTGACGCAGTCGCGGAACCCGGTCAAGGGTGTCGCCGTCCGCTTCACGGGCAAGGGCCTGAGCAAGGTCGTGAAGACGAACGCCCAGGGCGTCGCCCGCTTCTCGATCGCGCCGCGCAAGGCGGGGATCATGCTCGTGAAGATCACGAGCGCGAAGGCGTGCAACAGCGCCCGGATCGGCGTGATCGGCGCGTTCGAGCCGCCGGTCACCGGCTGACAGAATCCCGGGCCGGCACTCGGTCGGTGTCCCGTGCTGCGGCGCGGGGCACCGACCGGCCCGGGTGGCGCCGCTACATCCCGTATGCCTCGAGCAGCCGGAGCCAGAGCTCCGAGCGGGTCGGGAACGATGGCACCGCGTGCCAGAGATCCTCGAGCGGCACCTTCCCGATGACGGCGATCGTTGCCGCGTGCAGCGCCTCGGAGACCTCCGAGCCGGTGATCGTCGCGCCGATGACGACCCCGCGCTGCTCGTCCACGACGAGGCGCGCGGTGCCGGGCGCCCCGCGCCCGACGAACGAGCCCCCCGCGTTGCCGCTCGTCTCGACGTCGACCGCGCGCACGGTGAGGCCCGCCTCCTCGGCGGCGGCGAGCGTGAGCCCGACCGCGCCGACCTGCGGGTCGGTGAAGATCACCCGCGGCGAGGCGCCGCCATCCGAGCGGAGCTGCACCTCCTTGCCGAGAATCGCGTCGGCGGCGAGTCGCGCCTGGTACTTCCCCATGTGCGTCAGGAGGGCACGGCCGTTGACGTCGCCGACCGCGTAGAGCCACGCCTCGTGGCCCGGCACGCGGAGCGACTCGTCGACGGAGACGTGGTTCCCCGGCTCGAGGCCGACCGTATCGAGCCCGATGTCTGCGCTTCGCGGTGTGCGCCCGATCGAGACGAGGATCTCGTCGGCGTCGACCGACCGACCGTCGTCGAGCTCGACGCGGACGACGCCGTTCCGCGAAACACGGCTCACCTCGATCTCGAGGCGGATGTCGACCCCGGCTTCGCGGAGGGCTGTCTCCACCTGCTCGCTCGCGAACGGCTCCTCGCGCTCGATCAACCGGCCTGTCCGATGGACGAGCGTCACCCGTGAGCCGAGCGACGACCAGGCCTGCGCCATCTCGACCCCGACCACCCCGCCTCCCAGGACGAAGAGCCGGCCCGGGACCTGCTTGGCCGTCGTCGCCTCGATATTCGTCCAGGGACGGGCCTCGGCGAGACCCGGCACCGGCGGGATCGTCGCGGAGCTCCCGGTCGCGACCACGACGGCCTTTCGAGCGACGAGAGCCTCGTCGCCGACGCGCACCCGCCGCTCCCCGTCGAGCCGTCCGTGGCCGCGGACGAGCGTCACCCCCCGCTCGTCGAGCCACGGCAGCTGGGACGAGTCGTCGAGGTCGTGGACGACCTCGTCGCGCCTCGCGAGCACTGCCTCCACGTCGAGCCGGCCGGTCGCCACGCCCGGCACGCGGCCCGCCTCCGCCGCGAGCTCACCGGGCCGCAGCAGGGCCTTCGAGGGCATGCAGGCGTAGAACGAGCACTCCCCTCCGACGAGCCGCTCCTCGACGATTGCCACCTCGAGCCCGGCCTCGCCGAGCCGTCCAGCGATCACCTCACCCGGGGCACCCGCACCGATCACGACCACGTCGAACGCGCGCTCATCCATCTCCGACCTCCCGGTGTCCGACTTCAGTCGGACACCTTAGGCGGCCGTCAGCTCGCGGCGGCGACGATCGAGTCGGCCTCGGCGAGGAGCGCGGTCGCACCGACCTTCCGGTAGAACGCGCGCGCGAGTTCGAGCTGCACGTCGGCCTCGCCCAACCTGCCCGCCGCCGCCAGCGCCCGTGCCGCCCGGAGGCGAAGCTCGGCCGCGAGCCGCTCCGTCCCCATCGACGCGAGCGTGTCTGCCGCCCGCGCATCGTCGCCGTCGATCAGTGCGCGACACGCGTCCCGCCAAGGGCTCTCGGGCATCCGCCCGACGATGCTCTCGGCCGCCTGCGCGCGACCGGCCTCCAGCAACTCGACGACGAGCTCGACATGGAACTCCTGGATGTCGCCGACGGACTCTGCCGCGTCGAACGCGGTGACGACCTCGTCGAGGGCGGCCGATGCGTCGTCGCTCCGGCCGCGGCGACGGAGGAACCCTTCAAGCCCGACCAACGCCGGCAGCACAGCCGCGGCCTCGGCGGATTCTCGCGCGGACTCGAGGGCGAGCTCGAAGTCGACTTCCGCAGCGGCCAGGTCGCCGCGCGACTCGAGGATGGTCGCGCGAACGAAGAGCGCCAGGTACTCCTGGCGGTTGAAAGCTGCCGTCCCGATCATCGAGTTCGCCTCCTGGAGCGCTTCCTCCCAGTCGCCAGCGTCGAAGCGAAGGCCGAGGACGTTGCCCCGGAGGAACGCCGCGCCCTGAAGGTCACCGTCCTGCGCCGCGCGCGCCGCGCCCTCGATCGACACGTCGATCGCCCGCCCCAGGTCGCCGAGGGCAGCCCAGGCGACGCCGAGGTTCGTGTACGCGCGTGCCGCGACACGGCCGTGACCGACGAGCTCGAGCGCCCGATCGAACAGCTCGATGGCGCTGCTGTCGCCGTCCTTCGCCATGCACGCGGCCTTGGTCACGATCGCGTCCGCCTCGAGCTCGACGTCGCCGATCGCCCGTGCGTGGTCGATCGCTCGTTCCGCCTCGCGGCGTCCGGAGTCGAACTGGAAGTTCATCATGAGCATCCGCGCGTGCTCCGCAAGGACGAGCGCCGTCGCGCGGGACGGCGGCCGTCCGTCGAGGATGGCCGTCGCACGGTCGAGCAGTCCGCGTGCGTCGGCCGGGCGCGTGTGCCACGCGTGCCAGCTCGCGGCGACGGCCGCCTCTGCCGCCCGCTCCGGGTCGCCCGCGCGCTCGAACGCGTCGACCGCCCGCTCGAGGTGGTCACCGGACCGACCCGCGTAGGCAAGCGCCCTTCCCGCATGGAACAGAAGCTCGGCAGACGGCTCGGCGTCGTCGGCGAGCAGCTCCAGCGCATTCTCGAGGAAGGACGTGGCTGCGTCGTAGGCGCCGAGCGAGAGCGCCCGCTCGCCCGCGTCCTGCAACGCCGGCACGGCGCGTGCCCCCAGAGCCGTGACATCCTCGCCGGCCGCCCGTCGCAGCTCGATCGCGGTTAGGTAGTGGTGCGCGAGCGTCTCGGCCCGGTCCTCGGCGCGGTCCTCCGGAAGCGACTCGATCCACTCGGCCGCCGCGAGGTGACGCTCCGCTCGTGCCGCGCGAGGAAGCTGGTTGTACGCCGCGTCGCGCACGAGCGCGTGGACGAAGGCGTGCTGTGATGCGCCGGCGACGGCCGAGCGGTGCTCGCGGCGCACGAACTCCTTCCGCTCGAGCGAGTGAAGGAGCTCGGTGAGCCGCCACGACTCGATGCCGGCGGCAGAGGCGAGCGCATCCGACCAGAAGACCTTCCCGTGCACGGCGGCCGTTTGCAGCAGATCCTTCTCCGTTGCGGGAAGAAGGTCGATGCGCGCCGCGATGATCCCCTGCACCGACGCGGGAAGCCGCTCGTCGACACTGGCGCCCGCCTGCAGCATCCGCACGAACTCCTCCGCGTAGAGCGGGTTGCCGGCCGCCCGCTCGACGAGCGCCTGCTGGGTCTCTGCGTCCAGCACCGGCCGCTCGAGCAGCGCCAGGACGAGACGTGCGGTGGCCTCGTCGTCGAGCGCGGCGAGCGAGACGGTCGTCGCGTTTCGCTTGCCGCCACCCCAGCCGGGACGGCGTTCCAGCAACTCGGGCCTGGCGGTGCAAACGACGAGGAGCGGCACCCCGTCGACCCAGTCGACGAGCACGTCGACGAAGTCGAGCAGGCCGTCGTCGGCCCAGTGGAGGTCCTCGAAGACGAGCACCATCGGGCCCCTCTCGGCCACCGTTTCGAGGAAGCGCCGCCAGGCGGCGAACGCCTCGCCGCGCTCGTCGCCGCGCGCGTCCGCGCGTCCGAGACCGACCAGTGGGCGGAGATGGCGGTCGACCCACGCCCGCTCGCCCTCGTCCGCGATCGCCTCGAGGACGCTGCCGAGCTTCGACTCGGTCTCGTCGGCGGGATCCGACTCGAGGATCCCCGCGTGCGCCTTCACGATCTCCCCCAGCGCCCAGTACGAGACGCCGTCGCCGTAGGGCAGGCACCGGCCCTGACGCCAGGTGATCAGCTCCTCGTCCTCGTCCACCACCCGGCCGAGCTCGGACACGAGCCGGCTCTTGCCGATCCCCGGCACGCCGACGAGCGTGACGAGCTGCGTCGAGCGGTCGCGCCGCGAGCGGCGATGTGCGTCGACGAGCAGGTTGAGCTCGTCGTCCCGGCCGACTAGAGCCGCCCCGGCCGTGCCACCCAGATCGACTCCGAGCCGCGCGCGCGGCTCGAGCGCCTCCCACACGGGCACCGGCTGCGCCTTGCCCTTCGCCTGGACGGGCTCGGCCTCCCGGTAGACGATCTCGCGGTCCGTCGCACGATACGTCTGCTCGCCGACCAGGATCCCGTCGACCGGCGCGGCGGACTGCAGCCGCGCGGCGGTGTTCATCACATCTCCCGCCACCATCCCCTCGCCCTCGCCGGGAGACGCGTCGAGCGAGACGAGCGACTCGCCGGTATTCACTGCGATCCGGACGTGGAGATCGCGCCCCGGCTGTTCCTCGTTCAACCGGCCGACGGCGTCGCGCACGGCGAGCGCCGCACGCACCGCCCGCTCGGGATCATCCTCGTGCGCGACGGGCGCGCCGAAGACCGCGACGACCGCGTCCCCGATGAACTTTTCCACCGTGCCGCCGCGGCGCTCGAGCTCGTCACGCGCGCGGTCGTGGTAGACCCGCAGGAGCGCGCGGACGTCCTCCGGGTCGCTCTCCTCCGCCCGCGCGGTCGACCCGACGAGGTCGGTGAAGACGACGCTGACGACCTTCCGCTCCTCACGCCGCGCAACGGCGGGCGCGCCGGTCAGCGCCGCGCCGCACTCCGAGCAGAACTTCGCGGTCGCCGCGTTCTCCGTGCCGCAGGCCGGACATGCCCCCATGCGCGCGGAGTCTAGGCTCTCCTGGTGCCGAGGCAACAGCTGCGACTGGCCGGTCCGAGGCCAACGGAGATCCAGGCGTCGCTCACCGAGCTCCGGCGCCAGATGAAGATCCCGGTCGGGTACCCGGACGAGGTCCTCGCCGACGCCAAGCGCGCGATCGCGGCGGTCGAGCTACCCGATGCCGACGAGACCGCGATCGAGTTCCTCACCATCGACCCACCGGAGTCGAAGGACCTCGACCAGGCACTCCACATCGAACGCCGTGGCTCCGGATACCGGGTGCGCTACGCCATCGCCGACGTCGCCGCGTTCGTCGCGCCCGGAAGCCCGCTCGACGAGGAGGCGCACCGGCGCGGGGTGACGCTCTACGCCCCCGACGGGAACACACGGCTCTACCCGCCCGAGCTGTCCGAAGGCGCGGCGAGCCTGCTCCCCGGCGAGCTGCGCCCCGCGCTCGTCTGGACGATGGACGTCGACGAGACCGGCGAGGGCACCGATGTCCACGTTCGCAAGGCCCGCGTCCGCAGCCGGAAGAAGCTCGACTACGGCGGTGTCCAGCACGCCCTCGACGACGGGTCGGCCGACGAGGTGCTCCGGCTCCTGCGCGAGGTCGGCATCCTCCGCCAGCAGCGCGAGGCACGCCGCGGCGGCGTGAGCCTGCAGCTGCCCGAGCAGGAGGTCATGACCGCCCCGGACGGGTACGAGCTCTCCTACCGCGCGCCGTTCCCCGTCGAGGGCTGGAACGCGCAGATCTCCCTCATGACCGGGATGGCCGCGGCGGAGCTCATGCTCGAGGGCGAGGTGGGGATCCTCCGCACCGTCCCGGCCGCGGACCCGGCACGGCTCGAGCGCTTCCGGCACACAGCGAAGGCGCTCGGCGTCCTCTGGCCGAAGGACACGCCGTATCCGGCCTTCGTGCGCACGCTCGACGCGAACGTGCCCCGGCAGGCGGCGCTCCTCGCTGCGGCGGCAGGGGTCATGCGTGGCTCCGGCTACACCGCCTTCGACCGGCACGCTCCGAGCCACGCCGAGCATGCCGCCCTCGCATCGACCTACGCACACACGACCGCGCCGCTCCGACGACTTGTCGACCGCTACGTCGGCGAGACGTGCATCGCGCTCTCCGAGGGACGGAAGGTGCCCGGCTGGGTCGCGACCGAGCTGCCCGAGCTGCCCGACGTCATGGAGCTGGCCGACCGCAGGGCGAGCCAGTACGAGGCGGGCATCGTGTCTGCGGTCGAGGCGGCGCTCCTCGAGGGAAGCGTCGGAAAGACGTTCGAAGCGGTCGTGATCGAGGTCGACCGCGACGGCGCCGCAGGCTCGGTCGAGCTCCGTGACCCGGCGGTCACCGCCCGGTGCGATGGGCCTGGCCTCCCCCTCGGCGAGACGGTAACGGTGCGATGCACGCTCGCCGACGTGCTGAAGCGCCAGGTGCGGTTCGCGCTCGCGTGACCGTTGTTGAACCCGAGGCCCAGACCTTGTAGCCTCGGCGCGCGGTGGACCTGAACGACTGGATCCTCTCTCTGCACGTGCTGTCGGCCTTCGCGCTGGTGGGCGCGATGGTGATCTTCTGGATCATGATCGTCGCCCTCTGGGGCACGGACAGCACGAGCCGCGTCGCCTCTCTGATGCGCGTCTCGCAGATCGGGACGGTGCTCGTCTCGGTGGGATCGCTCGGCACGATCATCTTCGGCGTCTGGCTCGCGATCTCGCTCGACGCCTACCAGGTCTGGGACGGCTGGGTGATCGCGGCCATCGTGTTGTGGGCCGTCGCGGTCGAGCTCGGCAGGCGGGCAGGGAAGCTCTACGGTGGTGCCGGGATGGAGGCGGAGCGCCTGTCGGCCGCCGGAACGGAGACGAGCCCGGTCGTCGCGGAGACGTTCGGCGCGTCACGCGCCGTCCAGTTCCACGCCGCAAGCAGCCTGCTCGTCCTGCTGATCCTCATCGACATGATCTGGAAGCCCGGCGCATGACCGACCTGCTCGCCTTCAGCAGACCGGAGTTCCCGCTGTTCGTGCATGTCCTCGGCGCGATGGTCCTCGTCGGCGCGGTCACGACCGCCGTCGTCGCCCAACTCGTCCCTGGAATCGGCTCGGTGGACGGCGACCGGATGCGCCGCTTCTCGTTCCGGACGCTGCTTCTCGCCGCGCTGCCGGCGTACATCGTGATGCGGATCGGTGCCGAGTGGATGTACTCGAAGGAGTTCGACTCGAACTCCGACGACCCCACCTGGATCGGTATCGGCTACATCACCGCCGACATCGGCGCCCTTCTCCTCCTGATCGCGCTGATCACGGCCGGAATCGCCTCCTGGAAGTCGAAGAACCGGCTCGGGAAGGCCTCCGGCATCGTCGCGGCGATCGCGCTGGCGGGCTGGATCGTCGCCGTCTGGGCGATGAGCGGCAAGCCCTAGAGAACGCGCTCGGCGACCGCGTACGCCTCGCGCCCGAAGAGGACGAGCCGGGCCTCGGCGACCTCCGTCTCGGCGCCGCGGAGCGCGGTGAGCGCCTGCCGGACCGCGTCGTCGAACGGCCAGCCGTAGGCGCCCGACGAGACGAGCGGAAAGGCGACGGTCTCCGCCCCGATCTCGTCTGCGATCGCAATCGAGCGCGTGTAGCACGAGCGGAGCGTCGCGCTGCGGTCGTCGTGCGCGCTCCAGACCGGCCCGACGGTGTGGATCACCCAGCGGGCGGAGAGCCGGCCCGCGGTCGTAGCCACGGCGTCTCCGGCCGGCAGCCCGTCCGCGTAGCGTGACTCACGAAGCGCGCGGCACGCCGCCAGAATCTCGGGACCGCCCGCCCGGTGGATCGCGCCGTCGACCCCGCCGCCACCGAGGAGCGACGAGTTCGCGGCGTTGACGATCGCGTCGACGTCCTGCGCGGTGATGTCGCCCTCGACGAGCTGGACGCGCACCGGGTCAGGCTACGCGCTCGGCCGCGGGCTCCTCCGGGAGCTCCGAGCGCATCCGCTCGAGCTCGTCGTAGACGTCCTGCACCTGCTCGTGGTTCAGCTCGTCGATCTCCGCGCGGGCGACCCGCACGGCGAGCGCTGCGACCGCGTCGCGGTCGACCGTACCGTCGGGGCCGACGATCCCGGCCACGCGGGCGAGGGCGAACACCCGGCGGATCTGCGGCTCGGACGCGGGGCGCGTGTCGCCGCGCGAGCGGGCGCGCATGTAGGCGCGGTCGTCGAGCTCGACGGTCTCCGGGGCGATCCCCTCCTCGAGCAGCAGCCTGAACAGCCCGACCGTCGCGAGGGCGTCGCCGCGGGCATCGTGCGCATCGTGGAGCGAGACGCCGTGGCGCTCGCAGAGCGACTCGAGCCGGTGGCTCTGCTCGCTCGGCTCGAGCAGCCGAAACGCGTCGAGCGTGCACGCGACTCCGGCAGGGAGGTAGCGAACGCCCGCCCGCGCGAACGCGTGCTGCACGAGCGGCAGGTCGAAGTCCGCGTTGTGCGCGACGAAGACGGCTCCGTCGAGGAGCGCGAGAAGCTCGAACGCGAGCTCGGCGAACCTCGGCGCGCCGCGCACCGCCGCGTCGTCGATCCCGTGCACTGCGGTCGCATCGACGGGGATCGGGCCGGCCGGCCGGACGAGGCTCGCGAAGCGGTCGAGCTCGCGCCCGTCGGCGTCGAGGCGCACCACCGCGAGCGAGACGATCTCGTCGGCCTCGATGCTCGTCCCCGTCGTCTCGACGTCGACGACCGCGTAGGCGGCGGGTGCCGCCACTTCGTCGCGCCGGCGGACGCGGCCGGGTAGCCCCGCGAGGCGGGGAACAACGGCGAGGGCTCGCTCCGGTGTGGCCACGGGACGAGCATGTCGTCTGCGTCGGACGGCGAGGGCCGCGAAAATCCTCCACATGCAGGGGAATCACGGTCGGACAGGTTGTTCCTTACGCGCCGGCCAGCTCGACGAACCGGCAGACGGCGCTGACGAGCCGCATCTGCGCGACGGTCGCACAGTCCGCGTCGAGGAGCGCCGGCGCGCAGACCAGCACCGCGCGGCACTGCGCACGCGAGGTTGCGACGTTGAACCGATTCGGGTCGAACGCGAACCCGATCCCGCGTGGCGCCTCGTCGCTCGACGAGCTCGCCATCGACACGAAAACGACGGGCGCCTGCTGGCCCTGGAACTTGTCGACCGTCCCCACCGCGATCTCGTCGCCGAGCCGGAGCCGCAGCTGCCGCACCTGGGCGTTGTAGGGCGCGACGACGAGGACATCCTCCGCCGTCAGCGGCCTCGTCTCGCCGTGCTCGTCGGTGAACGGCGTCCCGAGCAGGTCGGCGACGGCCGCCGCGATCGCCACGGCCTCCTCGGGCGAGGACTGGCCGTGCCCCTCGTGCTCGGTCGCGAGCCAGACCGGGCCGTTACCCACCGCGAGCGAGCGGCGCGCTGCGTCGTCGGCGTAGCCGAGGCGCCCGTCGTAGTACGCGTCCGAGGTGAACGCGCAGAGCTCCGGGCGCAGCCGCCACGTCTCCGCGAGGAAGAGCCCACGGTCGGGTGGCACCGTCTCGTGGTCGCCGAGGAGGTGCTCGAGCACCGACCGTCCCGAGCCCTCGGGATGCGAACCCTGCGAGACCTGCGGAAGCTGGTTCGGGTCGCCGAGCAGGACGAGCGACCGCGCCGCCGTCCCGACCGCGAGCACGTCGGCGAGTGCGAGCTGGCCTGCCTCGTCGACGAAGAGCACGTCGAGCGGCCGCTCCGCCGCGTGGATGTCGACCTTCTCTCGCGAGAACGCCCACGCCGTCCCCGCGACGAGCTGGAACATGGGATCGGCGCAGGCGTCCGTGTCGGTCGAGGTGACGAGACATCGGCTTTCGAAGGCGGTCTCGGTCTCCGGGTCGCCGCGCTTCGCGCCCGAGAACGTGAAGCGCTGCCGGTCGGCCTCGTGCTGCACCGCGCGGAGAAAGTTGTGGATCGCCTTGTGGCTGAGCGCGGTGATGCCGACGCGCTTTCCCTCCCGCATCAGCGCGATCGCCATCCTGGCGCCCTGCCAGGTCTTCCCCGACCCGGGTGGCCCCTGGACGAAGAGGTAGCTCTCCCCGAGAGAGAGCACCGCTCCCACGGGATCGAGGTCGAGTCGCACGTCCGGCACGCGCCGCTCGAGGACGGCGGTGAGCGCGGGATAGTCGTCTCTCGCGTCCGCGTACGCGCGCGCGAACCGCATCACTGCGTCGCGTTTCACGGCATCGCCGAAAGGGCGCCCCGGGGTCAAAGCTGTCGGGATCGGCTCGTCGGCCCTGTTGACGCTGCGGAGGACGGTGACGACCCCGTGGTCGTCGTCGACCCTCGTGCGGAAGCCCTGGCGCGTCAGCGGGTCGAAGCCCTCGCTCGAGATCTTGTGCTCCTGCGGCCGGAACGTCATGCGGTAGGCGTGGCTCTGGCCCTCAACCGTCGGCGGCTGCCCGTCCCACCGAAGCCCCCCGAGCGCGGTGCGGTCTGCGACGAGCTCGTCCTCGTCGAGCTGCGGCCAGCGGAACCACGCCCACCACTGGGGTCGCGCCTCGCGCTGGTGGTACTCCACGAGATGGCCCAGGAGGCGCCGAGCGTCGCCTTCCTCCGCGCCGGCGAGCAGCCGGTCGCGGAGCGCAGCCCGTTCCGCATCCCGCTCGATCGTCTCTTCCTTCGGCGGCCGCTCGTGGGGCGGGGCGCGCCACGGCCGGTCGGGCGGCCGGATCGAGAGCAGCCACTCGTGCAGCTCGTAGGTCGACCGGCAGTCCTCCTCGTTGTAGCGCTCCACCTCTCCGAGGAGCGACTCGTCGCCGGTCTCGAGCCAGGTCTCGAAGGAGACCACGGCGTCGTCGCCGCCCTTCACCTCGGCGGAGCGCTCGAACCCGTAGAGCGCCTCGATCGCCTTGATCGAGTAGCTCGACGTCGACGCGCGGAGCGACTGGCGCACGATCCGGTAGAGATCGACGAGCACCTCCTGGCGCAGGAAGTCGTCGATCTCCCGCTCACGTGTGCCGTGCTCGCCCATGAGCCGCGTGAGCGCGGTGCGCTCGTAGGCGGCGTAGTGGTAGACGTGGAGCCTCGGGTGCCGCAGACGACGCTCGACGACCCAGTCGACGAACCGCTCGAACACCGCACGCTCGCCCTCGCGGTCGCGGGCCCAGAGCGCCTCGTAGCGCACCTCGCCTGTCTCGTCGCGGTAGCAGTAGCCGAACAGGAACTCGAGCCCGCGCGCAGTCTCGTAGAACGGATGCCCCTCGAGGTCGAGCCAGACGTCG
>Ga0070684_100002116_pt1 | contig 14641 bp, 11 predicted proteins | sample KBSC723LmetaG_FD_65653 | JGI IMG/M metagenome (GOLD analysis project Ga0070684, IMG submission 65653) | Corn rhizosphere microbial communities from Kellogg Biological Station, Michigan, USA - KBS C7.2-3L metaG | ecosystem: Host-associated > Plants > Roots > Rhizosphere ...
ACACTGCAATTTGTTCCGCTGTATATTAATTCTGCTTTAGTTCCATTTTCCGTAACCCACAAACTATAGATTGCATATGATAAATCGTCTTGTTGAAAAGACATATTCTTAGTGTCTTGAAGGATTATCCCAGAAGAATTTTTCACTATATATTTTACTGATAAAACATCTCTATAAACTTTCTGATTTCCATAATCAAAAAATTTATTATTTTCTTTAGTAATATACAATGTGATCTGATTCCCATTATACGTAGAAACATACTTTCCTACAAAAGATTGTAATTCATTATTGGTATCTCTTATATGCGACATATTAGGAATATTATCCAAAGAAGTTAACAATGGATATGTCTGTTGCGCTTTGCAAGATATTAGATTTATAACTAATACAATTATCAATGATACTTTTGATATTAATTTATTACTCATGTTTTATATTATTTTAAAATGATTATGGACAAGGTGATCCAACAGGTACACCATTATTGTCTAAAGTTACATTACTAATACTACCATTTGATTCTATACGTTGTAAATTTACTTTTCCAGCTAAATTCATCTGTTTTAATATTTCAAAAAATAATTTTTCCAAACCTTTTTCATTTAAATCGCCTGCTTGGTTTTTAATATAGGTTGTCCCATTTAACGAAATGTTGGATAATTCTTTTACTTTGATCAAATATTGATTTTCAAACTGTTTTATTTGCGCGGGCGTAAAATTATAGTTCCCGTTTATTCCTAAATCAGATGCATCACCGGTAAATTGAATCATGTAATTTATATACTGAACATTATTCGGACAGCTACTGCACCATTCGGCGGCGATCATTCCGAAGTAAGCATCTGCAACATTCGTCTGCGCTGCCGCAAAGCCAAATAAGGTTTCAGCAATATCACGCGGAGCAAACATATGGGTTCCCAGGGCTGTATGGTTATGATATCCTCCATAAGAATCTGTTACATCGTTAAAGACCACATTGTGATTTGAGTTGACATCCGCCGGAGCGATCGTCCCGTCTTTCTTCTCCTTAAAACCCGTTTCTCCTGCATTGATGTTACTCAGGCTCTGCAAAGCCTGTGCTTTCACATTATTGATTCCCTGCTGCACGTGGGGTTTGTTCAGGACGGATTTTGTCTTCTGGCAGGGATCTTCCGGTTCCGGCTGCGGATCTTCGCCCCCTCCTCCGGGATAAGGATAGCCCGGATCATTTCCGCCTCCTCCAAGGCATGTTCCGTCAGGAAGCACTTCACCGACACAGCTCTCCAACTGCTGGCTCTTGCATTCCGTCACATGATGCGATTCCCAATGTCCGGGACCATCAGGATCACTTTCATTATCCGGGTAAAACATTGAAATGGTCTTGGTTGTACAGACTAACTTTCCCGCTGTATTATCCATTAGGGTCATCTCTGCCCTTTTGGGCCTGGAGGAAATCAGGTTCTGAAAGAATTCCATATCATTATGTACCTGGGTATAGGTAAAATAAACCCTCTGTCCTTTCCTCGGCACATTCAGTACCGCAACAACTTTTCCATGCTCAGCCAACGGAACCATCAGGAAACTTTCATCAAAGCGGTCCATGGTCATCGCATAGTCCCACATCGGTTCACCGGCTCCCTTCTTTATTTCTTCATGGTGTTCTGAGTAGATTTTCATGACATTTTTAATATACTTCTCATCTTCTTTCCAGAGGCTTTTGGAATGGTATTCCTTAGACGCCGGATCGGAAGCCGTATAGATTTCATCATGGACACAGGAAAGCAGTAGGAGACAGAAAGCCATCGTAAAGGACAGCCACGAAATTAATTTTCGCATCATAAGCATTTTGTTTTTAGTGGTTTAAATATATAAAAATTTTTAATTACAACAAAGTGAGCAGAAAAATAAAAATATTCTTTGCAAATGTCAAAAATATAAGTTCAGATTACTCAGTATTTCTGAAAAGCAAAAACCACCTGAAGGTGGTTTGTTTGGATGATCCGTATGGTATTACCTGGTATATACTTCAAAGGAAAAATCCTTTGATTCGGATGGGGTCATCCTCCTGATCTGTTTCCGCTTCAGTCTGGAATTGATTTCTGAAGCAGTCACTATTGCCTTTCCGTCCACCGATATTTTATCCTCCGGTGAGCTCAACAGGATCCATCCTGAATCATTGACCAGATAGTATTTATCACCGATCGTAATAAAAACCTTTTCATTTCCTTGCTTGGTCGCTTCAAGGTTGTTCCTGAAATTCAGTTGCTCTTCAAATTTGCCGGAGCCAGATACAACGGATACATATGAGGTATCTTTAGTGCTGGAAATGAGTTCGGAGAATGCCTTATTCCGTTTTCCGCCAGCTTTCTTCTCCAATCCGAAATAATAGATGGCAGAAATATTATCGCCCATATCTGCCCAAGTTTCTTTTTGTGTAAAGGAAGAATAACCTTCTTTTTCAATTTTTAAACTGAAACGGACAGGACCTCCCCCGAGGTTACTAACAGCTCCTTTAAAATATCCTCTGGAATCCGTTGAAGCAATAAAATTGCCCGTTTCACCGTATACTTTTGCATCTGCCAAAGGAGCACGGGTAACGGCATCTATGATGAGACCCGCAACAGTAACCGTTCTTGCTTTATAAGCTGAACATTTGGCATTTAGCGGTATAAAAGACAGGAGTAAAAAGACAAGCGTTAAGCTAATAATGTTCCGTTTTTTCATTGTATGTTTTTTTTGCTAATATTGAATAGTACCCATAAAAAATACCCTTTTTAATAAGGGCATTATATCATTAACTGATCAAATCGAATCTCGCGTATTCCGCAACTTTTTTCGGAAGCCTGATGCCTTCTGCGGTCTGGTTGTTTTCCAGCAGCGCTGCCATAATTCTGGGAAGTGCCATTGCTGAGCCGTTCAGGGTATGCACGAGCTGTGACTTCCCATCGGTTTTGTACCGGCATTTCAGACGGTTGGCCTGGAATGTTTCGAAGTTGGACACAGAACTTACTTCAAGCCATTTCTCCTGGGCAGCACTCCAAACCTCAAAGTCATAGGTCATGGCAGCAGCAAATCCGGTGTCGCCTCCGCAAAGCCTTAATACTCTGTAAGGCAGCTCAAGGTCTGTCAGGATTTCTTTGATGTGCTCAACCATTTCTTCAAGGACCGTATATGAATTTTCAGGCTTTTCAATCCTTACGATTTCCACTTTCTCAAACTGGTGAAGACGGTTCAGTCCGCGTACATGGGCTCCATAGCTTCCCGCCTCTCTCCTGTAACATTGGGAAAAAGCCGTATTCTTGATCGGAAGGTCTTTTTCTTCCAGCAAAACATCACGGTAAAGATTCGTTACCGGCACTTCTGCTGTAGGAATAAGGTACAGGTCATCCTGACCAATGTGGTACATCTGCCCTTCCTTATCCGGCAATTGCCCTGTTCCGTAGCCGGATGCTTCATTCACTACGTGAGGCGGATTGACTTCCATATATCCCTTTTCGATATTCTTATCCAGGAAATACTGGACTAAAGCCCTTTGCAGCCTCGCTCCCTTTCCAAGGTATACCGGAAACCCTGCACCGGCAATTTTTACTCCCAATTCGAAATCGATAAGGTTATATTTCTTAGCGAGTTCCCAGTGCGGAACAGCACCCTCTCCCAGTCCTTCGACATCATGGGACTGATAGATGATTTCATTATCATCCGCAGATACGCCGCCTTTCACAAGCTCATAAGGGATATTGGGAATCTGATATAAGATATTCAGTAATGTCTGCTCTTTTACATCCAGCTGGGACTGCAATTCTTTACTCGACTCTTTGTATTGTGCTGTTTTAGATTTTGCAGATTCAGCTTCTTCTTTTTTCCCTTCTTTCATCAAAAGACCGATCTCTTTCGAGATTTTGTTGATCTCGGCAAGCTGGGAATCCAGTTCAAACTGAATTTTTTTTCTTTCATCGTCGGTAGCGATTGCTTCATCTACCAACTCAAGATTCTTGAATTGTCTTTTTTTAAGACCTTCTAAAACGCGTTCTTTATTGTCGCGCAAAAAATTAACCTGTAACATTGTGTTGAGATGTTAAATATTAGAAATTAGCTTTTTATGGGCTAACCATTTGCAAATGTACTTTATTTTATGATAGTAACCACATTGGGGGATCCGGGCTGCTTGGTAAATTTAAGATCGTTGTTGTAGTAGACCTTTGAGACTTCAAAGACCGAGGGTGTCCAGCGGTACTGGATCTCAAGGATGTCATTAATGGTATCGGTCACATTGTTCTGTGTCCTTCTTAAAGAAACATTGATCCTGGAACGGTAGGTCCTGTTGTCCGGGCTTACAGAATCCAGCGTGACCCTCCTCGCTCCTGCAATGTATTCGATATAATACAGTGAATCAGCAGTTACTTTAAGCGTATTGTTTACCGGTGCATTATCTACAGTCCCGAATATGTCCGTCATATTATAGCCCGAGAAAGAACCGTTTTTCTTGGCATTCAGTAAATCCTGCCCTGCACTGTTTTTGATATAGATATTCAGGATCTGATCAATATTCTGAACAGAATCTTCATCACTCCTGCAGCTCAGAAGTGCGAATAGAACCAGCGCTGTACCAAAAAAGACGTTTCTCATCCCAACAAAGATAGAACTTAAGTTTTATTTCTTCAAGAATTTATTCACTAATATCCGTATTTCCGACCGGGAAAGGATAAAATCACTGAAGTAAAAAGCAGTCCCCTGGTAAAACCGCCAGAACAGCAATGAAGAGGAAAGACAGTAGGAAACAGAGGTAACGATGCAGGCCCCAGTGATTCCCCACCGCGGAATGATAATGAAAGAAGAAACCAGGGTAAAAACAAGCCCTATCAGGGATTTCATATTTAAAATCCGCAGCTTATTGATCCCCGCAAAATAGTATCCGATGATATTGCTTACCGCAATGGCCATGATACCGGGAGCCAGCAGCAGCGTAATTTTCTTGACCTGTGAAAAATCCTTTCCGAAGATGATGGCATACCAGTGGGACGGCACCAAAAGAATGATGGTAATAAACAGTAAAGTAATCAGGAAACTGATCCTCATGGAAACCTTAGCTTTGTCAATGGCTGCATCGGAATTACTGCTGTTGACCACATCGGCATATAAAATTACCGACAGGCTCCTGCTGACCGTCCAGATCGCTTCCGAGAATGCTACCCCTACAGAAAATACCCCAACACTCATCATGCCCCGGAAATATTCCAGGAAATAAAAAGACAGCCGGTTATTCAGGAACTGAAAAAAAGAGCTCAGCTGTATCTTCCAGCCATAACTGAATAAAGAATTCAGTACAGACCCGGAAAAGGAAAGTTGCGGCATCTGCCTGCCTTTCATGACCTGGAAGAGGCTGATGATGAACAGTATACTGTAACATGCCATCTGTGCTATGAAATAAGAAGAAACCGATCTTGCTCCAATCCCATAGACCATAATACCGATGAAAGCAATATGGACTGCCTGCTGCAGGATGGTATAGATATTAAACATCCTGATGTTCTTCTGGCCTACAAACAGATTGACATTGGCAGCCAGCAGGGATGACGAAACAGAAAGACCGATCAGATATCCTAAATGCCCGGTATCTTTTGTAAAGGCAAAAAGCAAAGGAATGGTAGTCCCGACAAGCAAAGACCAGGCATAGGCATACAGGAGGATCTGTTCTGTTTTATATTTGGGCGCAAAATAAGTAATGCTGCTGCCTACAAAAATGCTGGCAAAGAAACTGACCACCGTTAAATCCGCAATGACAATCGAAATCACTCCTTTCCCTTCACCGCCCCACATATTCGTGGAGTAGATCACCAGTCCAAAATTCAATATCAGAATCAGGAAGCGGGAAACAAAAGTTTTGAGGAGAGTGGCATGTTTCATTTCAGCATTGATTTTTTGACAAAATCCGTAAATGAATTTTTAATGGCTGCCCAATTGTACTGTTCCTCAAATACCGCTCTCGCTCCATGCGCGTGAGCTTTGTAAAGCGCAGGATCATCAATATAGGCCATTACTTTTCCGGCTATGGCATCTGCACTTTCGGGATCAACCAGAAACCCGAACCTTGAAATATCCACAAACTGCCGGGTTGCCTTCAGATCACTATAGATCACCGGCTTACCGGAAGCAGCATAATAGAATATCTTGATCGGAAGGCAGTGATGGTTTTCAAAATTAACTTCCCTGAGGTCAAAACAGATGTCCGCCTCAGCATATGCCTCCGTAAACTTCTCAAAAGAGGCCGGCTTACGGATGCTGATGTCATCCCACTGGTATTTCTCCAAAAGGGCGTCAAAATAGGCCTGGTCTTTTTCTGTCCGGGCTCCTCCGATAATGAGTATCGAAATATGTAAATCTGGCCTTAGGCTCCGGAGACGGTCAACCGCATTAAAAAAATTCCCGATCCCTTTTTCTTCTGAGATCTGGCCTGTATAGCACAGCTTTATCCTGTCTGCTTCAGGCTCCCTGATGCTTGTATAAATATATTGACCATCGGGAAAATAAGGAAGGATGATACTTTTTTTAAACGGGAAACAATAGGCTAAGGGGAACCTTTTCGTTTTTTCCCCGAATATAAAGTGCGTACTGAAATAGCCGGCATACAGCTGGATCATCAGGAACCTGAGGGCATGAAATATCTTGAGGAAAAAAGAATATTCACGGACCATTCTCATCGACGGATACCACTCGGTGATATCATAGATAAGGCTGGCTTTGTGCCTTTTCATGTACTCTTTAACAGCAATAATCGCAAGAGGTTCTGATCCGATGATACAGTCCGGAAGGAAAGTGTTGCAGACCTCCTGAAATATCCTTGCTTTCTCATCCGAGCTTTGATCCAGTACAGCATACGATTCAATTTCAATCCCATCGATAGAACCCTGATATTCTGAGCTAAGGCTACAGATTTTTATCTTATACCCACGGCTTTTCAGCTCTTTTGCCTGATGGTAAAAAATCCGGTCGTCATTGTACCGGTGGGCTGTTGTTAAAAAAAGTATTCTGGGCATGGGTTATTTCATCAAAACAGATTCAGCAGTCAGATTCCGTGCAAATATACTAAAACGAAAAAAGTGGAACTCCTTCCACTTTTTTTATTTTGTACCGATGATCATACTTATTGTATTGATGATGCCCAACTTTTATCAAAAGGCAGTAAAAAGTTACTCAGGAACTCCAGGTAGGTATTTTTTGAAAAATCAAAAACCTGAATATCTTTGGAAAGCTCACCGTTTCTTATTTTTGATTTGAACTCCTGCAGCTTCAATGTTTTCACCGCTCCGTCTTCCACGTAGCTTGCTTTCATGCGGTCAAAAAGTCCCAGCTGGTACTCTTCGTCAATTTCCCGCATCAGTTTTCCCAATGCATCTATGCTGCATCCTGAAGCGAGCTCTTTTTCCTCATCTACACAGATCACGATAAACTGGTTCTTTTCTATCTTAAAAGATGAGCTCAGCGGCTTTCCGTGAGCAGCCCAGGTGGCCAGGAAATCAAAGAGTTTTTCAGTAATGGTTTTGGCTTCTTTGGTGCTGAAAGGCCTTGATGCAGGGTATATGATGATTCTGTAGTCGTTGGTTTCTACAATGTTGGATTCTTCAATTTTCATTTCCGATATTTTAAAGTATAAATTTATGAATTATTATTGATTCATAAAAAAAGAAAAAAGAACCCTGGAAAATCCCGGGTCCTCATTCATTCTGTACGTTATTTAATCAAATTTATAAATCTTCTGCTTCAGCCAGAAGTTCTACAATATCTTTTACGGCTACTTCCGTATTTTTATTAAAGTGTTTTACTCCATCCGTAAGCATGGTATTGCAGAACGGGCATCCGGTAGCAATCACCTTCGGCTCGAATGACAGTGCTTCTTCCGTTCTCTCAATATTTATGTCCTTATTGCCTTTTTCAGGCTCCTTGAACATTTGCGCTCCGCCGGCTCCGCAACAGAGCCCGTTGCTTCTGCAACGTTTCATTTCCACCAGTTCGGCATCCAGTTTTTCAAGAAGCATCCTCGGAGCTTCGTATTCGTTATTCGCGCGGCCAAGGTAACAAGGATCATGGAATGTGATTTTTTTACCTTTGAAAGATCCTCCTTCAATCTTCAGCCTTCCCTCTTCCATCAGGTTTTTCAGGAACTGGGTATGGTGAAGGACTTCATAATGTCCCCCTAAGCTGGGGTACTCATTTTTAAGGGTATTGAAACAGTGCGGACAGGCCGTTACAATCTTTTTGATTTCGTAAGCATTCAGCACCTCAATATTGGTAAGGGCCATCATCTGGAATACGAATTCATTACCGGCACGCTTGGCCGGGTCTCCCGTACAGCTTTCTTCCTGTCCCAGCACTCCGAATTCAACCCCGATTTTATTCAGGATCTTGCAAAATGCACGGGTAATCTTTTTGGCACGGTCGTCAAAGCTTCCTGCACATCCCACCCAGAATAGAACTTCCGGTGATTTCCCTTCGGCAGCATATTCTGCCATTGTTTTTATATTGAAATCCATTTTTTCTCAATTTGAAAATGTATGAATTTGGAAATTTGAAAATATAATTGAGCATTTTCAAATTTTCAGATTGTTTAATTGATTATTAATCCTTTGCCCAATTCAGACGGTCTGCCTGATTATACTGCCACGGTGCCGCATTATTTTCCACATTGGCCATCATCAGGTTAAGTTCCTGTGGTGCCGCAGACTGTTCCATAACCAGGAACTGCCTCATGTCAAAGATAATGGAAAGCGGGTCCAGCAATACAGGACAGGCTTCCGTACAGGCATTACAGGTTGTACAGGCCCAAAGTTCCTCCTTAGTAATATAGTCATTAAGAAGCTTTTTACCGTCATCTACAAACTTGCCGTTGGTGTCGATATTTTTTCCTACTTCCTCCAGACGGTCTCTGGTTTTCATAAGGATTAATCTCGGGGATAATTTTTTTCCGGTAATGTTGGCCGGACATACCGCAGTACATCTTCCGCATTCGGTGCAGGAATAGGCATTCAGCAGCTGGACCTGATTTAGGTCAAATACATCCTCTGCCCCGAACTTTGACGGCGCTGCTGCTGCATCACCTTCCGCAGGTGCGGCATACGGATCAGCATTAGGGTCCATCATCAGTTTTATCTCCTTCGTTACGGACTCCAGATTATTGAATTTTCCTTTTTTCTCCAGGTTAGCGTACCAGGTACTAGGAAATGCTAAGATGATATGGAGATGTTTGGAATAATACAGGTAATTCATAAAGAAAAGGATCCCTATAAAGTGGAACCACCAGGCAGCTCTCTCGGAATAGATCAGTGTGGTATCGCCGAAATTGCTGAACAGGGGTGCGAAAATATTGGCACTGACCGGGAAACTTCCATGCGCTGCCAGTAAGCCTCGCTGTTGCAGCACCCAGTCTGAAGTATTCATGGTGAAGAAAGCCACCATCAAAGCAAATTCAATGATCAGGATCCAGTTGGCATCCTGTTTTGGCCACCCGAAAAGTTCTTTCATCGTAAGCCTTTTCACCCCGTAGAAATTTCTCCGGATAAAAAAGATCAAGACTCCTATAATAACCAGGAGCGCCAGGATCTCTAACGTTGCCGTAAAGAAATTATATACGCTGTGCCCCATAATAGACGCCAAGAAACGGTGGGTCCCAAAAAGCCCGTCTACTACGATTTCAATCAGTTCGAAATTAATGATAATAAAGCCAACATACACAAAGAGGTGCAGGATACCGGCAACGGGACGCTTCACCATTTTGCTCTGTCCCATGGCAACCCGTGCCATGGTAGCCCAGCGCTCGTCTTTCCTGTCGCTGCGGTTGACAGCCCTTCCTAATGTAATGTTTCTGTATATTTTCTGCAGACTCCTGGCAAACAGTCCGAAGCCCGCTACCAGCAAAATAAGGAAAAGAATATTATCGATATACTGCATGGCTACTATTAGTTTTTACTGTTCTTCCCGAATACTGAGAAGTTGACATATTTTTTCGGGTTTGCCTTAAGGTCTTCAATTAACAGGTTAAGGTTGGTGGAAGCAGCATTCAGGTTATTATACAGCTGATCATCCTTCATGATCTTGCCTAAGCTTCCCTGTCCGTTATCGATTCCGGTAACTACCTGATTCAGTTTTCCTACTGTAGCATCCAGATTGGCAATGGTCGCATTCAGCCTTTGCGTGTCAATACTTTCCGCTAAATTACCATATTTATCCAAAGTAACTTTTCCGCTCTGCATGGTAAGGCTGGCATCATCCAGAACCTTTTGCAGTTTAGGATCATTATGCCCTACCAATGAGTTGACACTTCCTGCAGTGGTCTGCAATGCTGCCACTGTTTTGTTAAGGTTAGCCAGCAATAATCTGATCTCTTCCCTGTTCTGGGCATTGACTACCTGGTTGGCACTGGACATCAATGAATCCACACGATACAGTACGGTCTGAAGCTGGTCCTTTACGGGACCTACCTGTGAAGAAAGGCTTCCAAGAGTTCCCAGCTTGAAGGCACCCCTGAGGGTATCCCCGTCTTTTGCCGTTGCTCCTCCGTAAGCAAGGTTTACCCTCATTTCTTTTCCGGACATCAGTCCCGGTTCAAAGATTTCAAGAGTGGAATTTTTTGAAAACTCGAAATTATTGTCAACGGTAATTTTAACGATAAAATCAATTTTTCCTTCCTTGGAAGTCTGAGGGATAATCTTATCCACCTGACCCACTTTGAGACCATTGATTGACACCGGCGAAGACTGCGCCAGCCCTTCTACATTATCGTATTTTGCGTAAAATATATTGTCGGTAGTGAAGAGGCTTCTCCCCTTCATAAATTGAAATAATACCACGAAGCCTACAATGGCTAGGAGAGCTATTAGACCTGCTTTTAATTCTTTACTGAACTTCACTTGCTAAATTTTTCTTATGAGCAAATATAACACATTTTAAATTAATGTCTTTCTGTATTGCCCTGTGTTAAACCACAAAAAAAGTGGCAAAAATTCTGCCACTTTCCTATAGGTATGTAAATTTATTTTTATTGTTGCTGAGAACCCAGTTTATTCCAGATTTCGATCCTGTAATCTTTGATGTCAGCGTTATCCTGAAGGCTCTTTAACCATGCCTGCCCGAACATTCCTGCGTTTCTCTGGGTAATACCCTCAGTAAACTGTTTCAGGTCTCCCGGCTGCTTGTTTACAGTCTCATTCTTCTTAAGAACAACATACACTCCTGTTCCTCCTTCAACCGGATTGGAAAGTTTTCCTTTCGCAACACCGAAGGCAGCTCCCGCTACTTTAGGTTCCATAGCTCCTGCTACAGAAGGGTTCAGAAGGTTTACCTGTGCAGACTGTTTTGTTGCAGAGAATAATTTGGCAACCTGATCCAGGTTGGAAGCTTTAGCGGCATTGATTTTTTCAGCAATCTGCTTTGCAGCCAGCTTGTTTTTCACAATGACTTCGATCTGGTCTCTTACAGACTCAGGATCAGCCGTCCCTTTTTCCTGGATACCGTTCAGGTAAACCACGATTTTATCTCCGGTTCCGTCTACGGTAAAGAATTCGGTATCTCCTTTGGATCTTTTCTTATCAAATGCCCAGGCAAGGATGTCCGCATCCTTATCTGTCCCTAAGCCCTGAAGCTGTCCGTCAAATCTCTTTGCAGACTTAGGATTGGAGAACTGGTAGTTTCCTTTTTTAGCAATGTTGACAAAATCATTGAATGATTTGCCCTGTACCTGCTGGATGAATCTCCTTGCTTTCTTATCGGTATCCGCTTCTGTAGCATCAGAAGGCTTCACCGCTTTTACCAGGTTGGCTACTTTATATGCCATAGCTCCCGGCTTTTTATCTTCGATGTTGATGATATGGTATCCGAACTGGGTTTCTACCACGCCTGTTGCTCCTTTAGGGTTGTTAGCCAGGTAGTGCAGGAATTCTGGTACGAAAGGTGTTTCAGGAGTAGTCCATCCAAGGCTTCCTCCCTGCGCAGCAGAGTTAGGGTCATTGGAAAGCTTAAGGAATTCCGTGAACTTAGCCGGATTAGCCTTTACAACAGCTCCGATAGAATCCGCTAATTTCTTAGCTTCCTCTTTGGTTCTGGTCACCCCTTCTCCTGCAGGGCTTCCTTTGAAAGCGATCAGGATATGTCTGGATAAAGTGGAATCTGAAGTTTTCTTATCGATAAGCTTGGACACCACATAGAAATTCTGCTCCTTGTACGGTCCGAAAGTCTGGCCAATAGCCGCCGTAGCGATAGGTCCCTGGATCGTCTGAGGCAGTTGCTCAGGCTTAAAATACTGGTTAGTAAACGGCATATCCGAGTTAGCCATTACGAAAAGGGAATCATTGGTTGTATTCTGGAAATTCTCTTTACCGCCGCTGGCATCGGTTCCTCCTGAGAACAGCTTGTTGATTTCCTTCTGGGCTGCCGCATCATCTGCCGCACTAGGCTTGGAAGGGAAATAAACAATCCCGAGGTTTCTGCTCGCTTCTGTTTTGAACATCACAGGATGCTGCTTGATATAATCTGCAAGATCTGCTGTGGTTACTTTGATATTGTTTTTCTGAAGATAAGAGGTGTAATCGATTTTCACAAAATCAATATCCGCCATCTGGTCTCTTTCTCTCATCAGTTCTTCAGCTTCTTTTTTTCCGGTAGTGATTCCTGTGGAAACATTAGCAAATACCTGTCTGGCCATCAATCTGTATTCAATAGATTTTCTGGTTTTCAGCCACTGGTTGTAGGCATCAGGATTCGTTGCCTTGATTTCCTCGATCTGTTTTTTAAGTTCCTGGGTTTTAAAGTTTCCTTTTTCGTCAAACAACTGCTTGTTCTGAGCAAACATCTGATCGTACTGGATCTGGTTCCAGAAATAATCATCCGTCATTTCGAAGCCCATTTTCTCAAACTGCTGCTTCACCAGTTTGGATTGTACCAGCAATTGCCACGCCTGCTCTTCAAGACCGTTTTTAGGCTGGCCCTGCTGCTCTGCCTGCTGCTGAAGCACAAAAAGCTGATCGTTAAACTCTTCGCGGGTGATCTTATCGCCGTTTACTTTTCCTAAAACATCAGGATTTTTACCAAAAACCTTATCGATGCTGTCCGGGTTCACTAAGAACGCTAAAAGCGCCAGTGCAATTACTCCCATCAAAAGCCAAGGTCTGTTCCTAATCTGTCCTAAAATTGCCATTATATAAATTATAGTTTTTTATCAGTTTGCGAAAATACACATTTTTAAGAAATTACAGAAATCTGAGGCCTTTTTTTAATTTTTAAAATCCAAATAATGTGAAAAAGGAAATTTTGGCCGTAATTTCCATGAAAAAACAAATGGCATAAGTCTTGTGCATTCTTATCCCCAACGGCATATGATGTGTTTTTCAGGGATGTTACTGCTGCCGTACTTAACGATTTAAAAATGGAAATGACAATTTGTCATTCAATGACCTATGACAGAATTTGAAGATATAAGTTTAGAAGAAATGATCAATGACGGATTTGATATTGTGGCTGAAGAAATCAATCTTTCCGACTTTTCGGAAACAGATCAGGACTCCGAACAGAAAATATTTCCCATCCTGCCGGTAAGGAATATGGTGATGTTCCCCAATGTGGTGATTCCCATTACTGCCGGAAGAAAGAATTCAATTCAGCTGCTGGAAGAAGCACAGGCCAACGGCAGTATGATCGGTATTGTAAGCCAGAAGAATTCGGATGTGGAACAGCCTCATGAAAAAGATATTTTTCAGGTGGGCACACTGGCGAAAATCATTAAAATCATCAAGCTTCCTGAAGGAAATATCACCGCTATTACCAAGGGATTTTACCGCTTCAAAATCAGGAAAATGATTGAGAAGCAGCCTTATTTCAAAGCTGAAATCACACGCCTGAAAGATACGAAGGCCAAAAATACAGAGCAGTACGAAGCGCTGCTCGAAAACATCAAAGATCTTGCCTTGAAGATCATAGAGCTGGATCCTAACATTCCTAATGCGGCCAATTTCGCTATCAAGAACATCACTAACAATGATGACCTGCTGAATTTCATCTGCACGAATGCCAATTTCCCTTCATCTGAAAAGCAAAAACTGCTGGAGGAGAAAAACCTGATGGACAGGGCAAAAAAGTCCTATGAAATGATGCATGAAGATTTCAGGAAACTGGAACTCAGGAATCAGATCCATCAGAAAACTTCCAAAGACCTGGATAAGCAGCAGAGAGAATATTTCCTCAACCAGCAGATCCGGACCATCCAGGAAGAACTGGGCGGCGGACCCGAGAATGATGCAGAGGAACTGATTAAAAAAGCTGAAAGCAAGACCTGGTCTCCGGAAGTAGAAGAGCATTTCCAGAAAGAAATTGCCCGCCTGCAACGCCAGAATCCCAACTCACCGGATTATAATGTCCAGCGGAACTACCTGGATTTCTTTACGGACCTCCCGTGGGAAACCTATACTAAAGACCTTTTTGATATTGCCAAAGCAGAAAAAGTTTTGGATAAAGCTCATTTCGGCCTGGAAGACATAAAAAAAAGGATCCTTGAGCACATGGCGGTGCTGAAGCTGAAAAACAATATGAAATCCCCTATCCTCCTGTTATCCGGGCCTCCGGGAGTAGGAAAGACATCTTTGGGGAAATCTGTAGCCGATGCTTTAGGAAGAAAATA
>Ga0070684_100002117_pt1 | contig 14641 bp, 13 predicted proteins | sample KBSC723LmetaG_FD_65653 | JGI IMG/M metagenome (GOLD analysis project Ga0070684, IMG submission 65653) | Corn rhizosphere microbial communities from Kellogg Biological Station, Michigan, USA - KBS C7.2-3L metaG | ecosystem: Host-associated > Plants > Roots > Rhizosphere ...
ATGAAGCTGCCCTCTCGCCGCTGAACGCAACCGTCGAGGAAGCCGTCCGGCTCGGGGCCGACGCTGTCGGCTACACCCTGTACGTCGGCACGCCCGCCCAGGAGCACGACTTCGCTCAATACCTCGCGGTGCGCCGGGACGCCCAGCGACTGGGCATGCCGTTGATCGTGTGGGCCTATCCGCGCGGCTCGGCCATCGAGACCAAAGGCGGCAAGGACTCCTTCTACGCCGTGGACTACGCGGCCCGCACAGCGAGTGAACTCGGCGCCGACGTGGTGAAGGTCAACTTCCCGCACCCCGAGAAGCGCTCCGGCGTGAAGGCGCCGTACGAGGGCGAGTTCGACACCCAAAAGGCGGTGAACGCGGTCGTCCGCTCGGCCAACCGCACCCTGGTCCTCATCTCCGGCGGCACGCGCGCGGGCGACGACGCCATGGTCGAGAAGGCTCGCCAGTCGATGGAGGCCGGCGCCACCGGGCTGATCTTCGGTCGCAACGTCTGGCAACGCGAGCACGACGAGTCGCTGCGGTTCGCCGCTCGGCTTCGCGACGTGCTCAGCAAGTACCCCCGCTGAAAAGGTCATCGCCATGGAACTTGCACCTGTGGTAGTCGGCGTCGACGGTTCCGAGGCCAGCCGCGGCGCGGTTCACTGGGCCGTCGACGAGGCGGCCAAGACCGGCCGCGCGCTGCGGATCGTGCATGCGCTGGGACCGCCACGAGCCTTCGGCTGGCCCGAGGATGGGGCGAGCCGCCTCACCGACGAGGCGGCCGAGTTGGCCCGCGGCTGGCAGCCGGAGGTCCCGATCGAAACGGCGATGTTCATCGGCTCGGCCGGCCCGGTGCTGGTCGCCCAGTCGGCGGGCGCGGCGATGGTGGTCGTCGCCAGCCGCGGCCTGGGCGCCATCGCCGGCGTCGTGCTCGGCTCCGTGGGCAGCTACCTGAGCACCCGCGCCACCTGCCCGGTGCTGGTGGTCCACCATGCCGAGCGCTGGACCGGCCCGGAGACAGTATTGCCGCACGCCGGTCCGGTCGTGCTTGGCGTCGAACCGACGGTGGCCGGCCGGGCAGCGTGGGAGGCCGCGTTCGCACAAGCCGCCGCCCGACGAACGAAGCTCCTGGCCGTGCGGGCGGTCCCGGAGGTGATCGGAGATCCACTGATTGAGCGGCAAACCCGCGCATCGCTCAGCGACCTGACCCTGTGGCGCACCAAGTATCCGGAGGTCACCGCCGAATTGTCGATCCGCCGGGGCGACGCCCCCGCGGTGCTGCGCAACGCGGCCCGCGATGCTTCGCTGCTGGTCCTCGGCGGCTCGGCGGAGAGCCACCGGCTGACCTCAGTGCTGCAGCAGGTGCTGCGCGGTGCGTTCTGTGCCGTGCTCGTCGTGAAGGACAACGGCCATGCCCGCGAATGAGCTCGCCGAATCGTATGAGTGCTGCCGCCGCCTGCACCGCGCCAGCGGTCGCACGTTCTACCTAGGCACATTGCTGCTCCCCCGGTGGAAGCGGCGCCACGTGCACGCGCTGTACGGCTTCACGCGGTACACCGACGACATTGTGGACGGGGCCGCGGCCGATCGAGAAGTGCAGCTACGGAGGTGGATCGAACGCTTCATGGCGGCGCTGAACGGTGCTTCGATCGAAGATCCCATCCTTCCGGCCGTCCGCCACACGATTGCCGTCTTCGACCTCGACCCAGCGGACTTCGCGGTGTTCCTGGAGTCGATGGCGATGGACCTCACCGTCACCGGCTACGACACATACGACGACCTTCTGCGGTACATGGAAGGCTCGGCCGCGGCGATCGGCACGATGATGCTGCCCATCCTCGGCACCCGCGATCGGGCGGCCGCCCGCGAACCGGCCCGCCACCTCGGCTTTGCATTCCAGTTGACGAATTTCATCCGGGACGTCGCCGAGGACCTGGCGCGCGGCCGGATCTACCTGCCGGCGAAGGATCTTGCCGACTTCGGCGTCACGCCCGAGGATCTCCGAGCGGGCGTGATGACGCCGGCGGTCCGCCGGCTCATTGCGTGCGAGATCGAGCGGGCCTGGTGGCACTACCGCATGGCCGCACCCGGCATTGCGATGCTCGAGGCCAGCTCGCAACCGTGCATCCGCGCGGCGTTTCGCATGTACCGGGGAATCCTCGACCAGGTCATCGCCAACGGCTACGACGTGTTTTCCCGCCGGGCGGTCGTGCCGGACCGGCGGCGGCTGACCATGGTGGCCGCCAGCCTCGTCACACCAGTGCGGTGATCGGGGTGCGCCGCCGGGCTCTGGCTGGACCGACCGACCGCGTGGTGGTGGTCGGTGCCGGCCTGGGCGGGCTCGCCTGCGCGCTGCACCTGGCCGCCACTGGGCGTGAGGTGACGATCGTCGAGCGCGACGCCGAGCCGGGTGGCCGGGTCGGCCGGCTGACCGTGGACGGCTATCACTTCGACACGGGACCGGTCGTGCTGACCATGCCGGAGCTCATCGACGAGGCCCTCGCAGCCGTCGGCGAACGCACAGCGGACTGGCTGGAACTCCAGCGGGTGGACCCGGCGTACCGGGCCCACTTCCCGGACGGCTCGGTGCTGGATGTCATCGCCGATACCACTCGCATGGCGGCCGAGATCGCGCGCGTGATCGGTCCGCGGGAGGCCGGCAACTACCGCCGCTTCGCGGCCCACGCCCGCCGGCTGTGGGACCTGCAGCGGCATGACTTCATCGAGCGAAATCTCGACGGTCCTCGCGATCTGGTGACCCTCAACCTGCTGAAGCTGATCGCCGCCGGCGGTTTCGGCCGTCTGCAAGCCAAGATCGACCACTTCTTCGCCGATCCCCGGACGCGCCGCGTGTTCTCGTTCCAGGCCCTCTATGCGGGGCTGGCCCCGCACGAGGCGTTGGGCCTGTACGCGGTGATCGCCTATCTCGACGCCATCGCCGGCGTGTTCTTCCCGCGCGGCGGGGTCCACGCGGTGCCCCGGGCACTGGCCGCCGCGGCCCAGAAGCACGGCGTGCGGCTGCGCTACGGCGAGCCCGTCGAGGTGGTCGAGGTGCACGGCGGCCGCGCCACCGGTGTCATCACCCGGAGCGGCGAACGAATCGCCGCCGACGTCGTCGTGCTCAACCCCGACCTGCCGACCGCCTACCGCGAACTGCTCCCGGCGGTTCCGCGCCGGGTCGAGCGCCTGCGGCCGTCGCCGTCGGCTGTCGTGCTGCACGTCGGCAGCCGGCAACGCTACGGCCGGATCGCCCACCACAACCTGCATTTCGGCCGGCCGTGGCGGCGCACGTTCGACGAGATCGTCCACGAGCGCCGGCTGATGAGCGATCCGTCGATACTGGTCAGCAACCCCACCCGGGCGGATCCGGCACTCGCCCCGCCCGGCCGGGAGGTCTACTACGTGCTCGCCCCCGTCCCGAACCTCCGCGACAGCCGCTACGACTGGCACGGTGATCTCACCGGCCGGTACGCCGACGACCTGATCGCCACGCTCGAGCAGCGCGGCTATGTTGGCTTCGCCGACGGAATCGAGGTGCTGCGCACCGTCACCCCGGCCGACTGGCTGGCGAGCGGACTGGCCGACGGCACCCCCTTTGCGGCGGCGCACACGTTGCGCCAGACCGGCCCGTTCCGGCCGGGCAACCGGCACCCGTCGATCGAGAACGTGGTGTTCGTCGGCTCGGGAACCCAGCCCGGCGTCGGTGTGCCGATGGTGCTCATCTCGGGTAAGCTCGCCGCCCAGCGCATCACCGGCGGCTAGAGATGCGCGACGCGGACGCGATCATCGTCGGCGCCGGTCTCAGCGGACTGTCGCTCGCGATTCACCTGGCCGCCGGCGGCTGGGCCGACCGCCGCGTCCTCGTCATCGACGACCAGCGGCCCGGCGTTGCGGCGTGGGCGTCGTGGACGGCGTCGCCGGGCCTGGTCGACGCCGCCGCTACCCGCACCTACCGGCAGGTCGGGATCCACGCGAGCGGTGTGTCGCGGGTGCTTGGCCTGGGCTCGTACCGCTATCAGGTGGTGCGCCACGAGGACCTGCGCCGGCTGGCTTTGACGCGGTTTGGTCCTGGCTTTGCGATCGTACCCGGGTCCGTGACGTCGGTCCGTGACGAAGGTGACGCGGCCGCGGTGCGGCTCGACGGGCAGACCCTGCGAGCGTCGTGGGTCTTCGACAGCCGGCCGGTGCCGGTGGCCGAACCCGACGCGCGCTTGGCGTTCACCGGCTGGCGTATCCAGTGTGGACAGCCGGCTTTCGACCCGGCACTACCGACCCTTTTCGACTTCCGGACGGGCGGGCACGGCTTCGCCTACGTCCTGCCGGAGGATCCTCGGCGGGCGCTGGTCGAGCTGACCGAGTTCACCCCGAGTCACTTCCCGCTGACAACGCCCGACGACCGGGTGACGGCGTTGAATGCATACGTGCGCGACGTCCTCCGAGTCGCCGAATACGACGTCGTCGCGTCGGAGTCAGCCGTCTTGCCGCTGTGCACCCGGGCGGTCGACCGGGGCCGGGGCCGGGTCGTTGCCATCGGCGCCCGCGGTGGACTGATCAAGGCCAGCACCGGGTACGCGTTCCAGCGGATCCAGCGCGACAGCGCGGCCATCGCGCAGTCGCTTGGCCGGCACGGCCACCCGTTTGCTCGGCCCCGGGCTCTCCCGCGCCATCGCTGGCTCGACCGCACGTTGCTGCGCGTGCTGGACCGCGACCCGGCGGCGCTGGAGGTGGCCTTTGCCCGGCTCTTTGTCGGCCGGTCGGCCGAACCCGTCCTGCGGTTCCTGGACGAGGACACCGGCCGGCTCGACGAACTGCGCCTGATCCGGCTTCTGCCGCCGGGGCCGTACCTGCGGGCGCTCCGGCCCTAGAGGTTCGGGTCTTCCGGCTCTGCCCGGCGCGCGTCCGCTGCGCGACGCTGACGATGTGGTGCAACAGGTGTCGAACGGGCTGTCAACCACGGCGGTGCGCAAGTGGATCCAGGCCGCCGTGGCGGCGCCGTCGGTCTACAACACCCAGCCATGGCAGTTTCACGTCCACCGGGACCGGATCGACGTCTTCGCCGATCGCTCCCGCCGGCTCGACTTTATCGACCCCCGCGGCCGGGAACTGATGCTCAGCGTCGGCGCCGCGATCCTCAACCTGCGGGTGGCGATCCTGGCCTCCGGACGGATGGCGCTGACGACCCTGCTCGACGGCGGCCTTCCGGATCTCGCGGGCCGGATCACGCTCGGCCCGCCGACCATGCCGAGCCACACCGTCCGGGCCCTCGCCGAGGCGGTGTCGAAACGGCAGACGAACCGGGCGCCCTACGCCCGCACCATCATCCCCGTCGACGTGCTCGAACAGCTGCGCGCGGCGGCCGCCGCCGAAGGCGCGGATTTGTCCATGCTCGACCCGGTACGGCGCAACGCGGTGCTGGCGCTCGCCTCCGACGCCCTGCGCCTCGAGGAGGATCCTCGCTACCTCGACGAACTCGCAGCATGGACGGCGACATCGGCGGACCGCCGCGACGGCGTATCGCCGGCCACGGCCGCCTTCCGCGACGAGTCGGGCCGGATGCCGCTGCGTGACTTCGGTGCCGCCTTCCCGCCCGAGCGCATCCGGCCGATGCCGTTCGAGCCGCATCCGCAGCTCGCGATCCTGACCACCCGCGGCGACGGGCCACGGCAGTGGTTGCGAGCCGGTCAGGCCTTGCAACGGGTACTGCTGACCGCGACCGTGCACAGCCTGTCGGCGCAGCCGCTCACCCAGCCGCTTGAGGTGTCCACCCTGCGCCAGGCCATCGGACGGCCGGACCGCGACACGTTCGCCCATGTGCTCCTGCGGCTTGGGTACGGCCCTCCGGTCGGGGCGGTGGCGCCCCGGCGAACCATCGAGGACGTGTTGCTGATCTCGTGACGTGGAGCGGGGGCGGCCACAAACCCGGCCGCCCCGCGTTCGTCTGTCCTCAGGCCGTCACGGCGATGGTGCGCCCGGCGGTCGTCTTGCTGCGGATCGGCACGTGGACGGTGAGCATGCCTCGCCGGGACCTCCGGCCTTCGCAACCGGGCCGATGGCCTTTTCTCGAGCGGTACCGGTCAGGCGCACGGTCGAGTGGAAGCCGCTGGAAGGAGAAGCCATGCGCCAATCCCGGGTCGACCAGATGCTCAACCGGCACGCCGCCGTCGGTCTGGCGGTCGGCGTGGTTCGCGACGGGTCGTTGGAGTTCTTCCACGGCCACGGATACGCAAGCCTCGGGCTTCGTACACCGGTGACGCCCGATACAGTGTTCCGGGTCGCGTCCATCACCAAGACGTTCACCGCGATCGCCGTCATGCAGCTGTGGGAGCAGGGCCGGCTCGACCTGGACGGCCCGGCCGACGAATACCTGCGGGCGTTCCGGCTGGTACCGGCGAAGGCGACGATCGCAATCCCGACCGTGCGGCAGTTGCTGACCCATACTGCCGGCCTGCCCGAGGTCCGGCGCCCACGGGACGTGTTCAAGCCGATCTTCGGCGAGACGGTACCCGCCGGTCACCGGATCCCGCCGCTGGCCGAGTTCTACCGTGACGGGCTGCCGGTGGACTGCGAACCCGGAACCCGGTTCGCGTACACCGACCATGCGTTCGCGACCCTCGGCCAGATCGTCGAGGACGTCAGCGGTGAGCCGTTCGATCGGTACCTGCGCGGCAACGTCTTCGAGCCGCTCGGCATGTCCAACACCGACCTCATTCGCTCTCCCCGGGTCCAGCCGAACCTCGCCACCGGCTACACGATCGGCGCCCGCGGCGTCCGGCCGGTCGACGACTACGAGGTGGTGACCGCCGGCGCCGGCGCCGCCTACTCCAGCGTCCGCGATATGGCCACGTACGTCGCCGCACTCCTCGGCTCGGGCTCGATCCTCAAGCCGGCCACGCTCGCCATGATGTTCGAACCGCAGTACCAGCCGGATCCACGCGTACCCGGACTGGGACTCGCGTTCTGGCGAGGCGAAGCGGGCGGGCACCGCGTCGTCGAGCACGGCGGCATCCTGACCGGCTACCACTCGCAGATCTTCGTCGCGCCCGACGCCGGGGTCGGCGTCCTGGCCTTCACCAACGGGGCCCGTGGCGCGATGCTGTGGCTGCCGGCCGAGGTGGGCGGGCTACTCAGCGCCGAGCTCGGCGTGCCGGAGCCGGCCATCCGCACGGACATCCCGCAGCGACCCGACCTCTGGCCGGACCTCTGCGGCTGGTACGCGGTGCCGGGCCGGCTGTCTGACGCCCGTACACGGGAAATGGCCGGCGCCGGAATCGAGGTCTTCGTGCGGCGCGGGCAGTTGATGATGCGGGTGCTGTCCCCGCTGCCGGCGGTGTATCGGGGCTTCCCGCTGCACCCGGACGACGAGAACGATCCGTACGTGTTCCGCATTGACCTGTCCGGGTTTGGCATGGGCACGGTCCGGATCATCTTCAGCCAGCGGCCCGGACTCGGCACCACGGCGGCCCACCTCGACGTGTACCCGATGACAGCCTACAAGCGTCCCGGCATCACGAACCCGCGGAGGCTGGTTGCCGGTGCGGCCGGCGCGCTCGCGGCCGGTTGGCTGATCCGCCGAACGCTTACTTGAAATGGGCCGCGTCGAGAGCGGACTGCAGTGATTGCTTGTAGCCGTTGCTCGTCACGGTCGCGCCGGAGACGGTGTCGATCTGGGCGCTCTGCGCGGCCAGCACCTCGTCGTGCAGCTGCGGAATGGCGTAGGAGTTGATCTCCTGGTCCCGGTCGTTGCCGTCCGGCTGGCGCAGGGCGGTGACCTCGATGATCTTGCCGCTCCGGATCCGGACCTGCACCTGCACCGGTCCCCAGCGGGTCCGCGCGACCTTGCCGTTGACGACCACGTCGGCATTGCTCGACCCGGCCGAGGTGTCCGCACTCGGGGCCGGCACGATGCCCGGGGAGGCGACCGCCGGTGCCGCGCTGGTGCCTGCCGTGCTCGTCCGGTAGGACAGCAACAGCACGACGGCCGCCACGGTGGAGGCCAGCCAGATGATGATCCGGCGCATTACCAGGTGAACCGTTCGCTATGGATGCGCTCGCGGGGCACGCCGGCGTTTTCGGCGGCCCGGATGGCTGCGGCCATCCACGCATCGGGCCCGCAGACATAGACATGGTGCTGGGCGATTCCCGGTACCCACACGCCGAGCCGATCGGATCGGTGGCCGACCGGTACCCAGGAATCGGCCGACGCTCGGGGACCGATCAGGTACCCCACGCGCACCCGGCCACGCGCGGCGGCCTCGTCGAGTTCCTCGCGGAACACCACGTCGTGCGCGTCGCGGGCGCGGTAGAGCAGCGAAATCGGGCCGGGCAGGCTGTCCAGCAGCGCGCGGAGCGGGGTGATCCCGACGCCACAGGCCAGCATGGTGACCGGGCGGCCGTCGTACGCGGGCCGGGTGAGCCGCCCGTACGGTCCTTCGACAAGCACGCGGGTGCCGGGCCGGATCCACGGCACCCGGCCGCTGCCGTCGCCGAGATCCTTCACTGTGATCCGCAACTGGTCGGGTCGCGGAGCCGCCGACAGCGAGTACGGGTGGGCTCGCGTCCAGCCCGGGCCGTCGAGGAACCGCCACAGGAAGAACTGGCCGGGCGCCGCCGGGAGCCGATCGAGGTGCCGGCCCCGCAGGTACACCGACACCACACCGGATGCCTCGGGCACCACATGCGACACGACCAGCCGGTGCCGCAGACTCCGCCACACCGGTATGCCGAGCCGGAACGTCACCAGCGATCCGGCGGCGACGACGTATGTGCTCCACCAGTAGGCCCGCGCCAGCGGCGAGGAGACGAAGCCGGCCCCGGTCCACAGCTCGTGCGGCAGCGCGAGCGCGATGCCCAGATAGGCGTACAGGTGCAGCAGGTGCCACGACTCGTAGCGCAGGCGGCGCCGGGCCGCACGGACCGACGTGACCACGACCATGCACAGCGCAGCCGTCGCGGCGGTGGCCAGCAGCATCCCCGGGTACGTGGTGACCAGCCGCCACAGTTCACCGAGGACGGCCGCGTGGTCGCTTGCCGCGTACCCGGCGGTGATGAACCCGATGTGGGCGAGCATCAGGTTGAACGAGGTGAAGCCGGTCCACCGGTGCCACCGGGCCAGCCGGTCCTGGCCGTAGCTGCGCTCCAGCCCGGGCACGCGAGCCATCAGCAGCACCTGCACCAGCAGCAACTCGGCGGCGATCAGCCCGGTGAGCCGGCCCAGCGCGGTCAGCGCGCCGCCGGCGCCGGTCAGCTGGCTCAGCGACTCGTTGCTGAGCCACAGGACGACGACGATCAGCGCGTTGACCGCGGCGACCAGCCCGGCCGCGGTCGACCACCAAGCCGGTGGCGCCGGGGCCACCCGGGCGAACCCGCTCGCGTATGTCCGAGTACTCGTGACCACGGCGCCAACAGTGCCCGCTCGTTCTTGGAGGATTCTTGGTCGACTGCGTGCCACGCTTGTTCCATGCCGTCCGACCTGCTCCTCGTCGAGGACGACGAAACGCTGTCCGGCCTGCTGGCCGAGCTGCTCGCGGACGAGGGTTACGCCGTTGATCGGGCCCGCGACGGCCAGCGCGGGTTGCACCTGGGCCTCACTCGCAGCTACGACGTCCTCGTCCTCGACCGTGGGCTGCCGGCCATCGAGGGCATCGATCTGCTGCGCCGCCTGCGCCGCGGGGGCATCACCACGCCGGCCCTGATCCTCACGGCCCGCGGCACGGTCGCTGACCGCGTCGACGGCCTCGACGCCGGGGCCGAGGACTATCTGGTCAAGCCGTTCGACGTCGAAGAGCTGCTGGCCCGCCTGCGTGCGCTGCGCCGCCGGCACACCGACGAGAGCGACCGGATCCGGATCGGTCGGCGCCAGCTCGACATCGCGGCGCGACAGGTCGTCGACGAGCACGGCAGCATTGTCCTGCTGTCCGACCGCGAGTGCCGGCTGCTGCAGACGCTCGCCGCTCGGCCCCGCCAAGTGTTCAGCCGTGAGGACCTGCTGACGGTGGTCTTCGATGCGGCCGAAAGCTCCAACGTGGTCGACACCTACGTGCACTACCTGCGCCGCAAGCTCGGCCGCGACATCGTGCGCACGGTCCGCGGCATGGGCTATCAAATCGGTGAGCCATGACCGCTGCGACCGACGCCCGGCTGCTGCGTCAGGCCACGTTCGCCGTCGCCGCCCAGGTGGCGGCCGCGGTCGCCGCAACCGTCGTTCTGGTCAGCGTGCTGGCGTTCTCGTTGACGATCCGGTCCGAACACGCCGCCGAGGAGCGCACCGTCCGCACGGTCACGCTGGCCGCCGACGCCGATCTCACGGGCACCGACGGCGTGGTGCTGCTTCGGCAGACCGCTGACGGCTCGGTCCGCGCGAGCCCCGGCACGCCGGCGCCCGTCCAGCGCCTCGATCCGGGCCGGCTGCGCCCGGGCCGCGGCAACGCCGACGCCGGCGGCCGCCACTTCGAGGTGTACGTGGTGGTCGCGGCCGACGGCAGCCGCACCGCGGGCCTGCTCGACGTCACGGCCCGGGAGGAATCCGGCGAGCGGCTCGTCGCCTCGGTAGCCGTTGCCGGAGTGATCGGCATCGTGGCCGGCGCCCTGCTCGGTGCTCTCCTCGGACGCCGAGCCGTCCGTCCGCTCGCGCGGGCGCTGGCGATGCAGCGCCGCTTCGTCGCCGATGCCAGCCACGAGCTGCGCACTCCGCTGACCGTCCTCAACACGCGGGCCGAGCTGGTCCGGCGGCGCCTCGCCCGAGCCGATGGTCCGGTGGACGAGCGCGTGTCCGCCGACATCACGCAACTGGCGGCCGACACCAAAGCGCTCGGCGAGGTCGTCGAAGACCTCCTGCTCTCCGCCGAGCTGCAACACCAGCCCTGGCGGGGCACCGCGATCGACGCCGGCGAGCTGGTGGACGAGCTCGTTGCGTCGTTGGCCGCCCACGCCGACACTCTGCACATCACGCTGCGCGCCGACGTCGCCCCCGACGATCTGATCGTCACCGGGGTGCGCTCATCGCTGCGCCGCGCGCTGGCCGCGCTGATCGACAACGCGCTGGCCCATGTGAGCACGGGCGGCACGGTCACCGTCGCCGCCCGCCGCGACGGCGCGCACGTCTGCCTGACCGTCACCGACGACGGCGAAGGGCTGGACCCGGCCGACGCCGCTCGCCTTCTCGAGCGCTTCGCTCGCGGCGAGCCCCGCCGTGAACAGTCCGGGCGCCGGTTCGGGCTCGGGTTGGCCCTGGTCAGCGACGTCGTGCACGCCCACCGCGGACGGCTGGACATCGACGGACGCCCCGGAGCCGGGGCAACCTTCAGCATCGCCCTACCGGAGTCATCACATACTTCTCGATGAGCTGCCACTGACCGTCCGGGGCCTGGAACTCGTTGATCCAGGTGATGGCGGTCGGATCGGACGCGTCCCAGGTCAGGCGCGGCGGTACCGGGCGCCGATCGTTTCGAAGACGAGCCGGTCACCGTCGATCTTGCCGCTCATGACGTCGGGCGCGGCACCGCCGGCGCAACAGTCGTGTTCATGCCGCGCACGGTAGGCGCGACGGGGCCGCACGACCAAGGGTCCAACGACCCGGCCGGGCGGGACGTTGGCCGGTGGGCGTCGCCGTCGCCGGAGACCATCGTGAAAGCGTGGACGCCAAGCGCACCGCATATGTGTTGGCGGCGTTGACGGCCGGGTTGATGGCCCTCGCCGCCGTCGTCGGGCTCTTCGTTCCCGGCTTCTATCCGGACTATCCGTGGGCCGCGCAGGCCCTTCGCGGCGGTGACCTGGTCACCCTGGCTGTCGCGACGCCGCTGCTCGGGGTGGCGCTCGTCGCCGCGATCCGCGGCTCCGGACGGGGACAGCTGGTGCTGGGCGGCGCCCTCGGCTATGCCGTGTACAACTACGCCTACATCGTGTTCGGCGCCGAGTTCAACGACCTGTTCCTGGTGCATGTCGCGATCCTGTCGCTGGCCATCTGGGCGTTGATCGTCCTGCTGCCCAGCTTCGATGGAGCCGCGTTGGCGGCCCGGTTCGGCCCGCGGACGCCGGCGCGGGTGGTGGCCACGCTCTTCGGCGTCGTGGCCGCCGTGCTGGCCGGCCTGTGGACGTATTTCAGCCTGCGCCAGGCGATCACCGGCGAACTGCCGGGCGGCGCCGCGCCACCAGCCGCGCTGCACATGGTGTACGCGACCGACCTGACATTCTTCGTCGTACCCCTGGCGGTCGCGGCTGTCCTGCTGTGGCGCCGTACGCGCTGGGGCTATCTGCTCGGCACGGTGATGGCCGTGACCGGGGCGACCTATCTGGTCAATCTCATGGCCGCCGCCGCCTTCCAGGCTCACGCCGACGTGGCCGGGGTGACCGCCTTCTCGCCGCTGTCGCTTGTGCTGGACCTGGCGTTCGCTGGTGCCGCCGGGGTGCTGCTCGCGACGATGACGGCCCGGCCGGGCTGATGGCCGCCGATCGGCTCAGCGCCGCCGACCTCACCTACCTTGTCGTCGAGGCGGCCGACACGCCTATGCACGTCGGCGCGCTGGGCATCCTCGACGGCTCGGCACTGCGCGACACGGACGGCCGGATCCGCCTGACCGAGCTGCGGGCGCAGCTGGAAGGGCGCCTCGACGCGGTGCCAAAGCTGCGCCGGCGGCCCAGCAACAAGGTCCGGCCGATCTGGGTCGACGACCCGGACTTCCGCATCGAGCGGCACGTCAGGCTCGTGACCGTGCCGCCGCCCGGCGACGACGCAGCCCTGCTCGGGCTGGCCGACCGGCTGCTCGAACCGCGTCTGGACCGGGACCATCCACTGTGGCGGATCTGGATTGTCGACGGGTTCACCGGCGGCCGTGTCGCCCTGCTGATCGCCGTTCACCACGCAGTGGCCGACGGCTCGGCCGCGCTGCAGCTGTTCCTGCCACTGCTGGGCGGCCAACCTCCGGCCGGCCCGACACGCCCGGTTGCCGATCGGCCCGGTCGCCGTTCGGGTTGGCATCGTATGCGAGCCGCACTCGGGGCGCCGCGCACCTCGTTGAACGCGCCGATCGGCCGGCACCGCATCTCGGGCGTCGTCCGGGTTTCCTTGCCCACGGCCAAAGCGGTCGCCCACGCCGCCGGCGGCACCGTCAACGACCTGCTCCTCAACCTGGCCGCGGGCGGCATCCGCGCACTCCTGCAGGAGCGCGGCGAGCCGGTCGACGATCTCCAGCTGCACGTCGCCGTACCCGTGCAAACAGGCGCCACCCAGGCGGGAATCGTTGTGGTCCGGTTGCCGCTGGCCCCGGCCGACCCGCGGGAACGGCTGCCCCTCGTGCACCGCGCCGCGGCGCTCGCCAAGCACGGACAGCCCGCCGGCTCGACGCCGCTCGTGTGGCTGGCCCGCTCCGGCCTGATGCGCGTGTTCACCCGGCACCAACGGCTCACGAACGTCGTGGTGAGCAACGTCGTCGGGCCGGCCGAACCGGTGGTCCTCCTCGGGGCGCCGGTCCTTGAGCTGATTCCGTTGGGCGCTTTGGCCGGTAACCTGGCCTTGACGTTCCTGGCCCTGTCCTACGCGGGCACCCTGGTCGTCTCGGTGCGAGCCGACCGCGAACGGTTCGCCGACCTGCCGGTCCTGGTCGCCGCGATGAACCAGGAATGGCAGACGATCGCGGCGCCGCCGGTCCTTCGACCCGGCGGCGCCGCGAGCTGATCGTTCATGCGTCGGCGGCCTCGAACTTGTCCCGCTTGTTCGGCAGCAACTCGGCTGTCGGGTCGACCCGGCGCAGGTGGATCACGCCGAAGAGGGTCAGCAGCAGCATGAGGCCGGCGAGGATGAAGCTGGCGATTCCGGCCCACAGTGCGATCTGGCCGATCTTCCAGAAGGCGTAGGCCTGCAGGAGCAGCCCGCGCAGCGCCTCACCCTTGAACAGGGTGTTGGCCTGGGCCTGCAGGGCGGTGTCCGTCGGGTTCTTCTGCGCCTCCGTACTCACCTGAGCGTAGGTCTTGCCGTCGGCGACCTCCTTGAGGTGCACGCCGATGAAGTGGTCGGCGTAGGCCTTCGCCTGCGCGCCGGTGGTCAACTGCTGGCCCGCGTACTGGTTGAGGTATGGCCCGATCTCCGGGGACTTCAGGGCATCGCTGCCCTTCGCCGGGAAGTAGATCTGCTGGGCGGACAACTGCTCGCGCACATTGTTGTTGGCGAAGGTGTACCCCCACATCGCAAGCCCACCCGCGACCAGCAGCACGATAGTAAGGGCGCCACCGATGGCGGTGGCAATGAAGTCGAACGTCCTGCGGCGCATTTCGAGTTCCTCCTCGTCGTCCGGTTCGTCAGCGCTCACTCTTCCGTCCGGCACGGTGCGACAGCAGGGCCGGAGTGCCCGACTACGGAATGACCAACTGCCCGCCGTGGCGGGACCGCGGACCGGTCCGAGCCGCCCGCCAGCCGAGGAGGAGCCCGCCGGGAACGGGCCCGCCAGATTTCGTCGGCGCCCCAGACGAGCACCGGGAACGGCAGCAACAGCGCCAGCTGCCACGGCTGCGGAGCGGCCGTGCCGAACACCTCCCGCAAGGGCGGGACGCCGACTACCGCAGCGGCGAAGGCAACCTCGAACAGCACGCCCCACAGCAGCAGCCGGTTGGTGCACAGGCCGACCTCGCGCAGGGCCGCCGTCTGGGTGCGGGCGGCGAACGCGGT
>Ga0070684_100002124_pt1 | contig 14621 bp, 12 predicted proteins | sample KBSC723LmetaG_FD_65653 | JGI IMG/M metagenome (GOLD analysis project Ga0070684, IMG submission 65653) | Corn rhizosphere microbial communities from Kellogg Biological Station, Michigan, USA - KBS C7.2-3L metaG | ecosystem: Host-associated > Plants > Roots > Rhizosphere ...
GGGGCTCCCACGAGCAGCGGAAGGCTCGCGAACTTGGCGAGCTCCATTGCCGGAGACGCGAGCGCGGCATCCAAGGCGCGTGGCACCATCCACCACGAGCTGGCCACAACGGCCATGAGAATTCCCGAAACGCCGTTGCGATTCCACGACGCTAGTCGCATTCGCCAGCGCGCCGGCAATGACGTGACCATCACCGCGCCGGCGGCGGCGAGGAGTGGAATCTGCACCAGCATGTGGAGGATCATCACGCCTTCGAGCTCCTGGCGTGTCCACGGTAAGGCGAGGACCGCGAGCAGACCCAAGCCGGCGAGAGCACCGATCACTGTCGGCTCACTGGCGTGGCGCGCACCGCGTCACCAACGTCGGCGTCGATGTCGAGCACGCGGGAGAGACGCCCGTCGGCGTTCAGAAGGTGCAGCGCGGCGTTGTGTTGAAAGTCGCCGCGTGCATCGCGGATGACGGTGATGCCGAACGCGGAGAGGAGCGCCGGCAGCTCGCGCGCATCGTGGGCGCGAGCGAAACGCCAATCATTTCCGTCGGCTTGATACCGCGACGCGTACAGTCTGAGCTGCTCCGGCGTGTCCCGAGGGTCGAAGCTGATGGTGACGAGCCGCAGCCGCACGCTGCCGCCAACCGCGCGGGCCCGCTCGGCGCGGTCGAGACGCTGAAAGGCCGCGCTCAGGTTCGTGCACAGGGTCACACATTGCGTGTAGACGAAATCCACAGCGACTGGCTCGCCGCGATACGACGCGAGAGTGAACGGTCGCCCGTCTTGATCGTCGAGCGCGACTGGGGGCAGCGAGCGCGGATGGGTCGCGACTGCCAGGCGGCGCGCCTGCTCGGTCGTGAAGGCGCGGAAGCCGTCCGTTCCGCGCCAGAACAGCGCACCGCCCGTCGCCCAAACAACCGCGGACGCGACGGCGGTGCGCATCCACGACGTGCTACGCACTGACCGACCGCACGCGGCCGAGGAACCTGACCACGAACACCAGCGCTCCCGCGACAACAACCAACGCGAATAGCGCTCCCCATTTGTCGATCGCCAACCAGGGATCGAGATGAACCGCGAAACGTCGGGGAATGCTCATCGCCCCGCCGGCGAGAAAGGCCGACGCGAACGCCAGACTGCCGATGACGTACATCCAGAAGCCCGCACGATCGAGCGCGCTGTCCGATGCACCGGTACGCAAGCCGAGGAAGTACATGAACGCGAACAGCATCGCGACGACGCCGAGCAGGAGATACGTGTGGAAGTGCCCCGGCACCCAGAGCGTGTTGTGCATCACGCGGTTGATCGCGATCGTGCCGTCGACGACCGCGGGGACCACGCCGACGCTCCACCCCATGACCGCGGCAAAGAGAAGGCCCGCCGTGAGATTCCACTTCATGCCCGAGCGATAGACGTTGGCGAGCGTCGCGGCTGCCGTCACAGCGAGCACGGGAAGACTGCTCGTATATGACAGAACCTGTCCGAGCACCGCGGCCCACGTCGGCTGCGCGTAGTCCATGAAGAGGTGGTGCGGATAGACCGCCAGCACCATCAGCATCGTCGCGGTCCAGGCGAGCAGGAAGGGCTTGCTCGACTTCCACGGCCTTCCGGTGAACGACGGCAGAATCTCATACACGCCGATCACGGCCATGTAGATCGTCGAATTGATGAAAACGTGGCCGAAGAAATAGATGAGGTTCTTGGCGAGGAGCGCGTTGACGTGGAAGCCGGGCGCGTAGGCGTTGACGAGCGACATCGTGAGGATCACCGCGCCGACAGCGATCGCCGGAATGTTGATGATCGTCACGACAGTGCTTGCTACGACCGCGGGCGGTGGCGCGGCCTCGGTTGTATTGCTGAACGCCTGCGGCCAACCCAGCGCGCGTCCGAGGCTTCCGTACTTGGCGATGATCGCGCGGCCTGTGTCGAGAAAGAGCAGCAGGAACCCGACGCCCACCACGAGCACGCCGATGAGGTATGCCGCGGCCGCGCCAGTTCCCCACGCCCCTTGCGAGTGCGCCGGCAGTGGGAACAGAAAGGTCCACCCCGCGGCGAATCCCCCGACGAAGATCGCGCCCAGCACCAGCACGACGCCGATCAGAAAGCAGGCGAGGTTGGCGACCAGGATCGTGGGGCTCAGACTCACGTAGCGCGAGAGAAAATACCACATCACCGCGGCGCCGCCGAGGCCCGAGATCGCGACCATACCGATGCCATGCGCCGTGAGAAGCTGATAAAAGCGATTCGCCGGAACGGTGATCAGACCGGCCTGCGACGCCTTCATGAGCAACCCGAACACCATGAGCAGCGCGAGCACCAGCGCCGTGATCCCGGCGTACGCCGCGACGATCCCCTGCCCGCGAATCGGAGCCACACCAGCGTAACCCGCGCTGGCGCGAGCACGTAGCTCGGCCGTTGTCGATGTCATGAGTGTTCTCCTATTGCGCCGCGACGGCGACGATCTGTGAGAACATCGTGTGATGTCCCAAGCCGCAGTACTCGAGACAAAGAACGCGATAGGTGCCGGGCGCGGCGAAGGTATGGCGAATGACGTTCGTGAATCCCGGCATCGCCTGCGTCTGAGTGACGAGACGATTGTTCGGGTCATAGAGACCGAAGCCGTGGTTCACGTCGGCGCCGTTGACGCGGATCTCGATTGCTTTTCCGACGGGAACCGTGTCGGGCTTGATCGTCCAGGCCCATTGCTGTCCGGTCGCGTCGACGACGATGACGCTCGCCGTTGGGCCGCTCGTCGCGTACGGCAGCTTGGTGAGCGAGTAGCCGATGACCGGCACGAACAGAAGGACGAGCGTCCAGAGGACGGTCTTTCTCCAGCGCGCCGCCGCGGTCGCGACGACGTCGGCGCTTGCCGTGGCGCCGGCTGATCGGGCGACCCCCGCAAAGATGATGAGGAGGAGCGCGCCGAGGATTGCGGACACGAAGACGGCGATTCTCTGCTCCATGAGGCCTCCATCGGGTGGGAGTGGCGCAACAGGAGGTGATCGCTGGTCCGTGCGCGGACCATTGCTCAGGCGAAGCTGCACCATTTGACCGCGCTGTCAAGCAGACGCGCCCGCTGAAGGAGGTCGGTGCGCTCGCCACCCTTCGTCTGACGGCGCTCCGCGTTTCCACTCCCGTCTGTCGACCGGCCCGGCTACTCCGCCCGCAGCGCCTCCGTCGGCTCGACACTCAGCGCGCGCCGCGTCGGGACGACGCAGGCGAGGAGGCACACGCCGAACATCAACGACCCGTACGCGATGAGCTGCGCCACCAGTCCGAGCGACAATCCACTGCCGGCGTTCGACATCTCACTGTGGACCAGCGCCTCGGCCGCGAGAGCGATCAGGAGGCCGCCGACGCTCACGCCGATGCCTACCTGGATGAGCGGTCGCCGGAAAATGGCGATGACGACGCGGCGGGGCCCCGCGCCGAGCGCGACTCGCACGCCGATCTCCCGCGTACGGCGCGCGACGATGAATGACAGCACCGCGTAGATGCCGGCGAGCGACAACAGCAGCGCGATCGCGGTCAGCAAGATCGTGATCTTCGTCCACAACCCGAGGACCCACAACAGGGCGTCCGAGACGTCACTGGCACGCTGAATCCCCGAGAGCCGCAGCGTGGGCTCCACCGCCGAAGCAATGCTGCGAATCCGCGGCACGACCGAGAGCGGGTCTCCCCTCACCTTGGCGTGCACCATCATGTAAACACTGTCGAGGGCCTGTGGCGGCGTCGGCACGTACAGCCCGGATGCGCGCGCCTTGTCGTTCGGCGATCCCATGCCGAGCTCCTTCACGACGCCGACGATCTCGAACCACGGGCGCGCCTCTTCACCCGGCAGCGCGCGCGGGCCCTGGTTCGCCTTGAATCGCAATCGCCGCCCGACAGCGTTCCGGCCGTGCAGCACCTGGTCCACGAAGCCCTCGTCGACGATGACCGTCCGCGCGCCGGGCGCCAGGTCGCGACGGTCGAATGGACGACCGGCGATGACGGGTGTTTCGAGAACACTAAAATACGACGCATCGACACCGGCCAGACTGACGATTGGTAGCAGCTTTTGCGCGTCGCTCGCAACGAGGCCGGCGTCGTCGACCTCGATCCGATAGTGATCGTGCCAGGTTCGCGGCAGCCGGTCGACGAAGGTGACGCCGGCCACTCCCGGCTCCGCCGCGACCCGCTGGCGCAACGCCTCGAGGGTCGCGCCGAACCGTGCCTGTTGCGCGTCGAGCGCCGCGCGAGCTGCCGTCGAGTCGGCGGCCGAAACGTTGGGGCCATCCATCGCGAGCCCCACCGCGACATACTCCTCGGCGGCGAATCCGGCGGGAAAGGTCTGAATGTGGCGTGCCTGTCCTCGCTCGAACGCGACGATCGCCGGGAACGCGACCGTCATCGCGACCTGCGCGACGATGACCACCGTCCACACGCCGCCGAATCGAACGCCGCCGGCGCCCGCCGCGGTCTGCCTCAGCCTCGAGCTGAGACCGCGCGTGATCTTGAGTGCGGGCATGACGCCGGCGACGATGGCGGCGACGAGGGTGAGCCCGGCCGCGTAGAGTATCGTGCCGAACGACAGGCGTGGTGCGAGCCAGAACGGCACACGTCCGATGTTTGCCTCGAGAAACGGCAAACCCCATCGATCGAGCGCGACGTAGGCCGCGGAAAGACCGACGACGGCGGCGACTCCGCCGAGCACGAGTGCTTCCGCGAAGAGCTGCGCGACGATCCGGCCGCGACTCGCCCCAAGGGCGCTCCGCACGGCGAGCTCGTTTTCCCGCGTCGCCGCTCTCGCGAACAGCAAGAGAGCGACGTTGCCGCAGATGAGCGCGAGGAGCATCACCGCGAACGAGGGAATCGACGCCGCCGCCACGAGGTCGCTTCCTCCCGGCTCCTGGAATTGCCTGGCGTATGGCCCGACTTGTGGCTCGAGGTGCTCGTGCGTCGCGCGGCGGTCGGCGCTCGATCGCCTTCCCAGCGTCGCGAGCTCCGATTGCGCGCGTTCGATCGTTGCGCCGGGCGCCAGTCGGCCGAAGATGGTGATGGCCGGCCCACCGCGCGGCGACTCGTCGGCTGCCTGCCAGCGGAGCGGCATCCACAGCTCGTGCGACACGGGAAAGGCGAACCCTTCCGTCATCACGCCGACCACGGTCGCGTAGGTATCGCCGACCTTGACCGCTTTTCCGAGGATCGTACCGTCGCCCGCGAATCGCCTTCGCCACAGATCGTAGCCGAGGACGACTACCGGCGGCGCGCCGGGAGCTTCGTCCGCCGTCGAGAGAACGCGGCCCAACAGCGGCTGGCCCGACGCGACCTGAAAGCCTGCCGCCGTCATCTCGGCGACCTGCACCGGCCGCGCGTCGTCGGTGCCGGTGATGACATTGCGAGTGACGTCGCGATAGGCGCCGATGTCGGTTATCGACGTCAACGCGCGGCGCCAGACGACGAAATCGCCGAGGGCTCGCGGCTCCTCGCTGCGTGTGGAGACGTCCCAGTTCCGGATCAACACGACGCGGTCGCCGCCGGGCAGCGGAAGCGTCGGCCAAAGGAACGTCGACGCCATCACGAATGAGATCGTGCCGACCCAGATGCCGAACGCCATCGCCAATCCGCCGACGATGGTGAGTCCCGGATACTTCACGAGCATCCGGACGCCGAGCTTGAAGTCGAGCGACAGTCCGGCCAGCGCGGCGATGCCGCGTCCGTCGCGGAGCTCTTCGCGGTGCTGCGTGACGCCGCCGAAGGTCGCGAGCGCCCGCCGGCGAGCTTCCTCGGGTGACAACCGCTCCTCGCGGACGAGGCGATCGGTCTCCATCGCGATGTGGAAGTTGATCTCTTCGTTCGACCGGGCTTCCGCGCGGCGCGGCGCGAACAGCAGATGCAGGCGCGTACGCGCCGCTGCGAACCAGCTCATGAAAGCTCCATCGTGGGGAACGTCAGGTGCTGCGCAGGACCGCGTCGAGACCGGTGGCGAAACGCTTCCAGCTCTCGAGCTCCTGGCCGAGGGCGCGCCGGCCCGCCGCGGTGAGCCGGTAGTAGCGCGCGCGTCGGTTGTTGTCGGTCGCTCCCCACTCACTGACGATGAGGCCCGCCTTCTCCAGCCGCTGCAACGCCGGATAGAGCGAGCCCTGATTGACCTCGAGAATTCCCTTCGAGGTTTGCTGGATACGCTGTCCGATCCCCCACCCGTGCATCGGGACGAGGGACAAGGTCTTGAGGACGAGCAGGTCGAGGGAGCCGCGGAGGGCGTCGGCTTGCGCGCGTATCGTCACGGAGGTTCTCTGGAGTCGGTTCCTGTAGTTGTCTAGATGATGATCGTTACTCCTCTAGCTGTCAAGAGGTCAAGCGACGAGCCCGAACCGCTACTTCGGGCTCACGTGCACCAACAAGCTGCCCTGACGCTGAAAGCCGCCGGCGCGGCCCGGCAGACCGATCTCCAGGCGGACATCTCCCGGAACTTCCGGGATGAACTCGAAGTCGGCGGTCTCACCGCTGGCAACGCGCGCGATGCTCGGTCGGGTCGTGGCTTGGATGGCCGGGAGTGTGAATCCATCCTTCGCGATCGCACGCCATGTGACGAGCGACGAATCGCGTACCAATCGTGTCAGAAGGCTCTGTTGGTGGATCGCGATGTCGGCCACGCGAACGCGATACGCCGTGCCGACGCGCAGCTCGCGCGGCGGCGGCGCGGCCGAACCATTGATGACGAGTGTCGCACGCGGCCCGTCCGAGATCATTACGAGCAGCTCGCGGGCCGCGTTCCATTGCTCTCCCGGCTCGAGCACGACGAGCGGTCCGACGAGCCCGCCGTATTGTTGGCGCAGATCGTTGAAGTGCGTGTGATACATGAAGGTGCCGGCGCGCTTCGGTGTGATGCGCGCCTCAAACGTCGCCCCAGGGCGAATCGCCGGCGCGGTTGCTCCGTTGGTTCCGCTCCAGCCGGCGACGCCGTCGTAATAACTCTCTAATTCGATACCGTGCCAGTGCACCGCCGTCGGCTCCGGCGTGCGATTGATCACCTCGATGCTGGTCGGTTCGCCACGCGTGAGAAGGAGGAGCGGACCGGGGCTTTCCACCGAATCCCGTCGCGGTTCACCGCCGCGCTCGAGGACGTAGCCCCAGCGCCGCGTTGAATCCGCGGGCGTCGAGTCCGACTGCACGAAGAGCCGTAGCCGCTTCGCGGGACGCCACGCCGCCGCCGCCCGACGCGGCGCGCCGACGGTGATGCCGAGGACCAGCCCATTCATCCCGGTGAGAGCGTGGTGATCGGGATCGCCGTGATCGTGGGCCTCGGGATACTCGAGATCGTCCGGCTTATCGATGCGTGGCAGTGGTGAGACGTGACTGGTCAGATGGCAGTGGAAGAGCCAGCCGCCTGGCCGGTCGGGCGACCACGTCAGCGTTATCGCGTCGCCTACCGTGATATCTTCGGTCACCGCCATCCGTCGTTGATTCGGCGCGTAGATCGAATCGACGTTGGCCTCGGCGCTGCCGTGTGAGTCGACACGAAAGTAGAAGCCGTGCAGGTGCATCGGATGCGACTGGAACGTCGTGTTGATGACGCGCCAGCGGATCGAGTCACCCACGGTGTAGTGGAGGCGCTCGGTATACGGCCACGACCGTCCGTTGATCGCCGTGAACTCCCGACCTACCGGACCGCGATGGTCGTTTCGAATCGGCGGCGCCTGATCGACCATCATCGTGATCACGAAGATGCGATCGTCGGGAACCCGCCCCGGCGGATCGACGACGAATGCGCCGGCGAGCTGCGAATCGAACCGCGGTCGCAGCAGCCCATGGCGGTGCAGTTGCGGCGGAAGTGGTACGTTACGCTGCCACTCGGCGAGCGTCGCCCAGTACTGGTAGGTCCCGGGCTGTCGTCGCGAAAAAGTCACCTCGCGGGTTTCCCGCGGCAGAAGGATCAAGGAATCGACCGCCGGGCCGCGCTCACCGAAGCCGCGGACGATAAGCGTGTCATCGAACGAATTGCGGATGACGACGCGAATCGGCGTTCCGCTCCGCACGCGCAGCAGTGGACCAGGTATCGATGGCGTCTTCCCCTCTTCGGCGAAGGCCGCGACTGTGAGCGGCGGGTTGCTGTCGCCCACGAAGTGCCAGGCGACCGTCGCCACGGTGAGCCGCAGGACGAGCGTGTCACCGACGAAGCGCCCGGCCGGCCTACGATTGTCGTTCGCGGTGGGCTCGTCGAGCGCCGGCGCGACCGGCGCGCGGTGACGATCGAGATTCGCGCCGCTCGAGAGCCGCACAGACGTCGCCGCGGCGACGATCAACATTGAAAAGACCGTGCGCATACCCCCCCGTAGCTCGCGCGCTCGCGCGAGCGGCCGTCTCATTCTCAGAGCTTGGGAATGATCGCTTTGGCGAGCGCCAGTTCTTTAGGCTCGATCTGCGGGATCGGCACGCCGGCACCCCACACATGGATCGCGACGTAATTCTCGCCCTTCTTTACACGAAGATCGGTGAGTTTTCCGTCGGTCGATTCCGAGTAGTAGGCCTCGTCGCCGAGCGCATTGACGGTGACGACCTTGAACTTGCTCGACCCGGCGATCGCCTTGCCAAGGTTGTAGCCCCGCGCTGCGATGATCGTGACGTCCACGATGGCGCCGGGACTCCCCTGCTTCACGGGCTGCCGCCATTGGCACGCCTTGGCGGTGATCGACTTCGCATTCCCCATGGGTACGCCCATGGCGCCGTCGATCTCGCCCTTCGTCAACAGGCTGCAGGCGTCGCTTGGCGCGACGATGCGCGTGGCGTGGAGCGGCGCCAGAAAAAAGACGAGCGCCGCGGACAGGACGTTGCGCATGAAACCCTCCTCGCAAGCTTTCTATAGTACTTATGCGCCAAGTCCAATCAAGGCAATGTGGTCTGTGCAACCTTAGCGCGTGTCGCCGAGTCGCCGAGCCGCCGAGCCGCCGAGTCGCCGAGTCGCCGAGTCAGCGCGCTCCGGGACCCCGCAGCGCGCGCCCCGGCTTCGCTCCCGTGTGTTTGCCGTCGCGCACGATCATCGTTCCGTTGACTAAGACGTATTGCACGCCGACCGACAACTGATGCGGTTGCTCGAACGTCGACCGATCGATGATCGTCTTCGCGTCGAACACGGCGATGTCGGCGAACATTCCCTCACGGAGCAACCCCCGATCGGGAATCGAAAGGCGCGTGGCCACCGCCGACGTCGCCTTGCGCACGGCTTCCTCGAGGGGCATCACGTGTTCGTCGCGCACGTATTTGCCCATGATGCGCGGGAAATTGCCGTACGCTCGCGGATGCGTCAGGCCGCGCGCGCTATCCGGATCGACGCCGCCGGCATCCGTGCCGAATTTGATCCACGGCTGCGCCAGGTTGAGCTTGACGTTCTCCTCGCTCATCAGGAAGTACACCGTGCCGATGCGCTGCCGCTCGGAGATGAGGAGATCCATCGCCGCGTCCTCCCACGGCTTGTTCATCATCGTCGCGATCTCGTTGAGTCGCTTGCCCGCGTACTGCTTGTTCTCGGGCTTGGTGATGCCGAGGATGAGAACGCCTTCGGGACCGGCGAGCTGACAGAGGTTCTCCCAATCCGTGTGCGGGTTGTCCATCTCGGCTTTGATCTTCGCCCGCACCGTCGGATTCTGGAGATTGTCGATCAGCTTTCCATTTTCCGAAGCCCACGGCGGCGTACACGCCGACAAGCCGGTGCCGCCCGCGACGTACGGGTACATGTTCGCCTGAATATTGACGCCGGCCCGACGCGCCGAATCAATCTTGGCGATGGCCAACGGACCCTTTGGCCAGTTGTTCGTGCCGGCGGCCTTGAGATGGTAGATCTCGACCGGCACGTTGCCCTTGGTGCCGATCGCAATCGCTTCGTCGATCGCCTCGAGGAGCTGGTCGGCCTCCGAGCGCATGTGCGTGATGTAGATGCCGCCGTACGGCGACATCGCCTTCGCCATCTCGATCAGCTCTTCGGTCGTCGCGTAGTTGCCCGGCGGATAGATGAGGGCCGAGCCGATGCCGAACGCGCCGTCTTCCATGGCGCGGCGCACCACGGCCCGCATCGTGTCGAGCTCGGCGGGCGTCGGCTTGCCGATCGCTTCGCCCTTTGCGTAGACTCGCACGGTTGCGGCACCCACAAAGGCCCCGACGTTGGGCGAGATGCCGTGCGCTTGTATGGCGTCGAGCCAGTTCGCAAATCCGTGAGGACCTGAATAGGCGCCAGTGCCGCGCGGTCCGCCGGTTGCGAAGTTGCCACCCGCCGCTGTCTTCTCATTCGTCGGCGCCGCGGTCGATCCTTCGCCGGTGATCTCGGTGGTGATCCCCTGCGTCACTTTGCTCACCGATCGTCCGTCGCCGGGGAAGTTCGATCCGCCCTGGATGTCGATGAAGCCCGGCGACACGACGAGGCCGTGCACGTCGATTCGCTGCTTGGCGGAAAAGCGTTTGAGCGAGCCCGCCGGTCCGATGCGCGCGATTCGATCGCCCTTGATCGCGACGTCGCCGGGGAACGACGCCGCTCCGGTCCCGTCGATCACCGTTCCATTTTCCAAGACGAGATCGAATGGGGCCGATTGCGGTCCCGTCGCGGTTGTCGGTTGACGGGTGCACGCTCCGGTGAGCAGAGCGGCGAGAAGAACGATGCGTCGCGTCATGGGCGGGGGGAGATTGGATGGATCGAATCGCAATGTAGCTCGGCGCGCGTGGGTTCCGACATGACCATCGACTGGGCCGTGGGCGCAAGACTGGCCCCGGCCGACGCCGCCGAACGCCGCTTTTGTGCGCCGGTTCCGGGGGGGGGCTGTCACAACGGCGCGGCGTACTGCGTCCCATGTTCGAACCGGAACGGGGGTTATCGATGAAGAAACTCGTGATCGTCGGCGGGGGCTTCGCCGGCGTGTGGGCGGCGCTCCAAGCGTCCGCGGTTCGCCATCGCGCCAACGCGACGCGGCGATTCAGCATCACGCTCGTCAGTCGAGATCCGTGGCTGACGATTCGACCGCGGCTTTATGAGGATTCTCTCGACGGCGTGCGCGTTCCTCTCGCCGAGGTGCTCGATCCTCAGGGCGTCGAGTTAGTCGAGGCCGAGGTGCGCCATATCGACACCGAGTCGAGACTGATCACGTTGGGGGACGGAACGCATCGCGAACGGTATGACAAGCTCGTCTTCGCCGCCGGTAGTCTCGTGCAGCGCGCCGCGATTCCTGGCGCCGAGAAGGCTTTCGCCGTGGATACATATAAGGAAGCCGCGGCGCTACGCGCGCACCTCGAGACACTTCCCCGGGCGGACGAAGACACGGCCGGTCGGTACACCGCTGTCGTCATCGGCGCGGGCTTCACCGGCATCGAGGTCGCGACGACGCTCGTTTCGCGACTGCGACGCATCGCCGCCGTGGCGGACGCACAGCCGTCCGCGCGCGTCGTGCTGGTAGAAAGGTCCCCGCTCGTTGTACCCGATCTCGGGCCGAGCGCGCGTCGAGAGGTCATGCGGGCACTGGCAGAGCTTGGCATCGAATGTCACACGGGCATTGGCGCGAGCGCGATTGACGATGACGGTGTGCGCCTTGCCGACGGAAGACGAATCCCCGCGGCGACGGTCGTCATCACCGGCGGTTTTCGCGCCAACCCGCTGGCGGCGCAGCTGCCCGTGCCTCATGACGCGATCGGCCGCGTAGACGTGGACCGGCTGCTACGCGTCCGCGGCGCTGAGCATGTGTACGCCGCCGGCGACGTGGCGCGCGCCAAGGCCGACATGGAGGGCCACGTCGTTCCCATGTCCTGCCAATGCGCGATCCCCATGGGAGAGATCGCCGGTGCTAACGCGGCCGCCGCGTTGCTCGGTCTCCGGCAAGCCGAATTCACGTACCCGGACTACGTGACCTGTCTCGACCTCGGTGAGGCCGGAGCGTTATTCATGGAGGGCTGGGATCGCGAAGTCCGACTGACCGGCCATTGGGGTAAGGTCATGAAAGAGTCCATCAACACGCGCCTCATCTATCCTCCGCGCCGTGGCCACGCGTCGCGTCGAGATGGCATCGCGGCGGTCGCATGATCTCGGCGTCCGACTTTTCGGCATACGAACCCACGGACGAGCGCTTGGCGTCGTTCGCCGAGCATCGTCGGCTGCTCTTCTCCATCGCGTATCGCATGCTCGGCAGCGCGGCCGACGCGGAGGATGTTCTTCAGGACGCGTACCTTCGATGGCAGCGCGCAAAGGACGCCGACGTTCGTTCGCCGAAGGACTATCTCAGCACCACGGTCACTCGGCTGGCGATGGACCATTTACGGTCGGCGCGCGTGCGTCGTGAGGTATACGTCGGGCCATGGCTGCCCGAGCCGCTCGTCGGCGTGGACGCGCACGATCCACTCGCCGCCTCGACCCTGGCGGATTCGCTGTCGACGGCATTCCTCGTTCTGCTCGAGCGACTCACGCCGACGCAGCGCGCCGCCTTCCTGCTCCGCGAGGCGTTCGGGTTCGAATACACCGACGTTGCCCGGATTCTGCGCACGACCGAGGTCAACGCGCGTCAACTCGTGCAACGGTCCAAGCAGCATCTCGCCGCCGGCCGCCCGCGTTTCGCGCCGGACACGAAACAGGCCGACGAGCTTACCCATCGATTTCTGACCGCTTGCACGACGGGCGATGTCGACGGACTGCTTGCCATGCTGTCCGACGACGCCGTCGCTTGGGCTGACGGCGGCGGGAAGTTCGCCGCCGCACGCCGCCCGGTCACGGGCGCCGACCGCGTGGCGCGCTTCATCGCTTCTCTCGTCGCAAAGTGGGCCGCGTCCGGCGAGCTGGCAATCGAGCCGGTGAGCGGCGGCACCGGGTTGCTGTTTCGGGTTGCCGGCCAGTTGCGTGCCGTCCTTACGCTCGCGACGGACGCCGACGGCGGCCAAGTTCAACGGTTGTTCATTCAAGTGAACCCGGACAAACTGCACGACGCCAACGCTCCCTGACCATGTGGCTCTTAATAACTGCCCTTCTCGGCTTCACGATACCGAACGGGTTCTTCCTGTATTGGCTTTTCTTCGAGTTTCGCGGTGTCGAGCCGGTGTTGCACGACCACCTCGCGCTCGGCTTCATCCTCGATGTTCTTCTCGCGTTGATCCTTCTCTCGGTATACTTTGCGCGCCGGCCGATTGGACGAGTGAAATGGTATTGGTTCGTGCTGCTGTCGTTCGCCGGAGGACTCGGCTTCAGCTTGCCCCTGTTCTATTGGTTGAATCAGCGCAACCGGCGCGACTACTGACGAAGAACGAGAGGAATATCGACATGTGGCTTGGCTACTCGGCGGCTCGGCCACTCGGCGGCTGGGCTACCCGCTTCCTTTTCGCCATGGCGTTGCTTGCGCCCGCGGCAGCGCGTGCCCAGCAGGCGAAGCCGCCTGAAGTCCTCGTGTTGGCGACGGGCGGAACGATCGCGTCGACGGGCAACTATTACGGCGATCGCGGCGGAGAGGTGAACAAGATTTCGGCCGAGCAGCTGACGGCGGCCGCTCCCGGCATCGAGAAGGTTGCGACGCTCTCCACCGAGCAGTTCTCGAACGTCGCGTCAGGCGCGATCGGGCCGAAGCAATGGATGGATCTCGCGCGGCGGATCAACGCCGCGTTTCGCGAACGGTCGTCACTCGCCGGCGTCGTCGTCACGCACGGTACCGACACGATGGAGGAGACGGCCTACTTCCTCGACCTGACCGTCGCGGGCGATCGGCCAGTGGTCGTGACGGGCGCGATGCGGCCGGCCGATGCAATCGGCGCCGACGGGCCGGCCAACTTGTTCAACGCCGTCCGCGTGGCGGCGGCGCCGGCGTCCCGCGGCCGCGGCGCGATGGTGCTGATGGACGACCGCCTCTTCGCGGCACGCGAGGTCACAAAGACCAACACGACCCGCGTCGAGACGTTCCAGGCGCCGGAGCACGGCCCGCTGGCGATCGTCGATCACGATACGATTTTCTACAATCGTGCCCGACCGACGCGCCGGCCTGCGTTCGACATCTCTAAGGTCAACGAGATGCCGCGCGTCGACATCATCTATAGTTACGGCGGCGCGGACAGTGTGTTGATCGACGCCGCTGTCGCCGCGGGAGCCAAGGGCATCGTGGTCGCCGGCGTCGGCGCCGGCGGATTAGCGTCCGGTCAGGGCTCAGCGCTCCGCCGGGCGGCCGAGCGCGGCGTGCTCGTCGTAATCGGCAGTCGTACCGGATCCGGGCGCGTCGCCGGTAGCGAGACTCGCCCCACGGCGGGCGATCTCAACGTGCAGAAGGCGCGCATACTGCTCATGCTCGCGCTCACGCGGACGCAGGACCGGGGCGAGGTAGCAAGAATTTTCAACGAGTACAGCGGCGCCGAGCCGTAAACGGAGCGCCGCACAAAGGTGAGTTACACTCACTCGGCTACTCGGCTACTCGACACCGAGTAGCCGAGCCGCCGAGCCGCCGAGTCGCCGAGTCACGACCCCGCGCAGACCGTCCCGCTCACGAACGTCGGAGCGACGGAGCCTTTCGTGTCCCACCACACCGTGGTCTGGAAATTGTCCGCGCCCTGGTGCGTAATCGCCGCCGCGACGCTGGCGCCGTTCGCCGACGTCTCCGCCGTCGGATAGTAGAAGCGACGCGGAATGTAGGCCACGATCGTCGACGGCCCG
>Ga0070684_100002126_pt1 | contig 14619 bp, 14 predicted proteins | sample KBSC723LmetaG_FD_65653 | JGI IMG/M metagenome (GOLD analysis project Ga0070684, IMG submission 65653) | Corn rhizosphere microbial communities from Kellogg Biological Station, Michigan, USA - KBS C7.2-3L metaG | ecosystem: Host-associated > Plants > Roots > Rhizosphere ...
AGCATGGTGCGCCGCGTTCCGATGGACGGGATCAGGACGAGTGCAGCCAGGAACGTCCCGAGCAGGCTGCCGGCCGTGGACAGCGCGTAGAGGCGCCCCGCGACGGAGCCGGCGTCGCGGACGTCCTCGATCGCGAGCCGCACGGCGAACGGCGAGACCATCCCGAGCAGCGTCACGGGCGGGGCGAAGAGCGCGAGCACGGCGAAGAAGGAGCCGATCGCAGCGCCGGCGGAGACCTGGTCGAGCCCCTTCACCGAGACGTCCAGAAACGGCCGGGCCACGAACGGAACCAGAGCGATCAGCACCGCCGCGAGGACGACGATCCGGCCGAGCACACGCGGGTCGGGGCTGCGGTCCGCGAGCTTGCCGCCGATCCAGTAGCCGACGGAGAGGGAGGCCAGGATCAGCCCGATCACGTTCGCCCACACGATCGTCGAGCTTCCGTAGTACGGCGCCAGCAGGCGGGCGGCCCCGATCTCCGTCGCAAGCGCGCCCGCGCCGGCGCAGAAGACAAGGGCGTTCAGCGCAAGAGCGAGGCTCCGCCCTTCCGTGGTCCGCGCCGTCTGCTCCTCGACCCCGAGCGCCTCGGCCATCGCTACGTCCGCCGGATGACCACGACCGCGAAATCGTCCCCCGGATCGCCCGCAAACGCGCGCGCATCGGCCACGACGTGCTCGGCGAGCCCCTGTGCCGAGAGCTCACGCCCCGAGGAGAGGGCCAGGTGGAGCCGCTCTTCGCCGTACTGGTCGCCTCCGCGGCGCGCCTCCACGAGCCCGTCCGTGAAGACGCAGAGGGCAGCCCCCGGCTCGAGGGTGGCGTCCACGGCCTCGTAGTGCTGGTCTGCCTCGATGCCGAGCGCAAGACCGCCCAGCGGGATGGTGGAGACCTCGCCGTCGGGGCGGAGCACCCGCGCCGGAGGATGGCCCGCGCTCGCCGCGCGCACGACGCCGGTGGCCGGATCGACGGTCAGGCAGGCCATGGTCACGAACGTCCCTCCCGCGAGCTCACCGAGCGCCACCTCGTTCGCCTGCGCCAGGAGGTCGGCCGGATCCGGATACAGGCGCACGAGCGACCTGAACGCGAACTTGGCGAGGGCCATGTCGGCCGTGGCCGCGATTCCGTGGCCGCTCGCGTCCCCGAGCACGACGGCGAGCTTCCCGTCGGGCAGCGTGAGGAAGTCGTACACGTCGCCTCCGACCTCGAGCCGCGCCGAGGGCTCGTAGACGGCTCCGACCTCGAGGCCCGCGACCTCCGGGACCCCGCGCGGGAGGAGCGAACGCTGCATCGTGTCTGCGAAGTCCTTCCGTTCCTGCGTGAGCCGGGCGTTCTCGATGGCGAGCGCCGCCTGCCCCGCGACGAAGAGAGCCGTCTCCACCTGCTCGTCGCCGAAGCGCCGCGAGGGGTCGAGGGAGAGGACGGTCAGCGTGGCGAGGAGCTCGGCCGACGTCGCGATCGGGACGACGACGGCGGTCGCGCCCTGCTCGAGGAACGGGACGAGAAGCTCGTACGAGGCGCCGAGCTTGCTGGCGGCCGCGGCATCGAGCACGAGCGGCTTGCCCATGCGGAACAGACGGCGGCCGGGGAGGCGCTCGATCGACTGCTCGCGCTCGAGCAGCGGCCTGAGCGGCGCCTCGAGTCGCGGGTCGGAGAAATGCGGCGCATGCGGGAGGAGCTGGTCGCCGCGCTCGCCCTTCATGCGGATCACGGCCGCGTCCGCGTCGAGCAGGTCGACCGCCGCGCTCGTCACGGCCTCGAGCGTCGCGTCGAGCGAGAGGCTCTGGGCGAACGACCGCGAGATCTCGTACAGCGCGCGCAGCTGTTTCGCGGACTCGCGTTCGGCCGCGAGTGCCTCCTTCCGCTCCGTGGCGAGCCGCTCCGTCCGCTCGTGGAGCTGGGCGTTCTGCGCCGCGACCGCCAGCTGGCTGGCGAGTGCCGAGAGCAGCGCCACCTCGTTCGGGTCGAGCTCGCGGCCGAACGGGAGGTAGACCGTGAGCAGCCCGACGACCTCCTCGCGTGCGACGAGCGGCACGGCAAGGATCGATTCGACGTTGGCCTCGACGACGGCGTCCCGGACGGGCGCGAGGTTCAGATCGGCCGCCGCGTCGGTGACGTGGAGCATGCCCTGGGCGCGGAGCGGGCCGAAGGCGAGCTCGAGCAGGCGCTCGGCAACGGCGAGCTCCGCGGGGGAGTCTCCGCCCGCCTCGTGGCTCAGGCGGTTCCCGTCGCCGAGGTAGATCGCCACCCGGTCTACCCGCAGCAACTCGGACACGCGTGCGACCGCGGTGTCGATCGTGTGCGCCAGCGAGAGCTCCGCGATCGCCTGACCGACGACCGTGAGCAGTGCGCGCGAGCGCTCGAGCTCGAGCGACGTCCTGCGAGCTCGTTCGCCGGCCCGGAGCGCCTGAGCAGCCCGCACGGCAAAGGTGCCAAGTCGTTCGAGATCGGCCTGGGACGGCGCCTCGCCGGGGCCGAAGACGAGCTGGAGCGCTCCGACCACCGGCTGCCCGAGCATCAAGGTCGCGGTCGTTCGGCCCGAGGCGTCACTGCCCTGCTCCACCCGCAGCGGCTCGTGCTCGAGCGAGAGCCCGGACCCGGGCCTCGGGGCGGCCGCCAGTGCCTGGGCCGGTCCCGCGGACGCGAGCAGCTCCATCGTTCCGCCCCCCTCGGGCTGCCACAGGAGCGCGGCTTCCGCACCGGACGCCCGGCAGGCCACGCGCGCGATCTCGTCCGGCCCGCGGCTCCCGTCCAGCGCGGCTCCGAGCGCGTCTCCGGCGAGCACGAGCGCGCCGTCCGCGCCGCTCGCCCCGTTGCGGGCGCCGAACGCCCGAAGCACGAGCCCGACCTGCGAGGCGGCGACCTGGACGGCCGCCTTCTCAGCGGGCCCGAACGGTCTCTTCGCACGCAGCAGCTCGACGCTCCCGACTGCCCGGCCTTCTGCGGTGACCGGGACGAGCACGGCCTCTGCGGCGTGTCCGCGGCGAGCCGTTCTCGCGACGGCGGCCGGAAGCGTTCCTGCCGAGCCGTCGTGGTGAAGAAGCTCCTCGGTCGAGAAGCTCGACCCCGCGAGCTCGGCCGCGAGCGCCTCGGAGCCGCTGACCACGCTCCTCACGTGCAGAACACCGGCCCCGTCGGCGACGCGCACCGCGACCGCATTCGCTCCGGCCACAACCGAGAGCGCCTCGGCCACGGTCTGCAGCGCTGCATCGACCCCGTGCTCGCCCGCAGCACGCCGTCCGGCGTCCGCGAGAGCCTCGAGCGCCTGCTCGGAGATGCCTTCCATTTCCCCTGAAAGGTATTCCTCATCGGGCGGTGCCGTACGGCCCGCGCGTTTATGCTCCCCTGTCATGGCCGAGCCGGCCCGCCGTCAGGAACCGGTCGACGATGCGCTGGAGCTCGATCCGGCCGCCGTCCAGCGCGCCTACCAGTTGCACCGAGCGCGTCGTCGCGCGCACCGGAGCCGCGAGCGCGAGTCGAAGCGCGCGAACCTCCGGTTCTGGCTCGTCCTGCTCGCCCTCGTCGTCGCGAGCGTTTACCTGAGCATCGTCATCTGGCACCAGATTCAGCGGACGTTCGGCCTCTAGGTGAATATTTGACCGTGGATCCGTCCGACCCCTATCCGCCTGACCGCCCTGCCCCCCGCGAGCACGAGCGCGACCCGCTGCTGATGCTCCCCGGCGGGATCTGGGCGATGGGCGAGCGCCTGACCGCGCTCTCCGGCTTCGTGCTGATGCTCTCCGCGTTCATGGGCTGGTACGCGGGATCCGATGGCGGCCCGACGATCGCGGTCATCGGCTGGCACACCGGCGTGATCGGCAAGCTCGTCTTCCTGCTCGGGCTCGCGGTCGTCGTCCTCGTCGTGCTGCGGGAGCTCGGGATCGAGTTGCCCGCGACGGTTCCGGAGAGCCTCGTGATCATCGTGCTCGGATCGCTCGCGACGATCCTGGTGCTGGTCCGGGTGATCTCCGTCCCCGACCGCTTCTTCCCGTTCGACGGTCGCGGGATCGGGATCTGGATCGCGCTCATTGCGGCCTTGGGGCTGATCGTCGGCGGGCTTCTACGAGCAGGCGAAGAGCTGTAGCGACCCCGAGCCCGACGAGCGCCCCGCCGATCAGGTCCAGCGGGTAGTGCACGCCGTTGTAGACGCGGGAGAAGGCGATGAGCGCGGCGAGGAGGTAGAGGGCCGTCCTCGGCAGCGGCGTCAGCCACGCGAGCGTGGCGGCGCAGGCGAAGCTCGTCGCTGTGTGCCCCGACGGAAAGCTTCCGCTGTGCGGCACCGCCACGAGCGGATGCGGCTCCGTGAAGTGGAGCGGTGGTCGGTCGCGGCCGATCGCCTCGCGCAGCGCGTACGCGGTGATCTCGGCGACCAGGTCGGCGAGCGTCACGTAGAGGAAGATCGCCGGGCGCTTCCAGAGGAGCGCCGCCAGAGCGCCGATGATCAGCCAGATCAGCCCTTGCGATCCCACGCGCGAGAGGCCGATGAAGACGTCGTCGAGCGTGTGCACCCGGTGAGTGACCACCCAGCGCTCGAGCCGTGTGTCGGGCGACACCGCTCTAGGCGTCAGGCGGGGACGAGCTGCTTCGTCGACTCGATCAGCTGCTGCGGGTTGAACGGCTTCCCGATGAAGCCCTGCGCCCCGCGCGAGGTCGCTGCCTTCAACGAGTCCTCGTCGACCTTCCCGCTGAACATGATCACGGGGATGGCGCCGACCCCGTGCCGCTCGTGCACGCGCCGCAGCATCTCCCAGCCGTCGACCTGCGGCATCATCACGTCGAGCAGGATCAGGTCCGGCGGCTCGTCGTCGAGGGCGCTCAGTCCCTCCTCGGCGCTCGAGGCCTCACGCACCGAATAGCCCTCCATCTCGAGGTTGACGCGGACGAACTCGCGTAGGCGGTCGTCATCGTCCACGATCAGGATCAGGCGTCGACCCTCGCTACGCCGCGGGGCAGCCGCGCCGCCGCGTTCGAGAAACTGGTCGAGGTCGCTGCGGCGATACCGGCGGTGGCCGCCGGGTGTGTAGAACGCCGGGAGCCGGCCCGAGTCCGACCACTTGCGGATCGTGCTCTGGGCCATGCCGAGGTACTTCGCGGCCTGGCCGAGTGTGAGCCAGTCCGGCTCATCCGCCGGGACGGGAATCCGCGCCGCTTGCTCTCGTTCGTCTGCCATCACCCGTGAATCTAGCTAAACCTGCTGTTTCTTCTTGTATGAATTTCCAAACTCACGGGGTCGTGGTCACCGTCACCGTGACCGTCTCGGCAGTCAGGGTGGCCGGCTCGAGCGTACGGACGGACGTCTGCGTGCCTGACGGGGCGGAGCTGTCGTCGAAGGTCTGGCCGAGCGCGATCCCGATCGCGAGCACGACGAGAAGCGCCGCGGCACGGACGAGCCAGCGGCCGACGTGGCGGCGGCGTCTCCGCGGGCGCGGCCTCATGGCCGGTAATCGACGGCGCCGCGGGCGTAGAGGTGAAACGCGGCGTCCTCGACCAGCCCGACCTGGATTGCCCCGGCGCCCGGCGGCAGCACTTCGAGCAGCCAGCGGTCCGCGTCGTGGTAGGCGCCGGCGAGCTCGGCGAGGGTGAACTTCTGGCCGACCCGGCGGTTGAGCTCGTCGAGCAGGACGTCGACCTGCGCGAGAAGGCGCTGGTGGAGCGGCGGGTCGTTCGCGTGCTCGCGGAGGCGGCGGTAGCCCTCCTCCCACTGGTGGCGGGCGTTCTGGACGGCGACTGCGCTCATTCCGGCTCGATCATAGGCTCGTCGTCGAGGCAGCATTTCTCGGGCCAGAGCGGCTCGATCTCGGCGGCGATGCGCTCGCCGAGCTCGTATCCCGGCCTCGCGAGCGCGAATGCGACATGCGCGTGCAGGCACTTGAGCTGAGCGGGGTTCGCCGAGCCGCCGATGCCGAGCCTCAGGGACGAGCCGCCGTCGCGGCCGTTCTTCGCGCCGGCCAGCTCGGCCCGTACGCGCCGCTGCTCCTCGGTCGCGCTCGCGAGGCTCTCCGAGAGGACGGGGTCGCGCCCCGCCTCCTCGCTCCAGCGCTCGACTCCGCCGGCCGCCTCGAGCCGGGAGATCGCGGCCACGAGCTGGCGGCACGTCACCCAGTACGTCGTCGGGAACGGCTCGCCGCTCGGGTCGTACGGCGACTGCTCGGTGACCGCCGGACGGCCGAAGGGGCAGCGCACCGCGACCCGGCGGAACGCACGCGGCGTCCTCCCGAGCTGCCTGGCGACGATCCCAGGGTCGTCCATGCGAGGAGGTTAGTGAGCCGGCTGCTCGTGGTGGCGCCGCCACGACCCGATGCCCTTGACGATGAAGAGGCGCTCACCCGGCTTCACATACCCGAGCCGGCGCGCTTCACGCGTCAGGGCCTGCGGGGTGTCCATGTCCTCGAGTCGGCGCTCGAGCCGGAGCTTTTGCGCGCGGAGCTGACGAACCTCCTCCGTGCGCTGCGAGAGCGTGTCTCTCGTGGAGAAGTAGCTCCGCAGCGGCTGCGAGTAGAGGAACGCGATGAACGCGAGGACGACCAGCGCGAGCCAGCGGAGCAGGAAGCGGCCGCGCGGGATGCGCTTTTTCGTGCGACGGGCCATCTCGGCCGTGTCTTCGGGGCCGGGCGGCGGCGTCCTTTACCTAGGCGAGGTCGACTTTGATCACATCGGTCGTGCCCGGGAGGTTGACCGCGGTACCGGCCGTGATCACGACGAGATCGCCCTCCGAGACGTAGCCCCCGGCCCGCGCCGCCTCGATCGACTTCGCCCACAGATCCTCGAGGTCGTTCGCCTCGGGGACGGGAATCGGAGTGACGCCCCACTCCAGCGCCAGCTGGCGGAGCGCGTAGTCGTGGTGCGAGAGCGCGAGGATCTGGCGCCGCGGCCTGAGCCGTGCCACCGCCGAGGCCGTCCGCCCGGTGAAGGTCGGCACGAGCAGCGCCTGCGCCCCGAGCGCCTCGGCGACGTCGCAGGCCGCGTTCGACATCGCCTGTCCCGCGGTCGGTTCCTCGTGCGCCTGCGGGAGCTCGTGGCGGTAGCCGATGCTCGGCTCGACGGCCCGTGCGATGCGGTCCATGTACGCGATCGCCTCGACGGGAAAGTCGCCGACAGCGGTCTCTGCGGACAGCATCAGCGCCGAGCTTCCGTCGAGGATCGCGTTCGCGACGTCGCTCGCCTCGGCCCGCGTCGGCTCCGCGTGGTGGATCATCGACTCGAGCATCTGCGTTGCCGTGATCACCGGCTTGGCCCGGTCGAGCGCGGCCAGGATGATGCGCTTCTGGACGAGCGGGACGAGCGCCGGCCCGATCTCGACTCCGAGGTCGCCGCGGGCGACCATCACCGAGTCGGTCTCGCGGAGGATGTCCTCGAGCGCGTCGACGGCCTCCGCCTTCTCGATCTTGGCGATCACGAGCGCGTGGTTGCCGGTGGCGTCGATCAGCTCTTTCAGATCGCGCACGTCGGCAGCCGAGCGAACGAACGACAGCGCGACGAAGTCCACTCCGATGTCGAGAGCGAAGTCGAGGTCGTCCATGTCCTTGCGCGTCAACGACGGGATGGGAACCGGAACGCCGGGGACGTTCACGCCCTTGTGCGACGCGACGACGCCGCCGGTCACGACCGAGCAGCGGGCCCGTCCGCGTTCGACCGACTCGACGCGCAGGCGGATGAGCCCGTCGTCGATGAGGATGTCGTGGCCTCGCTGGAGCACTTCGCCGACCGCGGTCGGGCTGACCGGAAGCTCGCCGTCGCGCGCCGCCTCTTCGGCCGCGACGACGACTTCCTCGCCGCGGTCGAGCGTCATGGGCTCCGGAAGCTCGCCGATCCGGACCTTCGGTCCCTGCAGATCGGCGATCACCGCGATCGGCCGCTCCACCTCTTCGGCGACCTCGCGGACGAGGGCCGCCGACTTCGCGTGGTCCTCGTGCGTCCCGTGCGAGAAGTTGAGGCGCGCGACGTCCATGCCCGCGCGCACGAGCTCCAGCACGGTCTTGCGGGAGGACGACGCAGGCCCGAGCGTGGCCACGATCTTCGTCCGGCGAGGCAGCTCGGCGGACATGGAGCTCAGACTACCGAGAGGTGCGGGCGAAGGCGTCCCAGCCGGGATAGACCGCCTCGTCGCCGAGCTCCTCCTCGATCCGCAGGAGCTGGTTGTACTTCGCGACGCGGTCGCTGCGGGAGGGCGCGCCGGTCTTGATCTGCCCCGAGTTGGTTGCCACGGCCAGGTCTGCGATCGTCGTGTCCTCAGTCTCCCCGGAGCGGTGGGACATGACGACGCCGTAGCCGGCCGCGCGGGCGAGGGCGATCGCGTCGAGCGTTTCCGTCAGCGTCCCGATCTGGTTGACCTTGATCAGGATCGCGTTCGCGGCTGCGTCGTCGATTCCGCGCTGCAGCCGTTCCACGTTCGTGACGAACAGGTCGTCGCCGACGAGCTGCACGTTCCCGCCGAGCCGCTCCGTGAGCACCTTCCAGGCTTCCCAATCGTCTTCCGCAGCGCCGTCCTCGATGGACACGATCGGGAATCGCTCGACGAGCCCGGCCCAGTAGTCGGGCAGGTCGGCGGACGAATCCTCGCGGCCCTCGAACGTATAGGTGCCGTCGGCGTAGAGCTCGCTCATCGCCGGATCGAGCGCGATCCGAACGCGGTCCGCATGGCCGGCCCGCTCGATCGCAACGAGCACCCGTTCGATCGCGTCCTCGCTCGACGGGAAGTCGGGAGCGAAGCCGCCCTCGTCGCCGACGGCCGTCGAAATCCCTTCCTCCTCGAGCAGCTTCTTCAGCGTGTGGAAGACCTCGACGGCGATCCTGAGCCCCTCGGAGAACGTCTCCGCCCCGCCCGGGACGATCATGAACTCCTGGAGGTCGAGCGAGTTGTCCGCGTGCGCGCCGCCGTTGACGACGTTCAGCATGGGCACCGGGAGCACATGCGCCTCCGCGCCGCCGACCCACCTGTACAGCGGCACGCCCGCGGCGAGCGCGGCCGCCTTGGCCGAGGCGAGGGACGCGCCGAGGATCGCGTTCGCACCGAGGCGCGACTTGTTCTTCGTGCCGTCGAGCAGAACGAGCGCGGAGTCGATCGAGCTTTGATCGGCGGCGTCGAGCCCGATCAGCGCCGGCGCGATTTCGTCGCGCACGTTGTCGACGGCCTTCAAAACGCCCCTGCCCAGCCATGCGCCGGGGTCCCCGTCACGCAGCTCGACCGCTTCGAACTGGCCGGTCGACGCACCGGACGGCACGGCAGCGCGCCCCACCTCGCCCGAGTCGACCTCGACCTCCACCTCGACCGTCGGGTTCCCTCGCGAGTCGAGAATCTGCCGCGCCCGAACCGCAGCGATCTGAGAGCTCACCGCATTGCCTCCTTTGCAGCGTCGAAGTAGCGATCCTGCGCGTCGAGCGGAAGCTCGGCGAACACGTGCCCATCATCTTTCGCCAGCTGCTCGGCGCGCTCGACCCTATCGGCAAAGCGCCTGGCCATCGACCGCAATGCGAGCTCGGGATCGACGTTCAGCCGCCGCGCGACATTGACCGCCGAGAAGAGCACGTCGCCGACCTCCTCGAACACGTGTGGGTCGGGCTCGGACTCCGGCGCCGGCTCCCCGGCATCCGCGAGGGCCTCCTTCAGCTCGCGCAGCTCGTCGTCGAGGTCGGCGAGCGCGCCGGCCGCGTCCGGGTACTCGAAGTCGACCGCGGCCGCGCGGCGCTGGAGCTTCCGCGCGTAGAGCAGAGCGGGGAGCGACTCCGGGACGTCGTGGAAGATCCCCTCGCGGCCCTCGTCCTCGGTCTTGATCTTCTCCCAGTTCTCCCGAACGCGTCCGGCCGTCCGGGCTTCGGTGTCGCCGAAGACGTGCGGGTGCCTGCGAACGAGCTTCTCGTGGACCCCCCGCGCTGCCTGCTCGAGGTCGCCCTGCCCCCGCTCCTCGAGCAGGAGCGCCAGGAAGTAGACCTGGAAGAGCAGGTCGCCGAGCTCGTCCAGGAGCTTCTCGGGCCGGTCGGCCATAGCCGCGTCGGCCACCTCGTACGCCTCCTCGACCGTGTGCGGGACGATCGTCCGCGCGGTCTGCTCGCGGTCCCAGGGGCAGTCGCGCCGCAGGCGCTTCGTCAGCTCTTGCAGCTCGAGGAGCGCGTCCGCGAGCGACAACTGCGCTATTTCGAGGTGGTGGTGACCGCGCTCGTCGTCGCCGGCGGCTCGTAGCCCACCTGGTACGACGTCTTCGACTGGAAGCTCTTCCCGGTGTCGTCGACCCACTTGCGCATCTCCTCCTGCTTCTTCTGCTGTAGGAGCTGCTGGCGGATCGCGGTCCTGACCTCGGACAGCTTCGTCACCGACTGCTTCGTGGTCGGCGTGAGAGCCTCGATGACATGCCAGCCGTACGTCGTCTTCACGGGCTGGCCGATCTCGTGCGGCTTGAGCGAGAAGGCGACCTTGTCGAACTCGGGCACCTGGCGGCCCTTCGAGATCGTCATCTTGCCGCCGGAGTTCTTCGAGCTCGGGTCGGTCGAGTACTTCTTGGCGAGCGCGGCGAAGTTCCCGCCGTGCGTCACCTGCTGGTAGATCTGGTCGGCAAGCGCCTTCTTCTTGACGAGGATGTGGCGCACGTCACGGCTCGCCGGCTGCACGTACTGCTGCTTGTTCTTCTTGTAGTAGCTGTCGATGTCCTTGTCCGAGACCTTGACGCCGGCGGTGACCTTCTCGTAGATCTTGTTCTGGATGACGCTGGCGCGGACGTCGTCACGGACCTGGTCGATCGTGAGGTTCTGCTTCTTGAGCTCGGCCGCGAACTTGCTCTCGCACGTCGAGTCGCACTTGCCGTTCTTGCCGAAGTACTGCGACTTGATCGTCGCCAACTGCCTGTCCACGTCCGCGTCCGTGACCTTGATGTCCATCTCGTCGGCCTTCTGCTCGAACTCGGCGCGCTGCACGAGGAACTGCATCGCCTGCTTGCGAAGGGCGATGTACTGTGTCGTGCCCGCAGGCGGGAACTTCTGCTTGTTCGCCTCGTAGTTCTTCTTCGCCTGGTTGATCAGCCGGTCGAACTGGTCCTTCGAGATCGTCTGATCGCCGACGACCGCGACGTCGTTGGCGCCCACTGACTGCTTGTCACTTCCGCAGCCGGAAGCGACCAGAACGCCGAAGACGGCGACCGTGAGGAGGGCGATCAGATGTGGCTTTCTCATGAAAAGAGCGCCATTTGCAGCGGTTTCTCTACGCTGCTCGGCGCGTTTCGAGTATAGCATCGACCAATTGCAAGGCTTCCGGAAACTGATCGTGCTTAACCGTAACTTCATTTCGGGCCGTTCGGTAGACGGCGGTGTCGATGCGATCCCGCAGCGCCCGGACCTCCTCTGAGCCGAGGACGAGCGGGCCAACGGTCGAGGTTCCGCCTCTGAACACGAGGTAGTCGGCGCCGAGCTGGGCGAGCTTGAGCTTCGCCGCCTGGATCGCGAACAGGTTCTCGACCGGCTCGGGCAGCGGACCGTAGCGGTCGACGGTCGCGGCCTCGAGCTCGCGGAGCTCGTCCTCGGTCTCGGTGAGCGCGAGCCGTCGGTGGAGGTCGATCTTCTGCGCCTCGGCGGGGATGTACTCCGCCGGGACGTAGGCGTCGATTCGAGCGTCGACCCGCACCGGGCGCCCCACGGTTCGCCGCTCACCCGCGAGCTCGGCGACGGCCTCGCCGAGCAGCTCGACGTAGAGCTCGAAGCCGAGCGCGGCAAGGTGCCCGTGCTGCTCCGCCCCGAGCAGCTCGCCCGCCCCGCGGATCTCCAGGTCGCGCATCGCGATCGCGAAGCCGGCGCCGAGCTCGGTGTGGTCGGCGAGCGTCGCCAGCCGGGCACGCGCCTCGGGAGTCAGCTCCGAGGCGTCCGGATAGAACAGGTACGCGTGGGCGAGCAGATCGGAGCGCCCCACTCGTCCGCGGATCTGGTAGAGCTGCGCGAGCCCGAGCGCGTCGGCTCGCTCCACGATCAGCGTGTTCGCCTGCGGAATGTCGAGGCCGGACTCGATGATCGTGGTCGAGACGAGGATGTCCGCGTCTCCGCGCAGGAACGAGAGCATCTTCTCCTCGAGCTCGCGCTCGCGCATCTGCCCGTGGCCGACTGCGACACGGAGCTTGGGCACGAGTTGGCGGATGCGGTCGGCGGCCATCTCGATCGTCTCGACCCGGTTGTGCAGGTAGAAGGACTGACCTCCGCGCTCGGCCTCGCGCTCGAGGGCGCTCTTGACGAGCTCCTCGTCGTACTCGCCCACGTGCGTGCGGATCGGGCGGCGCCCTTCCGGGGGCGTCTCGATGATCGAGATGTCGCGCAGGCCGGAGAGCGACATGTGCAGCGTGCGGGGGATCGGCGTCGCGGTCAGCGAAAGCACGTCGACCTCGAGCCGCAGCGAGCGCAGGAGCTCCTTCTGTGCGACACCGAACCGCTGCTCCTCGTCGACGATCACGAGGCCGAGCTCCTTCGGGATCACGTCGCGAGAGAGGACGCGGTGCGTTCCGATCAGGACGTCGACCTTCCCTGCCTGGAAGTCGGCCAGGATGCGCTTGACGTCGGCCGGCCTGCGGAACCGCGAGACCATCTCGACGGTGACCGGGAAATCCCGATAGCGCTCGCGAAACGTGTTCCAATGCTGCTGCGCGAGGACGGTCGTCGGGACGAGCATCAGCGTCTGCTTGCCGTTGAGCGCGGCAGCGAACGCGGCGCGGACTGCGACCTCCGTCTTGCCGAAGCCGACGTCGCCGCACACGAGCCGGTCCATCGGGCGCGGCGCTTCGAGGTCCTCCTTGACCGCCTCGATCGCAGCGGCCTGGTCGGGCGTCTCGCGGTACGGGAACGAGGTCTCGAGCCGCTCGAGCCACTCCTGGGAGAGGTCGAACGAGATCCCCTGAGCGTTCTGGCGGCGCGCGTACAGCTGCAGGAGGTCACCGGCGAGCTCGCGGATCGCGGTGCGGGCTCGGTTCTTGAGGTTCTGCCAGGCGGTGCCGCCGAGCTTCGAGAGCGTCGGCGCCTTGCCGTCGGCGCCGATGTAGCGCGAGACCTTGCCGATCTGCTCGTGCGGGACGTAGAGGCGATCCTCGCCGCGGAACGCGAGCTGGAGGTAGTCGCGCGTGATGCCGGCGACCTCTCTCGTCTCGAAGCCGAGCAGCTTGCCGACCCCGTGGTCCTCGTGGACGACGTAGTCGCCCGTGCGGAGCTCCGCAAAGGACTGGAGCGCGCGGCCGGCGGGGGCCGCTCGTCCCCGTGAACGCCGGCGGAAGACCTGCGTGTCGGGCAGCAGCGCGAGGCCGAGGTCACGCCAGACGAAGCCGCGGCGCGCCGGGCTGACAGCGAACAGGAGCTCCGCCTCGTTCGGGAGCTCGGCGCCCTCGTCGATCAGGCGCGCGTCGACGCGGCGCACGAGGTTCTGGGTTCTGAGCGCCTCCCCCTGGTGTGGGAAGGCGACGACGGTGCGCAGTCCGCCGCGGACGAAGGCTCGCAGCTCGTTCTCGGCCTCGGAGAGCCCGCGCGCGGCGATCGCGGGCTGCTGCGCCTCGAAGGCGAACGGCTGGCCCGCCGGGAGCGGGTCGAGCTCGACCGCGCCGCTCAGGTCGACCGGTCGGAGCTCCTCCTCGGCCCAGACCTCGCGGACGTCGTCGGGCTGCCAGACGAAATCGGGGCCGCCGGGGACGGGCGTGACGAGGTCGCCGGGGATTGGCGGGCGCCCGTTCTCGTCGTCCGCGAGGGTCGGCTCGACCAGGTCGAGGCGGCGATCGGCCGCCGGGTAGATGGTCGCTGTGTCGAGCGGGTGGAGCGTGCGCTGCGTGAAGGGCGAGAAGGCGCGGATGCTCTCGATCTCGTCACCGAAGAGCTCGATGCGGAGCGGCTCGCGACCTGTGGTCGGGTAGACGTCCACGATGCCGCCGCGGAGCGCGAACTGGCCGCGCTCCTGGGCCTGGTCGACGCGCTCGTAGCCGGCGAGTGCGATCTGCTCGGCGAGGGCGTCGATTCCCGGCTCGTCGCCGGGACGGATGCGGACCGGCTCGGGACGCGCTTTGGCCGGAGGCATGCCCTCGGCGAGCGCGGCGGCGGACGCGCTGACGAGGCCGCCGGCCGCGAGGACGTCGAGGGCGCGAGCCCGCTCGCCGACGAGATGCGGCGGGGGCTCGAGGCCCGAGCCCCAGCTGACGCCGCGGCTCGGGAGGAGCGCTACCAGGTCGTCGCCGAGAAACCACGCGGCCGCTTCTGCGACGTCTCGGGCGTCCGCGTCTTCCGGGGCCAAGACGACCAGCGGTCTGCCGAGCTCCTCGTGCAGCGCGGCGAGGAGGAGCGGCAGCGCAGGCTCCGAGACGCGGGCGCGCGTGTCCGGAAGCTGCTCCAGGAACGCGCGGAAGCGCTCGCTGTCGGCGAGCTCGCGGATGAACGGGTAGAGGACGGGCCGGTCCATGACGAGCGACGGAACCGGAGTTCCGCGGCCACGGACTTTAGCGCGCAGGCGTCGCGCCACTCGCCGCGGGTCCCATCCCTAGCCCCCACCCACCCACGGGGTGCTTCAGGGTAGGCGGATGCATGTGACTCGGAAGCGCCGACTCTGCGTCAATTGAAGCGCTGCTGGGCGGGCTCGAGGCCTTCGCTCGCGATCGTCTCGACTGCGTCCGCCGCACGCGAGACCAG
>Ga0070684_100002130_pt1 | contig 14615 bp, 13 predicted proteins | sample KBSC723LmetaG_FD_65653 | JGI IMG/M metagenome (GOLD analysis project Ga0070684, IMG submission 65653) | Corn rhizosphere microbial communities from Kellogg Biological Station, Michigan, USA - KBS C7.2-3L metaG | ecosystem: Host-associated > Plants > Roots > Rhizosphere ...
TCCTGACCTGCGGCGGCGACGCTCACCCGCTTCGTCGCGCCGCTCCTGCGGTCGTAGACGAAGACGTCGGTCGCCCCGTTCGCGTCGCCGGGGACGAGGTTCGAGGCCTCCGAGTAGTAGGCGACGTAGCGGCCGTCCGCGCTGATCGACGGCCGGAAGCTGTCGCCGTTCGACTGCGTGCCCGAGTCGTCAACGCTCACCCGGGTCGTGACGGTCGTCGCCCGGTCGTTGACGAACACGTCGAACGAGTCGTTGGTGTCGCCCCAGACGAGATCCCAGTCGTCCGAGTCGAAGGCGACGTAGCGGCCGTCCGCGCTGATCGAAGGGCGCTGGCTGTCGCCCTCGGCCTCGTAGTGGCCTGTGTACTCGCTGACGCGCTCCGTCGTGTTCGCCGTCAGGTCGCGGACGAAGATGTCGGCGCCCTCGTTCTCGTCGTCCGCGATCAGGTTGTCCGCGAAGGACTGGTAGGCGACGAACTTCCCGTCCGCGCTGAGGACCGGCGTTGCGCTCTCGAGATCGCCCTGTGTGCCGTTGGTGTTCACGCTCACGTTCACGGCGGTCCCGGTCTGGCGGTCGCAGACGAACGCGTCGCGGAGGTTGTTCGCGTCGCCGCTGACGATGTTCGACGCCGCGGACGCGAATGCGACCAGGCGCCCGTCGCCGCTCAGGGACGGCGAGTCGCTGCCGCCGTTCGCCTGGCTGCCGTCGACGCCGACGCTGACCCGGCTCGTCGTGTCCGTCTGGCGGTCGCGTACGAAGATGTCGTTCGCGTCGTTCGTGTCGCCGTCGACGAGGTTCGACGCCGAGGAGGAGAATGCGACGAAGCGGCCGTCGCTGCTCAGTGCCGGCGCGAAGCTGTCGCCGTTCGCCTCGGCGCCCGAAGTGCTGACGCTGACTCGGGTCGTCTCGCCGGTCTGCAGGTCGCGGACGAAGACGTCGCGCGCGCCGTTCGTGTCGCCCTGGACGAGGTTGGAAGCATCGGAGTAGAAGGCCACGTAGCGGCCGTCCGCGCTGATCGCCGGCACGAAGCTCGCGCCGTTCCCTTGCCCGCCTCCGGTCGCGGTGCTTGCGCGTGTCGTCGATCCGGGGCCCGCCGCGGCAGCCGGGAGCACAAGCAGCGCTGCGCACGCGCACGCCACACGGATGGCGCCCTTCCCCCTCCGCACAGGTGGTTTCTAACGCGATTCGGCCCGCGAGCCAAGCGGGAACCGTCGAGCGGCTCGCACGCCGACCGAGAGCGCGCCCGTGAGAACGGCGGCCTCGCCGACCGTCGACACCTCAACCTGCGGCGGAAAGGGCAGCCACGCGGCCAGCAGCTGCCGCACCGGCTCGAGCAGCAGGTCGCCGTTCGAGCCGATTCCGCCTCCGAGGACGACGAGCTCGACGTCCAGGACCGCGGAGACGGGCGCGAGGTGAAGCGCGATCCGGCGGCCGACCTCGGCGACGACGTGCTGCGCCGCCTCGTCCCCCTGGCGGGCCGCGTCGAAGACGGACCGCGCGTCGAACGGGGGACTCAGACTCGTCCCTTCGTGGCCGTCCGCCATCCTCGCTGCGAGCTCCATGATCTGCGGAGCCGCAGGGTCCACGTCCTCGTCCAACGGGTCGAGCGCGAAGTCGATCTCGCCGGCGAAGCCGTGCCGGCCCGTGTGCAGCTCTCCGCGCAGAACGACCCCAGCCCCCATCCCGGTGCCGACCGAGAGGAAGACGAAGTCGTCGACCCCGCGCGCGACGCCGAGCTCGCGCTCGCCGAGGGCCGCGAGGTTGATGTCGTTCTGGAGCGTGATCGGAAGGCCGAGGCGCTCCTCCAGCTCGGCCTCGAACGGCCGTCCCTCGAGCCCGGGCACGTTCGCGGCCAGCCGAAGCGTCCCGTCCGCGGCGCCGGTGACGCCCGGGACGCCGACGACCACTCCGTCGATCAGGTCCTCTGGAAGGCCGGTTGCCGCGACCAGCGCATCGCGGAGCTCGGCGACCGCGTCGAGTGCGCGCTCCGCGTCGGCGCCCTCGAGCTCGACGTCCTGGCGCGCGCGAATCGTCCCGCTCAGGTCGCAGATCGCGCCGCGGAGGAACCGCGCGCCGAGGTCGAGCCCGAGCACGAGCGCCGCCTCCGGAACCGGCTCGAAGTAGACGGCGCCGTAGCTCGGGCCGCTCGGAGCCTCGGAGCTCTCGCGCACGAGACCGGCGTCGACGAGGGAACGGAGCGCGAGCGAGACCGTCGGTTTCGAGATCCCTGCCCGCCGGGAGATCTCCGCGCGGGAAACCGGAGCAAGGTCGCGCACGAGCTCGAGCACCGTCTGCTCGTTGAGGCGCTTGAGCAGCGGCGGCGCTGCCCCAATCGGGCGCGTTCCTGACATCTCGTCAAGAAGCCTTACCAAAAGTCGTGGATGGATGCGAGTTGACTCCGACCTCTGGGTGCGTTATCTATCGACCCTGTAAAGGTACTTAACGAGAAATCCTGGTGAGGAGGCTCTCGATGTCCCGCGTCGCCGCTGCTCTGTTCGTCGTCCTTGGTGCGCTCGCTCTCGCCGGCTGCGGAGGCGGCGGCTCGAAAGACTCGTCCTCCACGACGAAGGACACCGCGGCCGCGGACAAGACCCCGGTCACGCTTACCTTCTGGAGCCCGTTCACCGCTCGCGAGCTGCACGTCATGGACGACGGCATCGCGAGGTTCCACAAGCGCTACCCGTGGATCACGGTCAAGAGCGTCGGCGCGATCACGGCCGACAAGGTCACCGCCGCGATCCACGCCGGCAATCCACCGGACGTGGTGTCGATGTTCGAGACCGACGAGCTCGGCGCCTTCTGCAACTCGGGCGCCTGGCAGGACCTGAACAAGTACATCGACGCGGACAACTTCGACATGAACCAGTTCCCGAAGACGATCCGCGACTACACCGCGTACAAGGACAAGCGCTGCGCCCTGCCCTTCCTCGCCGACTCGTACGGCCTCTACTACAACAAGGCGCTCCTCGCGAAGGCGGGCATCACGCAGCCGCCGAAGACCGTCGACGAACTGGCCGCCGACGCGAAGAAGCTCACGACCCGCAACCCGGACGGCTCGCTCAAGGTCGTCGGCTTCAACCCCCTCATGGGCTGGTATGAGAACGCGCCCGTGCACTGGGGCCCGATGTGGGGCGCGACGTGGATGAACGGCGACAAGTCCGGCCTCGCCGACTCTCCGGGCTGGGAAGAGATGGCGCGCTGGCAGAAGCAGCTGATCGACTGGTACGGGTACGACAAGCTCGTCCGCTGGCAGGCCGGCACCGGCGACGAGTTCTCCGCCTCGAACGCCTTCGAGACCGGCAAGGTCGCGATGAACCTCGACGGCGAGTACCGGATCGGGTTCATCAAGGCCGAGGCGCCGAAGCTCGACTTCGGAACCGCACCACCGCCAACGTCGAAGCCGGATCTCTACGGCTCGAGCTTCGTGATCGGAACGATCATGGGCCTCCCGAAGGGCGCGAAGCACGCCGACGCGGCGTGGCTCTTCCTGAAGTTCTTCTCGACGGACGCCAAGACGCTGGCCCAGATGTCGAACGGCCTGCAGAACATCCCGTCCACGCTGGCCTCGCTGAAGTCCTCGGACCTGAAGTACGACCCGCGGTTCAAGACCTTCCTGAACGTCTTCGCCAACCCGAAGTCGAGCACGCAGCCCGTGCTCTCGATCGGCTCGCAGAACCAGACGCTGTTCGCGTCGTTCCTGACCAAGTGGCAGGCGGGTCACGTGAAGGATCAAGATCTTCACGCTGGGATCGAGAACGTGGACAAGCAGATCGACAACGCGCTCGAGCAGGCTGGAAGCAACGTGCCGTGAGCTCGGCTGAGGGTGTTCTAGCCCTCACCGGGCCGGCGGCGGTCGCGCGCGCCAGGGCAAAGAAGCGGGCCGCCTGGCGGCGCCGAGGGCTCGTGTTGCTCCTGATGAGCCCGTGGATCGTCGGCTTCACCGCCTTCTTCGGCTACCCGCTGGTCTCGAGCCTGTACCTCTCGTTCACGCACTACGACCTGCTCTCCTCACCGCGGTGGGTCGGTCTCGCGAACTACAAGTTCATGTTCCAGAAGGACCAGCAGGTCTGGCCCGCGGTCAAGAACACGCTCTGGCTGATGGTGATCTTCGTCCCGCTCCAGGTGCTGTTCGCGTTCGGCGTCGCGCTCATGCTCTCGCGGGCGCGGCGCGGGATCGGGTTCTTCCGCACGGTCTTCTACCTCCCCGCGCTGGCGCCGACCGTCGCGGCAACCCTCGCGTTCGTCTACCTGCTCAACCCCGCGACCGGGCCTGTGAACATCGTCCTCGGCCACCTCGGCATCCAGGGCCCGCTCTGGTTCCACTCGCCTTCCTGGTCGAAGCCGTCGCTGACCCTGCTCGGGCTCTGGGGGATCGGAAACCTGATGATCATCTTCCTGGCCGCGGTGATCGACGTGCCGCGCCACCTCTACGAGTCGTCGCAGCTGGACGGCGCGGGCCCGATCCAGCGGATCCGGTACGTGACGCTGCCGTCGATCAGCCCCGTGATCCTGTTCGCGGTCGTCATCGGGGTCATCGACAGCCTCCAGTACTTCACGCAGGCGTACGTGGCGGCCGGCGTCGCACAGGGCCAGGCTGCCTCGGAGAGCGCGACGAGCCTCGGCTACCCGGAGGACTCGACGCTCTTCTATCCCGTGCTGCTGTACCAGCAGGGGTTCCGCTACTTCAACATGGGCTACGCGTCCGCGATGGCGATGGTCCTGCTCGTCGTCGCGCTTGCGATCACGCTGCTCATCCTGCGCAGCTCGCGGCTTTGGGTCTTCTACCAGGGAGCGGGACGGCGATGAGCGTGGCCGCGCCGGCCGTCGAAGGGCTCGAGCGCCGCAAGCCGCCGGCGGCGATTCGCCGCAAGCGGTTCCTGATTGCGGTCGCGGACCACTCGCTGCTGATCGCGATGTCGATCATGTTCCTGGCGCCGTTCGTCTTCATCGTGCTCACGTCGTTGATGACGAACAACCAGGCCCTCTCGCCGCGGCTCTGGCCGAGCCCGTTCCGGTGGGCGAACTTCGTGGACGTCTTCCACACAGCGCCGATCTGGCGCTACGGGCTGAACACGACCTTCTACGCGATCCTCGCCACGATCGGCGTGGTCGTCTCGAGCATCCCGGTCGCGTACGCGCTCTCCCGGCTGCGCTGGAAGGGTCGCGACGTCGCGTTCATCCTCGTGCTGATCGCGATGATGCTGCCGGTCCAGATCACGGTCATCCCGGTTTACGTCCTCTTCTCGAAGCTGCACCTGATCGGCTCGCTCTGGCCGCTGATCATCCCGAACTTCCTCGGCGACGCGTTCTCGATCTTCCTGCTACGCCAGTTCTTCCTGACGATTCCCGAGGAGTATTCGGACGCAGCGCGCGTCGACGGCTGCGGGGAGCTGCGGATCCTCGTGTCGGTGTTCTTGCGGCTCGCGAAGCCGGCGATCGCGGCCGTGGCGCTCTTCGAGTTCCTGTTCTGCTTCAACGACTTCTTCGGTCCGCTCCTGTACACGAGCGAGAACCCGAGTCACTGGACGCTCTCGCTCGGGCTGTCGCAGTTCCGGACGATCTACCAGGTGCAGTGGAACCTGACGATGGCCGCGACGCTGCTCTTCATGGCGCCGGTGATCATCGTGTTCTTCCTCGCGCAGCGGGCGTTCGTCGAGGGCGTGACCCTGACCGGGGTGAAGGGATGAAGATCGCGGTCGTCGGAGGCGGCTCGACGTACACGCCGGAGCTCGTGTCCGGGCTCGCGGGTGAGCGTGAACGCCTCGACGTGACGGAGCTCGTCCTGCAGGACATCGATCCGGAGCGGCTCGAAGTCGTGGGCGGGCTCGCGGGGCGGATGCTCGCGCGCGACGAGTTCTCCGGCGAGCTGACGCTGACCGATGAGCTCGACCGCGCGCTCGACGGCGCCGACTTCGTGCTCGTCCAGATCCGCGTCGGCGGGCAGGCGGCGCGGCTCTCGGACGAGACGGTGCCGCTCGCCTGTGGCTGCATCGGGCAGGAGACCACAGGTGCAGGCGGCCTCGCCAAGGCGCTGCGCACGGTTCCGGTCGTGCTCTCGATCGCCGAGCGGACGCGGGAGCTCGCGGCCGACGGCGCGTGGATCGTCGACTTCACGAACCCGGTCGGGATCGTCACGCGCGCGCTGCTCGACGAGCGCCACCGGGCCGTCGGGCTCTGCAACGTGGCGATCGGCTTCCAGCGCACCGTCGCACGGCTGCTCGGGGTCGAGCCTGGGGGCCTCGTCGTAGACCAGGTCGGGCTCAACCACCTGACGTGGGTGCGGGCGGTGATCCTCGACGGCGAGGACGTCCTGCCAGGGCTGATCGCCGAGCACGGCGACGAGCTCGCCGGCTCAGCGCACGTTCCTCGTGAGGCGCTCGAAGAGCTCGGGGCGGTTCCGTCGTACTACCTGCGCTACTTCTACGCGCACGACGCCGTTCTCGCGGAGCAGCGCCAGGGCGTGCCGCGGGCAACCGAGGTCGCCGAAATCGAGCGCGGGCTCCTCGAGCTGTACCGCGACCCCAACTTGGCCGAGAAGCCGGCACTCCTCGAGCAGCGCGGCGGCGCGTACTACAGCGAGGCCGCAGTCGGACTGATCGCGTCGCTCGTCGCGGGCAGCGGCGAGGTGCACGAGGTCGACATCCGGAACGACGGCACCCTGGCCGGGCTCGCTGACGACGACGTGGTCGAGGTTCCCGCGCGCGTGTACGCGAACCGGATCGAGCCCCTCGACCAGGAGCCGCTCGCGCCGGAGCTGCTCGGCCTCGTCCAGCACGTGACAGCGTACGAACGACTTGCGGTGCGCGCGGCGCTCTCCGGCGCGCCGGCCGACGTTCGGAAGGCTTTGCTCGCGCATCCGCTGATCGGACAATGGGGCATCGCGAGCGAGCTGGCCGACCTCCTGCGCGCTGCGAGTGAGGCGCGAGTATGAGCGTCGCGCTCCTGGCGGTGGACGGCGGGGCAACGAAGACCGACCTCGCGCTGGTGGACGCAAACGGCTCGCTGCTCGCGCTCGAGCGCGGACCGCTCAGCTCGCCCGACTACCTCGGGCTCGACGGCTCGCTCAACGTGCTCGCCGACCTCCTCGAGCGCGCGGCGACCGACGCTGGGCTGTCGACGGACGACGGCCCGGTGACCGACCTCGGCCAGATCCTGATCGCGGGCGTTGACCTCCCGTCCGAGGTCGAGGCGTTCTACGCCGCGGTCGGCAGGCGGGGCTGGTCGACGCGGACGATCGTCGACAACGACACCTTCGCGATTTTGCGCGCAGGCACCGCACAGGGCTGGGGCGTCGCGGTGGTCTGCGGGACCGGCATCAACTGCGTTGGTATCGCGCCCGACGGCCGGCACGCTCGCTTCCCCGCGCTCGGCACGATCACCGGCGACTGGGGCGGCGGCTACGACGTCGGCGCCGCGGCGGTCTCCGCGGCGGCTCGTAGCGAGGACGGCCGCGGTCAGAAGACGACGCTCGAACAGGCGGTCCCCGCCTATTTCGGGCTGACGACGCCGATGGAGCTCGCGGAAGCGATCCACCACGACCGGATCGCCCACAGGCGGATCGGCGAGTTGCCGCGTGTCGTCTTCGCCGAGGCGGCGCACGACGAGGTGGCAGCGGACATCGTCCAGCACCTCGCCGACGAGGTCGTCGCGCTCGCCAGGGTCGCGCTCCAGCGGCTCGACCTCACGCACGAGCCTGTCGAAGTCCTCCTCGGCGGCGGGCTCATCCGCGGCAACGGCACCCTCGAAGCCGCGATCGAGTCCGGCCTGCGCGAGGTCGGCGACGGGATCACCGTCCGCAACACCGAGTCGCCGCCGATCGTGGGCGCGGCGCTTCTCGGCCTGGACGAGCTCGGTGCCGGCGCCGACGCGCAGGAACGGATCCGACGCGAGCTCGGGGACGCGGTCACGGCACTCGAACCGGGAGGTCGGGATGGCTGATGTCCGCTTCATCAAGGCGACGAAGCTCTACTCCGGCACCGAGGCACCCGCCGTCCACGCGCTCGACCTGCATATCGAGGACGGCGAGTTCATGGTGCTGGTCGGCCCGTCCGGCTCCGGCAAGACAACGGCCCTCCGCATGCTCGCGGGCCTCGAGGAGGTCGACTCGGGAGCCGTCTACATCGGCGAGCGCGACGTCACGTACGTCCCGCCGAAGGACCGCGACGTCTCGATGGTCTTCCAGAACTACGCGCTCTATCCGTACATGACCGTCGCCCAGAACATCGGGTTCCCGCTCAAGATCGCGAAGGTCAAGAAGCAGGCGCGCGACCAGCGCGTGCGCGAAGTGGCGCGAATGCTCGGGCTCGAGCACTACCTCGAGCGCAAGCCCGGGCAGCTCTCCGGGGGCGAGCGCCAGCGCGTGGCGATGGGCCGCGCGATCGTCCGCGTGCCGAGCGTGTTCCTCATGGACGAGCCGCTCTCGAACCTCGACGCGAAGCTGCGCGTCCAGATGCGGGCCGACATCGCGGCGCTCCAGCTCGAGTTCGGCGTGACGACGGTCTACGTGACGCACGACCAGGCGGAGGCGATGACGCTCGGGCACCGGGTCGCCGTGCTCCGGGACGGGGAGCTCCAGCAGTGCGGATCGCCGCGCGAGCTGTACGACCGGCCTACGAACACCTTCGTCGCGGGCTTCATCGGCTCGCCCACGATGAACCTCTGCTCGGTGCAGCTCGGGACGAACGGCTCGATCGCGCTCGGAGACACGAACGTGGCGATCGACGACGCGCTCGCGGGCGCCGCGCGCTCGAACGGGTCCGACCTGGTACTCGGGCTCCGGCCGGAATCGCTCGAGCTCGGATCCGGCGGAGTCCCCGCGCGGGTCGAGGTCGTCGAGGAGCTCGGCGCGGACGCGTACGTGTTCTGCGTCGCCGAGATCGCCGGCGAGGAGCTGAAACTCGTCGCGCGCACGCAGGCGCGGAACGTTCCGCGACGCGGAGATCATGTCGCGCTCACCCCGCGGCCGAACGAGGCCCATCTCTTCGATTCGACGACCGGCGAGCGGCTGGAGTCTGCATGAGCACGCCCGGGGCGACGTTCCTCGCGGAGATCCGCGAGCAGCCCGAGGCGCTCCTGCGCCTCGTCGAGCACGCTGCCCTGTACGAGGATGCGGCACGCGCGGCGATCGAGCGCGGCCCGCACATCGTCCGGCTCGTGGGCCACGGCTCGTCCGACAACGCCGCGTCCTACGGCGTGTACGCGTTCGGGCTAGAGGCCGGCTGGACCGCGCTCCGCGACTCGATCTCGCTCACGGTCTACTACGGCGCAAAACTCGAGCTGGAGCGGTCGATCGTCGTTGCGCTCTCCCAGTCCGGGCGCACGCCGGACGTCGTCGCCTACGTCGAACGAGCGCGCGAACGAGGCGCGCTGACGATCGGCGTCACGAACGAACCGGCCTCGGAGCTGGCACGCGCGGCCGATCTCACGCTCCCGCTCGCCGCGGGGCCGGAGCGCGCGGTCGCCGCCTCGAAGACGTACGTGAATCAGCTCGCGGCGCTCTTCCTGCTCGCAGGCGCCGTTGCGGGCCGAACGAACGAGGCCGCCGACCAAATCAGGAACACAGCCGAATCGATGGCCGAGGCGCTTCCGCGCTTCGAAGACGCCGTCGCCTCGGTCGCGGGAGCGTTCGCCTACGTCGGCCGCATGTACGTCATCGGCCGCGGAATCGAATTCGCAACCGCACGCGAGATCGCGCTCAAGCTGACCGAGACCTGCCGCGTCGCGGCCGAGCCGCTCACGTCGACCGACCTCGCGCACGGCCCAATCGCCGCACTCGACCCGCTCTTTCCCGTCTGGACGATCGCTTCGCGGGACGAAACGCTACCCACGATCGTCGAAGCTGCCCAGAGAGCGCGCGAAGCCGGAGCGACGCTGGTCGCCAGCGGCAACGCGCACTCGGAGATCGACGGCGCCGCGTACCGTCTCCCCGTCCCAGCGGCGCCGTCGCCTCTCCTTTCGCCACTGCTCTCCGTCGTCCCCGGCCAGCTCTTCGCGGGCGTGCTCGCCTCGGCGAAGGGACTCGACTCGGACCACCCCGTCGGGCTGACGAAGGTCACACTGGCGCAGTGAAGGTCGCACTCTCGTTCGACACCGAGTTCCCGGGCCGGCCTGCGCGACCCGGCGGCGAAGACCGCATCCTCGAGACGCTCGCCGCCGAGGACGTGCGCGGCTCGTTCTTCCTCCAGGGCCGCTGGACGCGCGCATACCCGGAGCTGGCGCAGCGCATCGCCGCCGCCGGCCACCTGATCGGAAACCACTCGAATTTCCACGCGCCGATGAACGGGCTCTCGGACGAGTGGTTCCGCCGCGACGTCGAACGCGCCGAGCAGACGATTCGGGACACGACGGGCATCGACCCGAAACCGTGGTTCCGCTGCCCGTTCGGCCGTGGGATGGACGACGCACGCGTGCTCAACGCGCTCGACTCGCTCGGTTACCGCCACGTCGGCTGGGACGTCGACCCGCGCGACTGGGACGAGACGCGAACGGTCGACGAGCTGGTCAAGTTCGTCGTCGCCGGCGAGGGGATCGTACTGCTCCACGCCTGGCCGACGGTCACGGCCGATGCGCTCGGGCCCGTGATCGCCGGCCTGCGAGATCGTGGAGCGGAGTTCGTCGGGGTCGACGAGCTGGTCTAGCTGACTGCAGCCCGCAGCGCGGGCGTGCAGCTCGAGCGGCCGCGCTTCTCGAGGTACTGCTGGTGGTAGTCCTCGGCCTCGTAGAAGGTCTGCGCGGGCTCGATCAGCGTCACGACCTCCTTACGGTGACGCGCCTGCTCCTCGGCCTTGGACCGGGTCGCAGCCTCGCGCTGCTCGTCGTCCGCGAAGAAGATCACCGAGCGGTACTGGTCGCCGATGTCCCAGCCCTGACGGTTGAGCTGCGTCGGGTTGTGCTTGCCCCAGAAGACCCGGAGCAGGTCGTCGTACGACAGCTTCTCGTCGTCGTAGCTGACCTCGACCACCTCGGCGTGGCCCGTCGTGTGGGAGCACACGTCCTCGTAGCTCGGGTTCTCGGTGTGCCCGCCTGTGTAGCCGACGCGGGTTCTCGTGACGCCGTCGAGCTGCCTGAACGCAGCCTCGACGCCCCAGAAGCAGCCCGCTCCGAACGTTGCCTTTCGCTCCACTACTCCTCCTCCAGTTTCAGTGCCGCAGAGTTGATGCAGTACCGCTGCCCGGTCGGGTGCGGCCCATCGGGGAACACGTGCCCGAGATGGCCTCCACAGTTGGCGCACAGCACCTCGGTGCGGACCATCCAGTGGCTCGTGTCCCTCTCCTCCTCGACCGCGTCCTCGCTCGCCGGTGCGTAGAACGCCGGCCAGCCGCAGCCCGAGTCGTACTTCGTGTCGGACACGAAGAGCTCGGCTCCGCAGCCGGCGCAGTGATACGTGCCGGGGTCGAAGACGTGGTCGTACTCACCTGTGAACGGACGCTCGGTGCCCTTCTCGCGGAGAACGCGGTACTGCTCCGGAGTGAGCTCGGAACGCCATTCCTGCTCTGTTTTCTTGATCTTGGTCATCGTTGGTTCAAACGTAGCGAGAGACGAAAAGTTCCCGTTGCACGTTCCCACTTGACGAATCGGAATGCGTATGAGAAGGTGCGTTCGTCAAGTCCTGCAGGCCTTCGGGTCGGCGGGACTTGGCACTTGAGGGGACCTTTTTGAGCGGGATCGCCGGCGCTCGAGAGGAGAAGGGGGGTGGTGGGCTCGACGAGACCGGTCGAAGAGCCGATCAGCGCTGAGCTCGTTCTCGTCGACCGCGAGCTCGCCCGTCGTGCACGTCTCGCATTGCCCGAGCCACCGTGGCTGCTGCCGGTCCTGGCCGAACCGCCGCAGGCCGAGGCGCCTGCGACGCGTCCGCATCGCCGACCGGTTCCGAGCCATATCGGCGCCATCCTCACCGGCGCCTGCGCACTGCTCGTCTTCGTGGTGGTCATGGCGTTGGCTGCCGATCATCTCTCCGGCCCGGAGGACCTGACCTTCTCGACGACGCCCTCGGCGGCGCGACAGCCGCAACCGGCGGCCGCCGGGCGCGCGCAGGCCGGTCAGCAGACGGAGCGTCCCGAGCGGCGAGCGCGACGGCGGGCAGAGCGACCCTCCGTGAACGCCCCGAAGGCCACGTCGTCTACGAAAGGTGCCGACTCGAGCCGACGAAGGCCCGTCTCGGCCCCAAAAACCGCGGCCGCGAGGCCACGGGCCCTCGCCGCGAAACAGCGCGTGTTCACCTGGCGGAGACACGGTGCCGCGACCTACTACCAGCTCTACTTCCAGCGGGGTGCCAAGACCATCTACAAGGCACGCACCGTGAAGCTCCGGCTTGCGCTGCCGGCTCGTCTGAAGCTCAAGCCGGGCACCTACACGGTGCTGGTCCAGCCCGCGGTCACGACCGATGCCGGAATCATCCTCGGCCCCGCCGTCCTCGCGAAGAAGATACGGGTCTAGCCCCCGACACTCCTAGTTGCAGATCGCGGCCATCTCGACCGGCTGCGGCATCGCCTGCTCCGCAGCAGCCTTGATCCCCTCGGCGAACGTCGGGAAGACGTGGTGCATCGCCGCCAGGTCGTCGACGGTCGCTCCTAGCCGGAGCCCGAGCGCGAGGCCGTGGACGATATCCCCGCCGTTCGGCGCGACGATGTGCAGCCCGAGCACGCGCCTCGTGCCGGTCTCGTAGACGATCTTGTAGAGGCCTCGCGTCTGCTCCTTGTAGGACGAGCGCTGGACGTACTTCATGTCGTGGACGACAACGTCGTGGTCGATTCCACGGTCGCGCGCCTCCTGCTCGGTGAGGCCGACCGCGGCCAACTCGGGCTCCGTGAAGATCGAGGTCGGGAGCACCGAGTAGTCAGCCGAAGCCGGGTCTCGCTCGAACATGTCCTCGATGGCGATCCGGGCCTGGTACTGGGCGATCGGCGTGAACTGGTACCGGCCGGTCACGTCGCCGGCCGCCCAGATCCCCTCGACGGACGTGCGCATCAGGTCGTCGACGACGATGCCTGCACGCTCGTGATCGATCCCGAGCTCGTCGAGGTGCAGCGCCTCCAGGTTCGGCGCGCGGCCGGACGCGAGCAGGAGCTTCGCGGCGCGGAGCTCACGTGAGCCGACCGCCGCCACGACGTCGTCGCCGTCGCGCCGGACGCTCGAGACCGTGGACGAGACCAGGATCTCGATGCCGTCGTCCTTTTCGAGCGCCGCGTGCAGCACCGCGCAGGCCTGTTCGTCGGAGCGCGGCGAGATGCGGTCGGCGCCCTGGACGATCGTCACCCGCGAGCCGTAGCGCGCAAAGATCTGCGCGAGCTCGAGCCCGACCGGCCCGCCGCCGACGACGAGCAGCGACTCAGGGAGCTCGGTCAGCTCGAGCGCCGAGACGTGGTCGATCCAGTCGATGTCCTCGATGCCCTCGATCGGCGGGACCGCGGTTCGCGACCCCGTCGCGATCAGGATCCGGTCCGTGCTCAGCTCGTCGTCACCGACGCGGACCGAGTCCGGCCCGACGAGCTCGGCCTCGCCCTGGACCGTGTCGAACCCCGCGTCGCGGAGGTCCTGCATCCACTTCGCGTCGCCCTTCTTGAGCGTGTCCTTGCGGGCCTTGACCCGCGCGAGGTCGAGCGTCGCCGGCCCGACGTCGATGCCGAGCCTGTCCGCGAGGCGGTTGATGTCGTGGAACAGCTCGGCGACGACGAGGTACGCCTTCGTCGGCTTGCAGGCCACGTTCGGGCAGCTGCCGCCCCAGCGCGTGCTCTCGACGAGCGCGACGCTCGCGTCGCATTGCTGCACGGCCTTCGCGGCCGCGTCGCGAGCGGCCGAGCCCGAGCCGAGCACGATCAGGTCGTAGTGGGTCACTCCAGCGCCTCCGTGGTCAGGCCCTCGGGCATGTCGAGGGCGATTGCGGCCTGGATCAGGCCGAGGTGCGAGAACGCCTGCGGGTAGTTGCCGAGCAGCTCTCCCGACTCCGGGTCGACCTCCTCGGACAGCAGCCCCAGGTCGTTGCAGTTCGAGATCAGCTGCTCGAAGAGCTCGCGCGCACGCTCCTCCTCGCCGCCGCGCGCGAGGCATTCGACGAGCCAGAACGAGCAGATGAGGAACGCGCCCTCGTCGCCGCCGACGCCGTCCATCCCGTCCGTCACGTAGCGGCGAACGAACCCGTCGGCGGCCAACTCTTTGGCGACGAGGTCGACAGTCGCCTTTGCGCGCGGGTCGTCGAAGCCGACGAAGCCCACGATCGGGATCAGCAGGTTCGCGGCGTCGGCGCGGCCGTCGTCGCCGAAATACTGGCGAAACGCCTGCGTGTCCGGGTCGACGCCCTCGTCGTCGACCGCCTTCCGGATCGCATGACAACCCTCGCGCCAGGCATCCACGTCGCCCTCGCGGTCGTCGGCCTTCGCAATCCGCAACAGCCGGTCGAGCGCGACCCACGCCATGACCTTCGACGAGACGAAGTGCTCGAGGTCGCCGCGGATCTCCCAGATGCCGCTGTCGGGCTTCTGCCATTGCTCGAGCACGGCATCACCGACCCGGCACAGGAAGTGCCAGAACACGTCGTCGAGCTCACCGCCGTGACGGCGGAAGTGCCACGCGGCGTCGAGCATCTCGCCGTAGACGTCGAGCTGGAACTGCTCGGCCGC
>Ga0070684_100002131_pt1 | contig 14613 bp, 10 predicted proteins | sample KBSC723LmetaG_FD_65653 | JGI IMG/M metagenome (GOLD analysis project Ga0070684, IMG submission 65653) | Corn rhizosphere microbial communities from Kellogg Biological Station, Michigan, USA - KBS C7.2-3L metaG | ecosystem: Host-associated > Plants > Roots > Rhizosphere ...
CGGGACCCTCACCGGGCCTTGCCTGCAGCCAGACGAAGCTGCAACCGTGCGTTGAGGAGATCAGCGTCCGACTGGATTCGTCCGGCGACGGCCGCGAAAGCGTCGCGGTCGGCCTGAATCATATCGAGCTGCGTGGCGACACCCGAGCGGTAGCGGGCACGCGCGATCTCGGCGGCGTGGGCGCTGACCGCCTCCTGGGCGCGTGCGGACCGGCAGCGCGCGATATCCGCATCGATTGTGCTCCAGGCCTGGAAGATGGCGTCGCCCGTGACGAGCGCGGCCTCGCGCTCCCGCGCCGCCGCGGCCGCCGCGTCCGCGTTCCGGGCGCGGATGCCATATGGCGTACCGAGGTCGAACGCCCAGACCAGCGATAGCGCCAGCGTGTACGCTTCGTGATAGCCACCCAGGAGAGCGGTCGCGTTCGTGTAGCGTTCGCTGGCGCTGCCGGCCAGTGTGGGGACCAGCGTCAGTGCCTGCGCGGTCGCGATCCGGTCGGCGGCTTCCCGCGCCGTCGCTGCCGATTTCACCGCCGGCGTCAGCGGCGCGCTCGCCAGGAACTCCGAGAGAGGCGCCTCGGCGTGCAGATCGTCCGCGAGCGGCGGCTCCGCGCCCGTGTCCGGCACGACCTGGGTCCGGGAGGCGAGAGCGCGCGCGGCGAGCCGCGCGGCCAGCTCGGCGCTGGTCAGCTGCTGGCGCTGGCGCTCTACTTCAGCGGAAGCGCGCTGGACGTCGAGCGCGGTCGCCGTGCCGGCCCGGGCGGTTTGTTCGGTCATCGTCAGGTTGACCTGCACCACCTCCAGCGCCCGGCGCGCCGCCCGAACCAGACCCAGATCTGCCGCGAGCTGGTAGTAGAGCTGGACGGTCTCGGCCTCTGCCGCGCGCGCAACCTCTTGTTCATGATAGGCAGCGCTGTCAGCGAGCCGATCGGCGGCGGAGACACGCACGAACCGCGTCAGATCGAGGAGCGGCACGGTGAGCGCCACCGCGCCGTCCACCTGGTTTAGCGGCACGAATGGCGCTCCGCCGATCGTCACCTCTCTTTGGTTGCGGGCGTACGTGCCTGATGCAGTTATCGCCGGAAGCGCGCGCCCGAGCGCTTCGCCCGCGCGCGCGTCGGCGGCCGCCTGCTCGGCGCGCGCCTCTTCGTTGACGGGGTTGTGCGCGCGCGCGCCGCGCACGAATTCGTCGAGCGGTTGCAGCGCGCGCGCCGGCGGTGACCACGTGAATGCGGCGGCGACGAGAACGAAACCTGAGAAGGCAGTGCGCATGCGCGCTGTGGTTTGCAACCGTTGGGCCGAGACCGTGAGCGCGAAGGCGCCGCGCTGACGCCTGTCGCCGATCCGGCGATTGTCGTCGGTGTTTACAGCGGGGAGGACCCGGTCAGATGAGACCGTACTTGTGCAGCTTGTCGACGAGCGCCGGACGCGAGACGCCGAGGCGGCGGGCTGTCTCGCTCTGGTTCTTCTTCGCGGCGGCGAACTGCTCGGCGATGATCTCGCGCTCGAAGGTCTCCACGCGTGTGCGCAGCGGGAAGTTGGGACCCGGATCGCCCCCGACAGTGGTGCTCGCGCCGGCCTGACGCGGCTCGGTCAGAGAAAGCCACAGCGACAAGGTCAGGCGCTCGTCGGGCGTCAGCGCCAGCAGCCGCGCCACCGTGTTCTCGAGCTCGCGGACGTTGCCTGGCCAGGGGTGCGACTTCATCGCCTCGAGCAGCGCCGGCTCGACGTCCGCTTTCGTCATTCCGTAGCGCTCGACGTACTGGCGGACGAAGGCCGCCACCAGCGGTTCGATGTCCTCGGGGCGCTCGTTGAGCGGCGGCACCCGGATGGGGACCACGTTCAGCCGATAGTAGAGATCCTCGCGGAAGCGGCCGGCCTTCGCCTCCGCGGCGAGATCGCGGTTGGTCGCCGCGACCAGGCGGACGTCCGCCTTCTCGGGACGGCCGCCGACCGGCTGAACCTCGCCGGACTGCAGGGCGCGCAGGATCTTGGCCTGAATCGCCATCGGGAGGTCGCCGATCTCGTCGATGAACAGCGTTCCGCCTTCGGCCTGCTGGAAGTACCCGAGCTTCGCCGCCTGCGCACCCGTGAAGGCGCCCTTCGTGTGGCCGAACAGCTCGGCTTCCGCCAGCTCGGTGGGAATGGCAGCGGCGTTGAAGCGCACGAACGCGCGGTCGGCACGGCGCGAGTGCGCGTGCACTGCGGTGGCCATCACGTCCTTGCCCGCGCCGCTCGGCCCGGTCAGCAGCACGGTCACGTCCTTCGGCGCGACGCGCGCGACCATATCGAGCACGCGCCGTATCGCCGGGCTCGCCGCCACGATCGGCCGGCCCAGCGCGCTCTCGGTGCGCAGCCGAGCGTTTTGCATCCGCAGCGAGCGGGCTTCGACGGCGCGCCGGACGGCCAGCACGATCTCCTCCGGATCGAACGGCTTGGGCAGGTAGTCGTATGCGCCCGCCTTCATCGCCGCCACCGCGATCCGCTCCGAACCGTGGGCGGTCAGCATCAGGACCGGCACGCTGGGATCCTGCGCGCGCAGCCGTTCCAGCACCTGCAGGCCATCCATTTCGGTCATCGCCAGATCGGTGAGGACGGCGTCGGCCCCGCGCGCCTCGAACGCCTGCAGCGCACTGCCGCCGTTCGCGCAGCTCTCGACGGTCAAGCCAGCGTCGCCGAGCACCGCCTCCAGGGTGAAGCGCAGCGACGCATCGTCGTCGACCACGAGCACTCTGCCGGATACGCGTTCCATGTCTTCCTGAGTTACGCGGGGCGTCTCAGCGCGTCGGGCACCAGCTGGGGCGCCGCCGGCGTCACGACCGCCGCGAGCGGTAGCTCGATCGTCGCTGTGGTTCCGCGTCCAGGCGCGCTTTCATACTCGAGGCGGCCACCGTGCTGTTCGATGAGAGCGCGCGCCACCGCCACGCCGAGGCCCGCGCCGCCCTTGCGGCTCGCGAACGGTGGCCGCTTCAGGCGCTCGATCGTCTCGCTGGTCATCCCCTCACCGCGGTCGATGATCTTGATCTGTGACCAGCCTGACGCCGAGGGCGCCGCGACGTCGATCGTCACGATCTGCCCGGCCGCCGACGCCTGCACCGCATTCATTGTCAGGTAGAAGAGCGCGCGGTGAAGCTTGCGCGAATCGGCGAGGAGCTCGAGATCCGCGCGGCCTGTCACCTCCAGCGTCACGCCCGCCTCGGCGGCACGCGCCTCCAGCAGCAGCCGGAGCTCGTTCGCGAGCTCCTTCGGACGGATCTTCTCGGCGCTCAGCTCACCGAGCCCCCGCGACATCGAGAGGAAGCCGTCGACGATCGCCTCCAGTCGGTCCGCTTCAGCTGTGACCACCTCCAGCCGCTCGACGATCCGGCCGTCCAGCGAACAGCCACGCGCCAGGTGAGCGGACAGGCATTTGATCGACGCCAGCGGATTCTTCATCTCGTGTGCCAGGTGCGCAGCCGCCCCTTCGAGCTGGCGCGTCGCGTCCTCGCCGAACGAGCAGAGCTCTTCACGCCGCACGCCGAGCTCCAGCGCCACCTTCTCGTAGGCCGCCGTCATGTGCCCCCAGAAACCCGCCACGCCGATCGCCGTGACGACCAGCGAACCGGCGACGAGGATGAGGTACTCCGGCGCCACGCGGCCGCCGCGAGGCGCGAGCGGCGGCAGCAACGCGGCGACGTGCGACCACGAGAGCGCGGCGACGATCAGCAAGAGCATCAGCGCCCCGACGATGAACGCCCGCCGTTTGCGGGATGTGTCCAGGATGACCAGCGCGGGCGGCAGCATCCCGAACCCCAGCGGCAGCAGCGGGCTGCACAAGCCACCCGTGTTGGCCATCCACGCGCCCCACGCCAGCAAACCCGCGGCGAGCATCCGCACCTTGCGGTGTTCCGTCATCGACGGACCAGGGTAGAAGCAAGCGAGCCCGTAGAAGACGCCCACGAGCCCGTGAATCACGAGCCTCTCGGTCGGAAAGCCGCGCATGCCGAGCAGGGCGATCGTTGCTGCCTGGAACAACAGCACGAGGAAACGCTTGGTGACCGCCATGCCGTGCGCCATCCCGGGCGTACCGCCGCGAATCAAGTGGTAGCGCGCGCGCCGTCGAACGTCGGAGGCGGCCAGCTGCATGCTCGGAATTGAAGCAAACTCCGTGCGCGAAAACCACCCGACGACGGTCGATTGTTTCCGATAAATGAAGGTGTTCGCCAACAACTGGCCTGTCGGAAAGGCGACAGCCGTCGGCATTCCGACCATCGTCATGAATACGATCCGAGTACGTTGACGGACGTCGATCGCGTGACATCCTGAGGCCCCGGACGATGAGCTGGATGCTGGGACTGCAAGGGCCGCCGCCGCAACCTGAGAACGACAACCAGCGGCTGCTCGTCGACGCGCTGGCGTTCCGCGATCAGGTGATGGGCATTCTGGGCCACGACCTGCGCAACCCGCTGAGCGCCATCACCGCGCTGGCGCGCGTGACCATGCAGCGTGACGATCTGCCCGGCGACGTGCGCGAGCGCCTGGCGCAGATGGATCGAGCGGCGAAGCGATCGCTCTCGATGATCGAGTCGTTGCTCGATTTCAGCGAGAGCCGCTGGAAGGGCGCGCTCTCGATCCGTCCCGTCGTCGCTCGACTGGCAGAGATCGCGGCACGGGTTATCGAAGAGCTCAGCGTCGCCAATCCCGAGCGCATCATCCTGCTCGAGCTGCGCGGGCGCGAGCCATTCGAGCTGGATCCGGTTCGCATCGAGCAGGTGCTGTCGAACCTCGTCGGCAACGCCCTGGTTCATGGGGAGGCGGGCACGCCCATCGAGGTGTTCGTCGACGTGCGCGACAGCGAGGCGTTGCTTGCCGTGACCAACCGCGGCCCGGAGATCCCCGCCGATCGCGCGGCCTTTCTCTTCCAGCCTTTCACGCAGGGCGATCCCCCGCATCCTGGCGGCAATCGCTCGCGCGGGTTGGGATTGGGCCTCTACATCGTGAAGCAGATCGTGACGGCGCACGGAGGCACCATCGCCGTGGAGTCGAGCGGCGCGCTGGGGACGACCTTCATCGTCCGTCTCCCGCGACGCACCCGCTGAATAGGCGAAAGCGGCGCTGGAGGCGCCGCTTTCGGAGAGGTTGCGGGTGAACGTCACAGCTCGTAGCCGACCGTCAGTCCGGCCGACCAGTTCTGCAGATCCGCGTGGTCACGATCGCCACCGGTGAGCGGCACCAGCTTGTCGTCGAACACGGGGCGATAGGTGAAGCGCGCGTCGACGGTGAAGTGGTTGTAGGCCGCGCTGACGCCCGCGCCGAACGGGATGCTGAGCGCGTTGGCGTGGTCCTTCACGTTCGAGGTGTTGCTCGCTTCGTTGACGATCTGGTAGTAGGTCCAGCCCACGCCGCCGAACACGAACGGCTCGATCAGCAGGCGCTGCTGCTCGATGGGCAGGTTGACGCGGACCGCAGCCTCCGCGCCGTCGCCCAGCAGCGCACCGCCCGTCAGGCCGCTGGCCGTCGCGTCGCGGGCGCTGCCGACGTAGGCCAGCTCCGCGCCCAGGAAGCTGCGGCTGCCGAGGATGGCGCGTGCGTCCCAGTAGCCCCCCGTCCCGAACGTGTTGCGCGTCTCCTGCCGAGAGAAGCCGGTGACGCCACCGCCCAGCTGGAAGGCAAAGCCGGTCGGAACGACCGGCATCGTCGCCAGTGAGCGGGAGCGCGACACGGTGGGTGTGGATTCCGGAGGATTGGGATTGGTTTCTTCGCCTTCGCCTTGCTGGGCCAGCGCCGGCGCCGAGGCGAACAGGCCCGAGAGAGCGAGGCCGCTCGCGAGGCTGGTGATGAACGTTGAGGTCTTCATGACTTCGATCCTTTCTTTTCTTCTTCTGCTTTCGACTCGCCGCCGCTGATTCCCGGCGGCGCTTCGCTCCCAATGCGAGCGCCGTGCCGCGTGGAAATCGCGCCGCGAATCGGTGCGCGTGCGCGATCGGATGCTGCTCCGTTCCCGACAGTTGTCGTCCGATCGCCGACGGCTGGCGGCTCGCGCTCGCGCGGCGGCGCGGAGATCTCGCGACCGCGCGGCCGGCGCGGGGGTTGCAAACGGCCCCCGCGCATTCGTTGTTCACGCATCAATCGGAACGGAGCTCGCCATGACCCATCTAAGTGATGTCTTTTCCGCCGCGCTGATCGGGACCGCGTTGCTCGCGGTCGGTTGCGGCAAGGCGCCGCCGGCCTTCGCGCCGCCGCCTCCGACCGTCACGGTCGCCGACGTGGAAGAACGCAAGGTCGCCGATTGGGAGGAATTCATCGGCCGGCTCGAGGCCGTCGACTCCGTGGAGGTGCGCGCACGCGTCTCGGGCTACGTCGAGCGGTCGGCGTTCAAAGAAGGTAAGGAGGTCCGCAAGGGCGACCTGCTGTTCCAGATCGACCCGCGCCCGTACCAGGCCGAGCTGGCACGCGCCGAGGCCGAGCTGGCCCAGGCGCGCAGCGCCGCCGCGCTCGCCGTGCGGACGGTGGAGCGGTCGCGACCGCTGATCGCCGCGGACGCGATGTCGCGCGAGGAGTTCGACAACCGCACCGCCGCCGGCGAGCGCGGCGCAGCGGCGGTGCGGGCCGCCCAGGCCGCCGTCGCGAGCGCCCGCCTCAACCTGGAGTGGACGCGTGTTCGTTCGCCGATCAGCGGGCGCGTCGGGCGGGCGGAGATCACCGCAGGCAACCTGGTGCAGGCCGGCGGCCAGCGGTTGACGACGGTGGTGTCGCTGGATCCGATCTACCTGTCGTTCGACGCCGACGAGCGCAGCTACCTCAAGTACATCGCGCGCCGCGCGGCCGGCAGCGGCGAGCGGCGCGTCCCCGTCGAGATGGGCATGGCCAACGAGGACGGCAGCTACCCCCATCGTGGCTTCCTCGACTTCATCGACAACCGCCTCGACCCGCGCACCGGCACCGCGCGGGCGCGGGCGGTCTTCTCCAACCGCAACGAGATCTTCGCGCCCGGCCTGTTCGCGCGTGTGCGGCTGTTCGGCGGCAGCGATGACCGCCCGGTCACGGTGGTCGCCGACCGCGCGGTCGGAACCGACCAGGACAAGAAGTTCGTGCTGGTGCTGAAGCCCGATAGCACCGTCGAGTACCGTCCGATCCAGCTCGGCCGCCTCGTCGACGGATACCGCGTCGTGACGACGGGTCTCAAGGCCGGCGAACGGATCGTCGTCAACGGGCTGCAGCGCGTGCGCCCGGGAATGAAGGTGTCCGCCGCCCGCGGCCCGATGTTGGCGCAAGCCCAGACGGGCGAGACCACCACCGCGACAGCGGCAACCGCGCAGTAACGACAGGAGCCGACCATGCGTTTCTCCCGCTTCTTCATCGATCGGCCGATCTTCGCGGCCGTGCTTTCGATCGTCATCCTCATCGCAGGCGCCGTCTCGATGTTCGGCCTCCCGGTCAGCGAGTACCCGGACGTCGTGCCGCCATCGATCGTCGTGCGCGCCGTCTATCCGGGGGCCAACCCCCGCGTGCTCGCCGAAGCGGTGGCGACACCGCTGGAGGAGCAGATCAACGGCGTCGAGAACATGCTCTATTTCTCGTCGCAGGCGACGCCCGACGGCGTCCTCACCCTGACCGTGACCTTCCGGGTCGGAACCGACGTCGACCTCGCGCAAGTGCAGGTCCAGAACCGCGTCAGCCAGGCGCTGCCGCGTCTGCCCGAGGAGGTGCGCCAGCTCGGCGTCACGACCGTCAAGAGCTCGCCCAATATCACGATGGTCGTGCACCTGGTCTCGCCCGACAACCGCTACGACATGGTCTACCTGCGCAACTACGCCCTCCTGCAGGTGAAGGACGCGCTCGCGCGCATTCCGGGCGTCGGCCAGGTGACCACCTTCGGCGCCGGCGACTACGCGATCCGGGTCTGGCTCGACCCGCACAAGGTGGCGGCCCGCGGCCTGTCCGCCAGCGACGTCGTTGCGGCCATCCAGGAGCAGAACGTGCAGGTCGCGGCCGGCGTGGTGGGCGGCATGCCGATGACCGAGCCCGTCGACTACACGCTGACCGTCAACGCGCGCGGCCGGTTGACCAGTGAGGAGCAGTTCCGCGACATCGTCATCAAGACCGGCGGCGACGGCCAGATCACGCGACTCGGCGACGTGGCGCGCGTCGAGCTCGGGTCGGGCAGCTACGCGCTGCGCTCGATGCTGGACAACAAGGACGCCGTGGCGATGGCCATCTTCCAGGCGCCGGGATCGAACGCGCTGCGCGTGTCGAGCAGCGTACGCGACACGATGACGGCACTGTCGCGCAACTTCCCGCAGGGCGTCGCCTACCAGGTGGTCTACGACCCGACCACCAACGTCCGGGAGGGGATCCGCGAGGTCGCCAAGACCTTGTTCGAGGCGATCCTGCTGGTCGTCGTGGTGGTCGTGCTGTTCCTGCAGACCTGGCGCGCATCGGTGATCCCTCTCGTGGCGGTGCCGATTTCGATCGTCGGGACCTTCGCGGTGATGCTGGCGTTCGGCTTCTCGATCAACACGCTGTCGCTGTTCGGACTGGTGCTGTCGATAGGCATCGTCGTCGACGATGCGATCGTGGTGGTGGAGAACGTCGAGCGAAACATCGAGGCGGGCCTGTCCCCGCGCGACGCCAGCCATCAGGCCATGCGCGAGGTCAGTCGCCCGATCGTCGCCATCGCGCTGGTGCTGTGCGCGGTGTTCATACCGGTGGCTTTCGTGAGCGGGCTGACGGGCCAGTTCTACCGCCAGTTCGCGTTGACGATCGCTTTCTCGACGGTGATCTCGGCGATCAACTCCCTGACGCTGTCGCCCGCGCTGGCCGCGATCCTGCTGCGCCCGCACGGAACGCCGCCCGACCGGCTGACGCGCGTCATCGATTTGCTGTTCGGCTGGCTGTTCCGTCTGTTCAACCGCGTGTTCCGGCGCGGATCGCAAGGCTACGGGAGCGTCGTCGGGGGCGTGATCCGCCGGCGGGGTCTGGTGCTGGCGATGTACGCGGTGCTGGTCGCTGTCACCGGCTTCAGCTTCTCCCGGCTGCCGACCGGCTTCGTCCCCTCGCAGGACAAGCAGTACCTGATCGCGTTCGCGCAGCTGCCGGACGCGGCGACGCTGGACCGGACGACCTCGGTGGTGCGGAAGATGGCGGAGATCGGCCTCAAGCAGCCGGGCGTCGCGGGCGCGGTGCAATTCCCGGGGCTGTCCATCAACGGGTTCGTCAACGCAACGAACGCGGGCGTCATCTTCTTCACCCTGGCGCCGTTCGACGAGCGCCGGTCGCCCGCGCTTTCGGGCGGCGCCATCGCCGGCGCCCTCAACCGCAGCTTCGGCGCCATCCAGGACGGCTTCGTGGCGGTGTTCCCGCCGCCACCGGTGAACGGCCTCGGCGTCGTGGGCGGCTTCAAGATGCAGCTCGAGGATCGCGCGGGCCTCGGCGAGGGGGAGCTGGCCAAGGCCACGCAGGCGATGATGGTCCGCGCCTCCCAGACCCCCGAGCTCAGCCGGGTCTTCTCGAGCAACCGCGTCGACGTCCCGCAGCTGGACATCGACGTCGATCGCGAGAAGGTCAAGCAGGCGGGCGTGTCGATCACCGATCTATTCCACACGATGCAGATCTATCTGGGCTCGGTCTACGTGAACGACTTCAACCGGTTCGGGCGCACCTACCAGGTGATCGTCCAGGCCGATGCGCCCTACCGCGCCACCGCCGAGAACATCGCGCGCCTCGAGGTGCGCAACGGACAGGGCGAGATGGTGCCGCTCGGGTCGCTGCTGCAGGTCAAGCCATCGCGCGGGCCGGACCAGCAGCTGCACTACAACGCCTATCCGGCCGCCGACCTGAGCGGCGGGCCCGCGTTCGGGGTCAGCTCGGGCCAGGCGGTGGCGGCGATGGAGCGGTTGGCCGCGGAGACGCTGCCGAACGGCATCGGCTACGAGTGGACCGACCTGACGTATCAGCAGCGGGTCGCGGGGAACACCACTGCGCTGGTGTTCGTGCTCTGCGTGCTGCTGGTGTTTCTGGTGTTGGCGGCGCAGTACGAGAGCTGGTCGCTGCCCGCCGCCGTCATCTTGATCGTGCCGCTGTGTCTGATGTGCGCGGCGGCCGGGATCTGGCTGACCGGCGGCGACAACAACGTGTTCACACAGGTCGGCTTCCTGGTCCTCATCGGGCTGGCTTGCAAGAACGCCATTCTGATCGTCGAGTTCGCGCGCGAGCTGGAGCGGCAAGGCCGCACGCCCGTCGAAGGAGCCATCGAAGCGGCGCGCCTCCGACTGCGACCGATCCTGATGACGTCCTTCGCATTCATCATGGGCGTCGTCCCGCTGGTCCTCTCGCACGGCGCGGGCGCGGAGATCCGGCAGGCGATGGGCGTGGCCGTGTTCGCGGGCATGCTCGGCGTGACGTTCTTCGGCCTGATCCTGACGCCGGTGTTCTACGTGCTCCTCCGCCGCTTCGGTGCGCGGCGGACAGTGCCCGCGACCGAGCCGGCGGCGCCGCCACTGCAGGTTGTGGCCCAGGGCTGATGGCCCGGTCGGCGCGCGATCAGCGCGCGTACGGTAAATCGATCACCGCACGCGTGCCGCCCTGGCTCCGCGACTCGAACCGCAGCGTGCCTCCGTGCGCGCGGACGGCCCTGGCCGCCAGCGCGATGCCGAACCCCGAGCCGAACGGCTGCGCCGGGCGGACCGCGCGGCCCATCCCCGCGAGCACGTCGGCCGGCATCCCTGTCCCCGCGTCATCGATGATCCACTGCTGGCCGCCCGCCGGCGTCATGCGCGCGTCCACGCTGACGCTGTGTCCGGCGGGACTGGCGTCGATCGCGTTCCCGATCAGATTCACCAGGACCTCCGTCAGCGCGCTGGCATCGCCGCGTATGCGCCCGCCGGCGGGGCTCACGAGGAGAGTGACCCCGCGCGCCTCGGCGCGATCGCGCACGAGATCGCGTGCGGCACCGACCAGCTGGGCGACCTCCACGTCCGCCGCCTCTGCGCCGGCCGCCTCCCTCATCTCATCATTGAGCAGCGTCACCAACCGCGTCGCGGCTGCGCCGAGCCGTTCGAACCGCTCGCGGTGGCGCGGCGGAAGGTCCGGCGTGGCCAGGCGAGCGATGGCCAGGATGACCGCAGCGCAGTTCTTCTGGGCGTGAGCCCGCGCCACGGCTCGGGCGGTGGCAGCCCCCGGCACATCTGATTCGGTAGCAACGACAGGCGTGATCTCGAGACCGTGACTGGACCCGGCTCGCACCATTCTCATCCTTTCGCTTCGATGCGTTCTTCCACATGAAGACGAACGAGAAGGGCCTGGTGCGACATCAATCTGAAGAAAACGCACCGCGACCACAAAAAATGATCGCGGCGCGCTCAGCCGGCGCCGCCGGGCAGGGCACGAAGCAAGGCTTCGATCTGGCCGTGGAAAAACATGCCGCCCGCGAAGGGCAACGCCGCCCACAAGACGATACCCGCCAGGTCGTAAAGGAAGAAGACCGCGAACGGCACGCGGCGAGCGCCGGCCACGGGCACGATCAATTGCGTCCCGCCTGGCACGAATCTCACCACCAGTAGCGCCCGTAGGCCCCACCGCTCGAACCACCCGCCGGCTCGCTGCGGCGGCTCATGCGATCGCGACGGCGACCGCCGTCGGAACAGGCGCCGCACCGAGGGCCCGAAACGGCGGCCGATCAGGAACCAGATCGTGTCGGCGATCGCGGCCGCCGCGATGGTTGCCATGACGACCCGAACGGGCGACAGCAACCCCTTCGTCACGAGGCTGCCTGCCAGGAACAGGATGGGTTCGGCAGGGAGCGGCGCGCCGATCTGCTGCGCGAACACGTTCGCGAACACCAGCGTCGCCCCATGCTGCACCAGATGTTCGGCGATCGCCTGCACGCCGTCTTCGGCAGCAACGGGCGTGCCGCGATCACTGCGCCCGAAAGACGGTCGTCATGCGCGCGCGGACGTGTCGGGTTTCCAGCGGCACCTGCCGGGGAAGCAGCACCCCCCTGTCGGCGACCAACCTCGAAGAAGCGGGGCGCCGATGCGCAAGACGGCGACGGCACCGCCGTTGCTACGGGGGAGACCCGTGCAGACATCAGCGCTCACGAGTCGACGATCCGAGCTGCCGGCGCGGACACACGTCTTATACGTTCAACCGTCGGAGCTGTTCGGCGGTGCCGAGCGCCAGGTCGCGGCCATGCTGCCGCAACTTCAGAGGCAAGGCGTCGCGGTGACCGCGCTGGTCGGGCCCGGGCCCACGATCGTCGACTGGCTGCGCGGCGTCGGCGTCAAGGACATCGTGCACTCGTCGACGTTCCCGCGAGATCATTCGGACGCCCGCGGGTTCGGGTGGCTCGCTCGTTCGCAGGAGTTCGTCGCGCGCGCCGGCGCGATCGGGCGCGAGGTGGAGGCACTGATCGACGACCGTGGCATCGACGTTGTCGTCGCGGGTATGGCCTTCTCATGGGTGTCCGCGACGCCGGCGGCCCGCCGCAAGCGCGTTCCGGTCATCTGGCGCGCAGGCGGGATGGAGCTGTCGACGATCGAACGACTGCTCCTTCAGCTGTGGGCGCGGCGCAATCCCCCCGACGCCCTGATAGCCAACGGAGAGGGCGTGCGCGCCCTGTTTGCGCCCCTCATTCCAGCGCCCGCGCATGTGGTCCGCAACGGCGTGGATACGACCTTGTTCCACCCGGGCGCGGCGCACGCCGCCTTTCGTCGGGCGGACGACCAGCCGGTGATCGGATTCGCGGGTCGGCTGGTTCCGCAGAAACGGCCCCAGGACTTCCTTGCGATGGCCGCTCGGGTTGCGCCGCGCCATCCACGTATCCGATTTCTCGTGGCGGGTGACGGGAGCCGGCGCCCGCTCTACGAGAAGCTCGCGGCCAAGCTGGGGCTCGCCAGTCGGGTCGACTTCCTCGGGATGGTGCGGGACATCCGCACGTTCTATGCGTCTTGCGATCTGCTGGTGCTGCCGTCGCGATCGGAGGGTTCGCCCAACGTCGTCCTCGAAGCGATGGCGATGAAGTTGCCGGTCGTTGCCTCGGGCAGCAGGGCGACGCGCGAGGTGGTCACCGACCTGCGGGACGGCTTCCTGTTCCCGGTGGGCGATGTCGATCGGCTGACCGATGCGGTGGAGCTCGCCCTCGGCGCTCCCGAATTGCGCGCGACGCTCGCGGCGCGTGCGCTGCGCAAGATCCAGGGACCGCTCAGCGCCGGCGCCAGCGCGACCGTGCTGGCCGGCGTCCTCGAGAGCGTGCTCGAACGATCGCGCCGCGCCCGGACGGCGGCGGCCACCGCGACCGCGCTGGCGCCGGCGCTGGCCGCGGCGGGCGGCTAGGGGACCCATGGCCGGCGACACCCATCGATCGCGAACCCCGTTTCCCGTTCGCAGGCCGCGCGCGGTCCTGGTCGTGGCGGCCGCGCTCGCGGTCGGCGCCGCCGCGCTCGCGTCCCGTCTGTCGGTCCAGGCGGACCTGTCACATCTGCTGCCGCCTGGGGCGGCGTCGGTGCGCGACCTCGAGGAGGTGCAGCGCCGGGCGCAGGCGTTCGGAAATCTGCTCGTGGGCATCGAAGCCGACGATCTCGCGGCCCGCGGCGAGGCGGCGCGCCAGCTGGTTTCGCGCCTGCAGTCGCTGGACGCAGGCCTGGTGGCCGGCGTCGTTGCCGATGACGGAAGCCTCCGCCGCCACCTGTGGAACAACCGGTACCAGTACGTTCCGATCGACGATCTCCAGCAGGTTCGCGACGATCTCCAGCGGCGCGTCGCCAAGGCGAACCCGCTGTTCGTGGATCTGTCCGACGACGACGGTCGGGCGGAAGGCGCTGGCGACGGCAATCACCTCGGCGCCCTGCGCGCCCGCATGGACGACGCCGAGGCGCGCGCCCGGTCGCCCTCGCCGCTGGTTTCGAAGGACGGGCGGACGCAGATGATCATCGTCCGGGCCACCTTTCCCTCGACGGACGCGTCGAAGTCGCGGCGCGTGAACGACCTGGTGCAGGCGGCCATCGCGGCGACCCGCGCGACCGCGCCGGCGGGTGTGCGCATCGGTGCGACGGGCGACATCGCGACCGTGGTCGTCGAACAGGACGCCATCGTGCGCGGGATGACGCTGGCCACCTTGATCACGACCGTGGTCGTGGCCCTGGCGCTGCTGCTCTACTATCGGTCGCTTGCCGCGCTCGCCGTGATCTTCGGGGCGCTGGGCGTGGGGACGATCGCGACGCTCGCCTTCGCGCGCCTGTCCGTGGGCTATCTCAACAGCGCGACGGCTTTTCTGATCTCCATCGTCATCGGCAACGGCATCAACTTCCCGATGCTGGTCGTGGCGCGATACCTGGAAGAGCGTCATCGACAGGCGTCCAGCCTCGACGCCGTGGCGCGGGCCGCGACCGCCACGCGTCGGGGAACGACCGCCGCCGCGCTGACCGCGTTCGTCGCCTACGGATCGTTGATCGTCACCGACTTTCGGGGCTTTCGCGACTTCGGCATCATCGGCGCCGTCGGGATGCTGCTCTGCTGGGCAGCCGCCTACACGGTCGCCCCAGCCCTGCTGACGATTTTTGGCCGGCGGGGTCTCTTCGATCGCCTCGCGCCCGAGCCGTCTCTCGGGCGGCGTCTCGCGGGCTTGCTTCCGCGGCGCTCG
>Ga0070684_100002135_pt1 | contig 14601 bp, 13 predicted proteins | sample KBSC723LmetaG_FD_65653 | JGI IMG/M metagenome (GOLD analysis project Ga0070684, IMG submission 65653) | Corn rhizosphere microbial communities from Kellogg Biological Station, Michigan, USA - KBS C7.2-3L metaG | ecosystem: Host-associated > Plants > Roots > Rhizosphere ...
AGCCCGGGCCACCATCACCACGTCATCGGGCGTCCGCAGCAAGATCTGAAACGGCACATCGCTGCCAGGATTGATCGTGCTCAGGTCGGGAATGATACAGATTCCGGTCACCCGAACTATGGCTCCTTCCGGCACTTGCAGCATCGCGCCGGGAGGAGTCGACCCGGGATGCCGCCACACCGCCGAGAAGAGCCGCCCCCCGGCATTCAGCACGTACTCATCCTGCGAGGGCTCGCGCATTTGGGTTACCACCCGCCCGGCGATCGAGACCAGGTCGTTCTCGTGGCCTACCGGCCGGTTCTCGCTCCAGAAGGCAAGCTGCTCCCAGTTCTCTGCCGCGAACGGGGTCACCTCTCCGGGGACGTGCAGATCTTCAATCTCGCCGTCTTTCAGGGTGAGAATCCGATCCAGTTCCGCGGGAAATCCCGATGCATCGGCCTGGTTGCCGATCGTCAGCGGCTCGTGTGTCCGGGTCTCGATCCAGAGGCTTTTTCGTCCGTCCTGGAGCACCACGGCCACGCCCGGTTCGTAATACGTGATCGTCCCATGCACGCGCATGCGCAGGGATGTGTCGTTGATTCGCTGACCCTCGAGGATGCGGTCCATCGGCGTGGTCGGCAGCGCCGAGGGCCGTGACGGAGCCTGCCGCAATACGTGGATATCCTGAATACTCGCAACGTAGATGACGGCGCCGGTTTGCTGCATCTTGTCGTCGAACTTGCCCGCCGACGCGCCCGTCACCTCCACCTCGGCATCCAGCAGACCTTTCAGCGCCGCGATGTCGCCGTTGTCCACGTCGGCTTCGAAGTGGCCGCCTTCGGTCACCAGTTGCAGTCGCGCGTCCCGCGGGGTCTGGCCGGCCGCCCCATTCAGATTGGCGGCGCGTACCCGGGCCCGCACCGAAATCAAATGGCAGTCGAGATCGGCGCGAAGCAGGTCCCAGAAACTGGCTTTGACGGGCGTGGGCCGTTCTCCATGCGCGATCACCGTCAGCGCGTCGCTCACCACGATTGGCCGGAAGCTGTTCTGCGTCTTTCCACGAATCCGCAGACGGTCACCCACCGCGTAGGTAATTCGGTTGGGTGGCCGGACGAAAATGGCGCTATTGCCGTCCTGAACAAAGAGGATGTTCTGGTATCCCCGCGAAAACACCACCGTCGCCTCAAAATCGACGGGCAGCGCGTTGTGCGCCTGCGCATTATCCAGGGCTGTTACCTGGGCCAGGGTGGTTAAGGGAGTGGGAGCGGCAACCGCCCGCGCGACAGGGATGAGCAGCGCCGGCGCAAACGCCAGAATGCCGGCACACAGGATTTTGCGCAACCCGTTACGAGCGCGCGCGGCGCCCCGCCCGGTGGCCCTCGCCGGGCGCTTAGCCGACGGTCTTTCCTGTCGGATGAGCGTTAAAAGAGGCGAGAATATCCCAGATGTCCCACTATGCATAATGCCGTTGGCCCGATCTGCTGGCTTGCGTGATGATTTGACGATCATCCTACGCTAGAACTGCTGCCGCGTGCATCCCTCTAACGAAGCAAAAATCAACCGAACTCCCTATCCGGCTCTGGCGGCGAGCCCGAATCCCCGTCCGGGCCATACTCCACCGAGTGCAGAAACAGCCCGCGCGCCGGCGCCGTTGGTCCGGCAGCAGCCCGCGACCGCGCGGCAAGCATTCCCGGAATCTCTGCCGCGTCTCGATAGCCTCGTCCCACGTCCAGCAGCGTTCCCACCAGGTTCCGCACCATGTGGTGCAGAAATCCGTTTCCGCGGACCCGATACACCAGCAGCATGCCCTCCTCGACCCGCCGCTGCTCCCACGCGGAAGCGAAGATCGTTCGCACGGTGCCATGCCGATGGCCGGGGGCGCCTTCGGCTGTCCTGTGTGCCAGATCGGGATCGGTGGCCGCAAAGCTGACGAAATCGTGCATTCCCACGAACGCCGCCGCCGCTTCCTGCAGGCGCACAAAATCCAGCGGCCACGGAAAGCTATACACGTATCGCGCCAGGAAAGGCGGGCACGCTACTGCATATTCCGGCTCGCTGCCCTCCCGTCCAGGGTCACTCAGCTCCGGCCCGGTGCGGCGCCGCTCCAGGAATACGCGGTATTCGTAAGTCTTGGCCACTGTTGAATGGCGCGCATGAAAATCGGGCGCGACCACCCGCGCATCCAACACCCGAATCGCATCCGGCAGTGTTCTGTTCAATGCGCGGCGCAGGTTTTCGGCGGGAATGCGCGCCTGGAGCTCGAAGCTGGCGACCTGGCCCAGCGCATGGACGCCTGCGTCGGTCCGCCCTGAACCTTGCGGCAGGGGCGACTCACCGGTAACGCGTCCTAACGCCGCCTGTAGCTCGCCTTGAATGGTCCGCTCGCCGGGCTGCACCTGCCAGCCGCTGTAGTCGGTGCCGTCATATGAAACCACCAGCTTCCAGTTCTGCTTCGCGGCTGGCGGGGGATCATCGATTTGGCCGGTAGTCTTCAATGCGATCGGCAGGGACTGGCTCTTTCTTAACAGGGTACCCGAACCGATAACCCCCGCAAGCTCGCACTCTTGATTGGGCTATACTCAACTTTCGACATTCTTTCGTGGGATTTGCGCGGCAATCTGCGGAACTCACCGCTGAGAGCGCGCGTATAGCCATGATGTGCGGTGCTCGCGGTCCGGCTGGGCGCGAATATCCACGCAGGAATAACAATTCTGCGTCCGGGGCCCGTCTCCGAACGTCTTGATAATGGCACCCCACATGCCTAACTGATCGTGGAGAGGAATCATGCATTCTTTCGGTACAGGTGTGTTTCAGCGCCGGGTCGATGCTGCGCGCCCGCGCCGCGGCACGTTGCGCGCCACTGCCTCTGTCCTGCTGACGCTTGTCACGGGCATTCCCTCGGGCTTTGCCCAGCAGCCGAACGCCAATCCGCCGCAGGAAAAGCAAAGCTCGGCGTTACCCGCGGCGCCGGCGCCGACGCCGACAGAGCCGTTTTCGCTGCGCCAGACACAGCGTGACTTCAGCCGGCCCGCAGGGGACTTTTATCGCTCGCCCTGGAAAGTCTGGATGCCCACGACCGTGGACGCAGCCAGCTTTACCAACTCTGTGCGCCTCCAGGACCTGGTGAAAGAAGGCAAGATCTACCTAAGCCTCTCTGACGCCCTGGCGCTGACGCTCGAGAACAATTACGACCTCGCCATCGCACGGTATAACCTCGACATCGCCGACACCGATCTTCTGCGGGCGAAGGCGGGCTCGGTCTTGCGCGGTGTCAATTCCGGCGTCGTGTCGAATACGCTAGGGGGCGCCGGTTCGACTCTCGCCGCCGGTGGCGGTCCGGGCGGCAGCACAGGCGGGTCCGGCGGAGCGGGCTCCGGTGTGAATGGAATCGTACTTTCCACAAACGGAGCCGGTCCTCAGCCGGAGAATCGCGATCCGGTGCTTGCAGGAACCATTCAGTTGGAGCGTTCGGAGTCGCCTCAGACGAGCCTGTTTCAGCCGCGCGCGTTCACGAATACTGACACCTACAACTTTACGTACAACCAGGGATTTGTGACCGGCACCGCCCTGCAGGTTGGTTTCAATAATACGCGGTCCACCACGACGAACTTCTTCAACACATATAGCCCTGAGTTGCTATCCAGTTTCAGGGCGACGCTGACGCAGCACCTGCTTCAGGGATTCGGAATCCAAATTAACAATCGCTTTGTGTACCAGGCGCTCAATGATCGGCGCATTACTGATTCAGCCTTCCGCCAGCAGATCCTCTACACGGTCAACCAGGTCGAGAACATTTACTGGGGACTGGTCAGCAACTACGAGGATGTTCAGGCGAAGGAGCGAGCTCTCACGCAAAGCACGCAACTGCTTGGCGACACGCAGAAGCAATTGCAGATTGGTACCATGGCTCCGCTCGATGTGGTCAACGCGCAGTCCACCGTGGCCACTGACAAGCAGGCGCTCATCAGCGCCCAGAACTCGCTCAAGTACCAGCAGATGGTCCTTAAGCAGGCGATCGCGCGCAACTTGAACGATCCCGCGCTCGAGGCCGCTGACATCATTCCCACTGATCGTGTCAGCCTGGATGAGCTTCCGGAAGAGAAGCAGCCAGTCGATGATCTCGTGGCCGTCGCTTTCAGGCAGCGCCCCGAATTGGAACAGGCGGTCCTCACGCTGAAGAACGACGCCATCACGCTGAAGGGCACGCGTAACGCGCTGCTGCCCACGCTCGATGGATTCTTGTTCTATGGCGCAAGCGCAGCCGGTGGGGCGCAGAGCCCGAACTGTCTCGACCTCTTCAGCAATCCTCCAGGACCGTGTCCGCCGGTGCCGCCGATAGGCTATGGTTCGGTAATCCAGGGTCTGGGGAATAGCAGTTCGCCGGATAAGGGAGGCGGTTTTACGCTGAGCATCCCGCTGCGTAACCGCACTGCCCAAGCCGACCAGGCGCGCTCGCTGATCGAGTATCGTCAGGCGGAACTGCATTTGGAGCAGTTGCACACCCAGATCCGCATGCAGGTAATCAACGCCCAGTTCGCGCTCACCAATGATCGCGCGCAGGTGCTGGCCTCTCGGGCGGCGCACGATTACGCCCAGCAGAGCCTTGACGCCGAGCAGAAGAAGCTGCACCTGGGGGCCTCCACCACAGCCAACGTTTTGCAGCAGGAGCGTAATCTTGCTACGGCGGAGAACAACCTGATAGCTGCCGAAGCAGCGTATGCCAAGGATCGCGCAGGCCTCTACCAGACGCTCGCTACCACTCTGCAGCACTACAACATCAACCTCACCGACGCAGCAACTGGGACAGTGGGCGCTGCGCCTACCGTCCCAGGCCTGGTGCCATCAACCAATAAAGAAGTTGCTCCGACTACGCCGCCTCCCACCGGCCGCTGATCGAATTCCCGTCACACTCACTGAAGGCCCGGCGCTCACCCGCCGGGCCTTCTGCTTTTGCGAAAAAGAGGCACACTGCACCCGACTAGCGTTCGTGACCCCCATCACGGACAACCGGCCCGCCAAACCCCGACCATGGTTCCCGATACGTTTTCAGCGGTGAAGAAAGAGGGGCCTCGTGTTGAATCGGCGAGAGGTGTTGCTGGCGGGAGCGGCGGCGAGCGCCGCGCTGGTCTCGGGCTGTCATGCGCGTGGCTCGCGCTGGCTGGTATTCACCGACGACGAAGCCCGGACCCTCGCTGCACTTTGCGATCAGATTGTGCCGGCTGACGACTGGCCCGGCGCTTCTGAGGCTGGCGTTGTCACGTTCATCGATCGCCAGTTAACGGGTCCGTATCGCCGGCACCGCAAGGCCTATCGCCGCGGACTCGAAGATGCTGGGCGGCTAGCCGCCTCGCGGTTAGGCGTCGAGCTGGCGCGGGCATCGGCCGCGCAGCAGCTCCAATGGGCGCAGGAAATTGAGCGCCAGAATTCCGAATTTTTCGAGCTCGTCCGGCGCCACACCTTGCAGGGCTACTACGGATCGCCTCGCCATGGCGGCAACAAGGACGCAGTGAGCTGGCGCATGCTGGGACTGGCCGAGCCGCCCCTGCGCGGGCGGGCGCAATACGACTTCACCGCGGGGCCGAAAGCATGAAGAGCGTGAACGCAGTCGTAATTGGATCCGGAGCAGCGGGCGGCATTGTCGCCAAGGAGCTCGCGACTGCGGGCCTCAGCGTCGTCGTCTTCGAGCGTGGCAAATGGTACACGGCGCATGACTGCCGCAAAGACGACCTGCGCAACCAGCGCACTACTTTGCTCGGCAACGCATTCGGTCCCGACGACGACGGCAACCCTCGCGTTACCGTCGACGGGAAGGGAATTTCCCGCGAGGTTCTGCCCAGTGAAGGAGGGTACCAGAACAACGCGGCGTGCGTTGGCGGCGGCACTCTCAGCTACGGCGCGCAGGCCTGGCGCTACATGCCGCAGGATTTCCGAATGCGCTCGACCTACGGCGCGCCCGAGGGCAGCTCGCTCGAGGACTGGCCCATCAGCTACGACGACCTGGAGCCCTTCTACGACAAGGCCGAGTACGAGATCGGCATTTCCGGCGATTACTCCGGCACGCCGTTCAAAGGCCCCCGCAAACGCGATCTGCCCATGCCGCCGCTTCCGCCTAACCGTGAATTCGGCATCCTGGAGCCCGCGGCAAAACGGCTTGGGCTGCATCCGTTTCATCTACCCATGGCGCGCAACAGCATTCCGTATAACGGGCGCGGGCCCTGCATGCGCTGCCGCTGGTGCTGCGGATTCGCCTGCGAAGTCGACGCCAAAAACGGCTCGCAGAACACCGTGCTCCCAGTCGCTTTCGCAACCGGCAATTGCGAGATGCGTATGGAGTCCACGGTCACGGAGATTCTCACCGACGATCGCGGCCGCGCCCGCGGCGTGGCCTACGTTGACGAACGAGGAAACCAGCAGGTGCAGTCCGCCGACATCGTCATCGTCTCGGCCTGCGCCATCGAGTCGGCGCGCCTGCTGCTCAATTCCAAATCGCGCCTCTTCCCCAATGGGCTGGGGAACCGCTACGACCAAGTCGGCCGCCATTTGCAGGGGCATCACTACACGGGCGCCACCGGGTACTTCGATTTCGAGACTTACGACGACGTCGGCCCCGGCGCCTCGATTGCCATCACCGACTACAACCACGGGACCCCGGGACTTTATGGAGGCGGCATGCTCGCTAACGAGTTCATCCGCCTGCCGATTCACATGATCGACCGCCTGCCGCCCGGAACGCCGAAATGGGGCATGGCCCACAAGCAGGCCATGCGCCAGTGGCACAAACGCAGCATCGTGATCATGGGCCCGACGCAGCAGATTCCTTCGGCCACCGCCCGCGTCACCGTCGATCCGCAGGTACGCGATAAGTGGGGCCTGCCTGTCGCGCGCATCGAGGGCAACGTCCATCCGCATACCTACGACATTGGTGCGGTGCAGGCCAAACGCGCCGAGGCGTGGCTTAAAGAAGCAGGCGCGATTCACACCAATCTCATGGCGGGCCGGCCCAACTCCGTCAGCGCGGGACAGCACCAGGCGGGCACGTGCCGCATGGGCGACGATCCGCGCGGCTCCGTCGTGAACAAATTCTGCCAGGTCCACGATATCGACAACCTGTTCGTCATTGATGGCAGCGTCCACGTCAACAATGGCGGATTCAATCCCGCGCTCACCATTATGGCCGTCGCCTACTACGCCTCGGATGCGCTGGTACGGAACTGGAAAGGAACGCGGTTCCGCTCATGAGAAACCGGCTCATTATCGGGAGTGTGATCGTTGTTGTGGCGGTGAGCCTTGCGGCAGCAGGGAATTATGGCGCCGGTCTCTACTACGCCGCGGGTCACGGCAGCCACTGCGCCGACTGTCACGAAATGACTGCCTCGGTGAGTGCCGTACACGGTTCGCCGCACTACAACGCGACCTGCACGGACTGCCACGAAGCCAACATCGGCACCAAGCTGCGCCACGTTCGAGCGCATATCTTCGGCCGCCAGCCCGACGGAGTCCGCCTGCGCGAAGCCGACGTGCGCGGCATGATGCCGAAGTGCCAATCGTGCCACCAGCACGAATACGCGGCATGGCACGCGGGGCCGCACGCGGCGACTTACGCCGCCATCTTCACCGACCCGAAGCACAATACGAAGCGCCGCCTGATGGACGACTGCTTCCGCTGCCACGGCATGTACTTTGACGGCGCGGTACGCGATATTGTCCAACCGCAGAACACGACGGGACCCTGGCATTTGACGCGCCCCGAGCTTGCCGATCAGCCCACCATCCCGTGCCAGTCCTGCCACTGGATTCACCGTGAAGGCGCGCCGCTCACCAAGCCGGACAGCCGCATCTCCGTCGCCGGTCCCGCGGTCCGCGACTCTCTGGCGTTTTACGATCGCCGCGAAGAATTGCACTTCCGCGCGGCTTCGCTTGCGATTCCCGAGCTCTTCGATGGGCCGCGCAAGCTCAAGATCAGTGCCGACCCGCGTCAGGCGGTCTGCTACCAATGCCACGCGCCGCGCCGTCCCGATACCAACAGCATTGCCGCCGCCGCGGCATGGGGTCCCCAGGCCGGCTCGGGCGACGACCGCACTCCCATGGGGGTCCACGAAGGCCTGAGCTGCGCCGCCTGTCATACCGGCCACAACGAAAGCGCGCGCGCCTCCTGCGCCTCGTGTCACCCGGCGCTCTCCAATTGCGGCCGCGATGTCGAAAAGATGGACACCACGTTCGCCGACGCGAAGAGCCCGCACAATATCCACTGGGTGAAGTGCGCCGACTGCCACCAGCATGGCATTCCGCAGAAGAAGGGAAGCGCCCTGGCCCGCGGCGAATAGCCAGTTCCTGGCATCTCATCTGATGTATGATGATTGATGCATGATGCAGAGGAGCCATGGATGCGGACCACACTCTCGATCGATGATGACGTTCTTGCCGCAGCCAAGGAGTTGGCCGCCACGGAGCAAAAGACCGTCGGCGAAGTCATTTCCGCGCTCGCGCGCAATGCTCTACGGCCTTCCATAAGCAACAGAAAAACGAGAAACGGAGTGCCGCTGCTCCAGGTCAGGGCAGGCGCGCCCCGCGTCACGTCCGAGTTGGTGCATCAGTTGCGTGAGGAACTGCCGTGAGGCGGTTTCTACTCGACGTCAACGTACTGGTCGCCCTCATTGATCCGGCTCATGTACAGCATGATCGCGCCCATGATTGGTTCGCGCACTCGGGCAAGAAGGCCTGGGCTACCTGCCCGGTGACCGAAAATGGCGTACTCCGAGTGGTGGGTCATCCTCATTATCCCAACTCGCCCGGCGCTCCCGCAGTGGTCGCGGAATTGATGACCGGGTTACTGGCGCTTCCTGGGCACGAGTTCTGGCCCGATGATGTAAGCATCATGGACAGCAACCGTGTTGATCATGCGCGACTGCTCAACTCCGCCCAGGTGACCGACAGCTATCTGCTTGCGCTCGCGGTTGCCCATGGCGGTCATCTTGCGACCTTCGATCGAAAGCTCGTTGCCGGTGCCGTCGTCGATGGCCGTCGCGCGGTATGCCTCATCTCATAGGGCGCATTCCGCGTGTCCCTTCTCGCAAGCTGTCACCCTGATTCCGCCAACCGGTACAATAACGAGATGGCACAACCCAACTCGCATGCGCCTCTCAGACCGGCACTTTCCACGAAGGCGGTCTGTCGAGCATGAAGCGTCTTTGGGGACTGCTCCGATTCGGCCTGCCTTACATGCTGTACTGGCTTCCGGGCGTCTTTTTGCTGGCAGCGGTTGGATTCCTCGACGCCCTCCGCATGGCGTTCTTCGTGCCCATCCTTGGGGTAGTGCTCAAGCCCAGCAATCCTTCCAGCGCTCTGCCGCTGTTTCCTTTTGCTCCGGCTCGATGGCAGTTCGACATCCATCGTCTTTTTCCGCCCTCTCTACACGTACATAACGTTCTTACCGTCGTGGCGTGGGCACTGATCGGTTCCACGGTCCTCAAAGGCATCTGCGACTACACCGGAACCTACCTGGTGAATTACGCCGGCTTCGGCCTGGTCACTGACCTGCGCAACAAGCTCTACGAAGTCATCATGCGGCGCTCGTCGAGCTTCTTCCAGCGCAATCCCACAGGCTCCATCCTGTCTACTCTCATCAACGATGTGGATAAGGTGCAGAGTTCGGTCAGCACCGTTCTGGGCGACTTCCTGCAGCAGTTCTTTACCTTCGTCTTCACGGTCGCTCTGGTCATCATGCTCGGCGGACGGCTTAGCTGGGTGTTGCTGATCTTCGTTCCGGTCGTCATCACCTCGGCGCGCCGCATCGGCCGCTCCGTGCAGACCCGCACGCGCACTGGCCAGGACAAGCTCGCAGAAATTCAGAACATTCTGCATGAGACCGTCACCGGCCATCGCATCGTAAAGGCCTTCAATACGGAATGGTGGGAAATACTTCGGTTCAAGAGCGCCGCTCGCCGCCTTTTCAAGGCCAACCTTCGCAGCGTGCGCATCCAGTCCATCAGCTCTCCGCTCATGGACACCATCGGTTCCGTCGCCATCGCGCTCCTGCTCTGGATCGGCCGCAATGCCATCAACCACGGCCGCATGGATGCCGCGGTATTCATCACCTTCATCATCGCGCTCTTCAAGCTCTACGATCCCGTCCGCCGCTTCGCCTCTTACTACAACAATTTCCACCAGGCGATGGGCGCTTCGGCCTCCATCTTTGCATTCCTGGAGCACCGCCATGAGGTGAAGGAAGCGCCGCGCCCCAAGGCCCTCTCAGCCTTCCGCGACTCCATCCTCTTTGAGAACGTTGGCTTCTCCTACTCCACGGAAGAGGGCGAGCACCAGATCCTGCACGAGATCGATCTGCAGGTGCGCGCGGGCGAGGTGCTTGCTCTGGTCGGCCCCAGCGGCGCCGGAAAGTCCACGCTGGTCAATCTCATCCCGCGTTTCTTCGACGTCTCCACCGGCCGCATTCTCATCGATGGCGTGGACCTGCGCGAACTCACGCTCTCGTCGCTCCGCCGCCAGATTGCCCAGGTGTCGCAGGAGACCATCCTCTTCAACGACACGGTGCGCAACAACATCGCTTACGGGCAGCCCGATGTGAAATTCGATGTGGTCGAAGCCGCCGCCCGCAACGCGCTGGCCCACGACTTCATCTTGCGCATGCCGCAGGGCTACGACACCGTCATCGGAGAAAAAGGCTTTCGCCTTTCCGGCGGCGAGCGCCAGCGCATCGCCATCGCCCGCGCCATCCTCAAAGACGCGCCCATCCTCATCCTCGACGAAGCGACATCGGCTCTCGACGCGGAAAGCGAATCGCTGGTACAGACGGCGCTCGCCAACCTCATTCAGAACCGCACCGTCGTGGTGATCGCGCACCGCCTCAGCACCGTGCGCCGCGCCACGCGAATCGCCGTGCTCGAAGACGGCCGCATCACCGCCATCGGCGCCCACGACGAATTGCTCATCACTTCGCCCACCTACCGGCGCCTGTATCAGTTACAGTTCATGGATACCACCGAAACCCCGGCCGACCGCGGCCTCGATCAGCTTGAACCCGAGCCGCATGCGCCCTACCAGTTGCTTGAACCGGCACTTTCCAGCGAGAACGAAGAATAGCCATGCCTCTTTATTCCATGACCGGATACGCCCGCGTGCAAGTGCGGGTCCCCACTTCCAATCAGGGCGAACTCGCCTACACGCTCAGCCTGAAGAGCGTGAACCATCGCTTTCTTGACGTGCAGTTGCGCCTGCCCTCGGGCCTCGATGCGCTCGAGATGGAGTTGCGCCGCGCGCTCAAAGACAACCTCGTCCGCGGCCACATCGATGTCACGCTCAACGTCGAGCGCACTGCGCAGTCGATTGGCGGCTATAACCGCGAACTCGTCGCCGGTTACATCGCGGCCTTCAGCGCCGCGCGCGAGGAGCACGCGCTTACCGGACAGCCGGACCTCAACGCCATCCTCCGCCTTCCCGGCGCGCTCGTCACCGAGAACCGGAACGGGAGCGAAGAAGACTCGGCCGTGCTCACTGAAAGCGTGCAGCGCGAAATTGGCCCGCTTCTCGACCAGCTCAAGATCATGCGCGCCCGCGAAGGCGAAGCCCTTGCCGCCATCCTCCACTCCTCGCTCGACCGCCTCGCCGAGGCTGTCGCGGGCGTAGCCAGACTCCGCCCCGAAATCGAACAGCGTTACCAGGAGCGGCTCACACAGCGCCTGAGCGCCGCCGCAGGCAACGATTTCAGCCGGCAGCGCGTGCTTGAGGAAGTAGCCGTCCTCGTTGACCGCAGCGACATCGCAGAGGAGTTGGAACGCCTGAAAACCCACATCGGACACTTCCGCGAATTGCTGTCCGGCGGCGGCGAGACGGGCAAGAAGCTGGACTTCCTCCTGCAGGAGATGAATCGCGAAGCCAACACCCTTCTATCGAAAACCGCCGGCGTGGGCGGAAAGGGAACTCACATCACCGAACTCGGCCTCGCCATGAAGGCGGAAATCGAAAAGGCCCGCGAGCAAATTCAGAACGTGGAATAAAGACAGCTTCTAGCTTCTAGCTGCTAGCCTTTAGCTCTTTTCCTCGCGCAGCCCGCGAACTCAACTGACCGGGAAAAGAACTAGAAGCTAGGAGCTGGAAGCTAGAAGCCTAACCTCAAGGAAGACTAGTGGCTGGAATTCTCTTCATCATTTCCGCTCCCTCCGGGTCCGGCAAGAGCACGCTCGTGAACGAACTGCGCAAGCAGGTCACCGGCATCGATTTTTCCATCTCATGGACCACCCGTCCCCCGCGCGGCTCAGAGGAACACGGGCGCGAATACTACTTCACCGATCGCGCTGAATTCGAGCGCATGATTGGGGAAGGCAGTTTCCTCGAGCACGCCGAGGTGTTCGGCAATTTCTATGGAACCGGGCGCCACTCGCTCGACGAAGCGCGCCGCCAGGGCCACGATTTGCTGCTCGATATCGACGTGCAGGGCGCGGGGCAGGTGCGCCAGGCCATGCCGGAAGCGGTCAGCATCTTCATCCTGCCGCCCAATCCCAAGGTTCTCCGCACCCGCCTGCGCAACCGCTTCCGCGCAGAGGGTCATGTCAACGAGGCGGAACTCTATCGCCGCCTCAGCGAAGCCAGCAAGGAAATCGAGAATTATCAGGAATATACCTACATTCTGGTGAACGATATTCTCGACCGCGCGGTCGCCCAGCTTGAAGCAATCGTCCTGGCTGAGCGATACTATCGCAACAGCGAACCCATAGCGTATCGTTCGCGCCGTGTGCTGGAGGTGGCTGCGGCTTGCCGTCAGTCCAATTCGCAGGAACGCCTCAAGCCCGTTCTTGAAGCATTTGGTATTGGGCTGCCAACCGACCAGCAGCAATTCAACTTCGACGAGGACCCCGACGATGAAGATTGAAACCCAGTTTGATTCGAATTACCGCAAAGTTCTCGTGGCCGCCCGTCGCGCCCGCCAGCTGCAGAGCGGCTCTGCCGCGCTCGTCCCCACCCACTCCACCAAGGCCTGCAGAATCGCCCAGGATGAAGTCGAGGCGGGCAAGGTTCCTTACGTCCGCAAAGAGGAAATCCCGGTAGTCAAGCCGCCGGTGGACGAAAACGGCCTGCCCATCATCCATAGCTGACGAGCGCGAAGGGTTCCCGGGCCGGTGCCACGGCCCCGCTCGCGGTCTCTCAGAAATGCCACACGCCCTCAATCAGCAATCTCCCGTGCTGATTGTGAATGCTCGACTGCGGGTCGGTGTCCGGATACCGCGTCTTATACCCACTGTGCAGGTATCCGCCCTCTACGCGCACCGCTAGCGGCCCAATCATGCGGAACTCCGCGCCGCCATCTGCCGCTACAGCCAGGGCAACTGAGCTGGTGAATGGCGAGTTGATGCCGGTCAATTGGGTCATATCCGTCGCGCCGGCAAGAGCGTCGGCCAGCAGCCTCACACGCGCATGAGGCCCGGGAGGAAAAAACACCCGCCCGCCGCCCAACATCGTGAAGTTGCTGGAACTGAGCTGACTCCCGTAAGTCACGCTGGACCAATTGGCTTCGAAAGCGAGCGCCATGAAGCGGACCAGACGCAGGTCGCCTCCCACGGCAGGCCCGTTCTCCGCCGGACCCCCGAGCAACTTTTCTCCGTAATTGGGTGAGAGCAGCGAGTAGCCTGCATACACATCGCCGCTCACCCGCTTGTGCTGAGAGGACGGCTCTTGACCTCCGGCGCAGCACGCGAACAATACAATGACCCAACCCAAAACACCAGCACGAAAGAGCATGTGATCCTCCGGGTGGAAACAGATATGAATATGACACAACAAGAGTTGCAACGTAAGCGGAAATGGCGCGAAGATCGTCATCGTGCATCCCGGCTTCCCGTGCGGCGAGACGGGCTGCAGCGGAAACTGGCGAGCTGACGGCTGACCGCTCTGAGCGGACAACTGTGAACTACGAACTGTGAACGAAGAACTACGAACTGTGAACTAGAATGTACCCATGCGCGTAACCATCGGCGTCTCCGGAGGCATTGCCGCCTATAAGGCCGCGGAACTGGTCCGCGCACTGCAGCAGCGGGCAGCTCTCGAGCGCCAGGCCATCGAGATCCATGTCGTAATGACCGAGGCCGCCGGCAAATTCGTGCAGCCGTTAACCTTCGCTGCCCTCTCTGGTCACAAGGTCATCACCGGCCTGTTCGACGACACAGGCTCCTCCTCGGGCACCTACGACTCCTCGATCGAACACATCGGCGAGGCCCAGTGGACCCAGGCCCTCGTGGTCGCTCCCGCGACGGCCAACACGCTCGCCAAATTCGCGCACGGCCTCGCCGACGACTTCCTCACCACGATGTACCTGGCCACTCCGGCGCCCGTTCTCCTCGCGCCCGCCATGAATGTTCAGATGTGGGACAATCCCGCGACGCAGGCGAACCTGCAAGTGCTGCGAGACCGCGGAGTCAGGATCATCGAGCCTGGCGTCGGCGAACTCGCCTGCGGAATGGTCGGGGCTGGCCGTATGGCCGAGCCCGACGCAATCGCCGAAATCGTTCTCGCCACTCTCGGCACGCGACACGACCTGGCGGGCGAGGTCGTGCTCATCACGGCCGGCGGCACGCGGGAAGCGCTCGATCCGGTCCGCTTCATCGGCAACCGATC
>Ga0070684_100002139_pt1 | contig 14572 bp, 14 predicted proteins | sample KBSC723LmetaG_FD_65653 | JGI IMG/M metagenome (GOLD analysis project Ga0070684, IMG submission 65653) | Corn rhizosphere microbial communities from Kellogg Biological Station, Michigan, USA - KBS C7.2-3L metaG | ecosystem: Host-associated > Plants > Roots > Rhizosphere ...
GGCGGCGGCGCGACGCCGGCGCAGATCGCGCGCCGATTCGTCGGCGTCCTGCGATCGAGCGCTGCTGCCTAGCAGGCCGCGGCGGACCCAGGAGCACCCATGAGCGACATCGCAACGCCCGCCTTCCGACCGCGCGTGCTCGTCACCAAGATCGGCCTCGACGGCCACGACCGCGGCAGCCGCATCGTCGCCGCCGCTTGCCGCGACGCCGGCATGGAGGTGATCTACACGCCGCCCTGGCAGAGCATCCCCGCGGTCGTCAAGCTCGCGCTGGAGGAAGACGTCGACGTCATCGGCATCTCGTCGCTGGCGACCGACCATCTCATCGTGCCCAAGCTGCTGGCCGCGCTGGCCGACGCCGGCCTCGGCGACGTCCGCGTCGTCGTCGGCGGCATCGTTCCCGAGAACGAGGAAGCGGCGCTCGTCGCGAGCGGAGTGCGTGCCATCTTCCATCCCGGCGGCACGCTCGACGAGATCACGTCGCGGATCCGCGCCTACGCCAGCGAGACGCGGCGCGCCCGCGCCGACGGGGCGAAAGCGCGATGAACGCGCCCGCCGACCGTCGCGTCGCCGACGCCGCGGGCGCGCACGAGCGCTGGCAGCGCGAGTACCGCGAAGGCATCGGCGACGCACGCGAGATCGCGAACGTCTCGGGCATCCCGGTCGCGCCGCTCTACACCGCCGCCGACCGGCCGCCCGGGCGCGACGCCGCGCTCGGCCATCCGGGCCAGCCCGACTACACGCGCGGCATCTACGCGACGATGCACCGCGGTCGCACCTGGACGCAGCGCCAGCTCGTCGGCCTGGGCACGCCGGCCGACTACAACGCGCGGCTGCTCGCGCTGCTCGAGCGCGGCGCGACCGCGGTCTCGCTGATCCCGTGCAACTCGGTCTACCGCGGCCTCGACGCCGACTCGGTCGACGGCGAGCTGCTCGGCACCTGCGGCACCGTCGTCAACCACGCCGGCCACATGGCGCGCTGCCTCGACGGCGTCGACGTCGCTCGCATCTCGTGCGCGATGAACGATCCGTCGCCGTTCACGCTGCTCGCGTTCATGCTCGTCGCCGCCGAGCGGCGCGGCGTCGACTGGAAGCAGATCACCGGGACGTCGAACCAGAGCGACTATCTCTCGCACTTCGTCGCGAACCACATGTTCTACCGGCTCGCGCTGCCCGGAGCGCGCCGTGTCCTGGTCGACCACATCGCGTGGTGCCGGACGCACGTGCCGCGCTGGAATCCGATGTCGGTCGTCGGCCAGCACATGCAGCAGGCGGGCGCGACGCCGGCCGAGGCGATGGCCTTCACGCTCGCGACCGCGGTCCAGAACGCCGAGGACTGCATCGCGCGCGGCATGGACCCCGACGACTTCCTGCCGCGCTTCACCTTCTTCTTCGACATCTCGATGTCGTTCTTCGAGGAGATCGCCAAGTTCCGCGCCGGCCGTCGAGTCTGGGCGCGGCTCGCGCGCGCGCGCCTCGGTGCGAAGGACGAGCGCTCGTGGCGCTTCAAGTTCCACGCCCAGACGTCGGGAGTCGACCTCACGCGCCAGCAGCCGCTCAACAACATCGCGCGCGTGGCGACGCAGGCGATGGCCGGCATCTTCGGCGGCCTGCAGTCGCTCCACACCGACGCCTACGACGAGGCGTACGCGACGCCGAGCGAAGCCGGCGCGCGGATCGCGATCGCGACGCAGAACATCCTGCGCGAGGAAGCACGCCTCACCGACGTCATCGATCCGCTCGGCGGCTCGTACTACGTCGAGTCGCTGACCGACGCGATGGAAGAGAAGATCGTCGCGATCATGACGCTCGTCGACGACGCCGGCGGCATGTACAAGGCGGTCGAGTCGGGGCTCGTGCAGCGGATGATCGGCGCCTCGGCGATGCGCTTCCAGCAGCGCATCGAGTCGGGCGAGCAGGTCGTCGTCGGTGTCAACGCCTACCGTGCCGACGACGACAGCGAGCACAGGCCGCCGGTCGAGCGTCCGGACCGCGCCGCGATGCAGCGGTTCGTCGACGACTTCGTCGCCGCGAAGGCGAGGCGTCCGGCCGCGGCGGTCGCGAACGCCCTCGACGGTCTCACGCGTGCCGCCGAGAGCGATGACGGCAACATCTTCGCCGCGGTCGTCGACGCCGCGCGCGCTGGCTGCAGCAACGAGGAGATCTGCACGCGTCTGCGCCGCGACCTCGGCTTCGGCCAGCCGCTCGTCATCGTGTGAGGGCCGCGACGGACCTCGCGGAACGCGCTGTCGCCGGCGATCGCGGCGCGCTCGCGCGCTTGCTGACGCTGATCGACGACGACGCGCCAGGCGCCCGCGCCGCCGCCGCGCGGCTCGGCGAGCGCGCCAGCCGCGCCTGGGTCGTTGGCATCACCGGCGTCCCTGGCGGCGGCAAGTCGACGCTCGTCGATGCGCTGCTCGGCGCGTGGCTCGCCGAAGGACACAGCGTCGCCGTCGTCGCGATCGATCCGTCGAGCCCGCTGAGCGGCGGTGCGGTGCTCGGCGACCGCATCCGCATGGGCGCGAACGCTGCCGACGAGCGCGTCTTCATCCGCTCGTTCTCTTCCCGTGGCGAGCTCGGCGGGCTGTCGCGCGCGGCGCGCGCCGCCGTCGACTGCTTCGATGCGTGCGGCTTCGACCGCGTCATCGTCGAAACCGTCGGCACCGGGCAATCGGAGACGGCGATCGTCGCGCTCGCCGACACGCGCGTCGTCGTCTGCCCGCCCGGGCTCGGCGACGAGGTGCAGGCGATCAAGGCGGGGACCCTCGAGATCGCCGACGTGCTCGCCGTCAGCAAGGGCGACCTGCCGCTTGCCCCACAGACCGCCCGCGAGCTGCGCGACATGCTGCTGCTCAAACCGCGCGCGACCGGCGAATGGCGGCCGCAGGCGATCGTCGTCTGCGCGCGCGACGGCTCCGGCATCGACGATCTGCGCGCTGCGATGGCGGCACACCGCGACGCGTTCGGCGTCGGCCGGCGCAGAAGCACGGCGCGCGGCGCGCCGATGGCGCGCGCGGCGACGACGGCGTCGGACGACAGCGACGGCTGGCGCGTCCGAATCGCCGAGCTCGTCGCACGCGACGCCCTCTGCGCGACGCTCGGCGTCACCGCGCGCGCCGGCGGGCCCGGCAGCGCCGAGGTCGCGATGACGGTCGATCGCCGCCATCTCAACTTCAACGGCGTCTGCCACGGCGGCGCCATCTTCGCGCTCGCGGACTCGGCGTTCGGCCTGGCGTCGAACTCGCACGGGCCGGTCGCATCGGGGATCGACGCGCACATCACGTTCCAGACCGCGGTCGCCGCGGGAGACACGCTCGTCGCACGCGCGGTCGAGGTGCAACGCAGCCGCCGGATCGGCGTCTATCGAATCGACGTCGTCCGCGACGACGACGCCGGCGAGACGCCCGTCTCGAGCTTCACCGGCACGGTCTATATCCAGGGTTGACACGCCGCGACCGGCGGTCGCCCGGCAGGGATAGCCCCGAGGGTGGCGGACCGGGTTTTTCCTACAGTCGGCGCACCGTGCCCGGCGTCCTGGCGGCTCCGCGCCGACGACCGTGCAAACCACCTTCCCCCGTCTTCTTCTCGAACACGCAGCGGCGCGCCCGAACGCGCCGGCGCTGCGCGAGAAGGAGTTCGGCATCTGGCAGACGCTCAGCTGGCGCGACCTCGCCGAGCTGGTCGAGGCACTCGCCGGCGGCCTCGCCGAAGCGGGTCTCAAACGCGGCGAGCACGTCGTCGTCGTCGGCGAGAACCGGCCGCGGCTCTACGCCGCGATGCTCGCGGCGCAGGCGCTCGGCGCGGTTCCAGTGCCGCTCTACCAGGATGCCGGCGCCCGCGAGTTCGTCTTTCCCCTCGTGAATGCCGAGGTCGCGTTCGCAATCGTCGAAGACCAGGAGCAGGTCGACAAGCTGCTCGAGATCCGCAGCGAATGCGCGAAGCTCGCGCGCATCTGGTTCGACGACGGCCGCGGCCTGCGCCACTACAGCGAGCCCGGGCTTGCGTCGCTCGATGCGCTGATCGCGGCGGGCCGCGCCTGGGCCGGGGCGCACCCGGGCTTCTTCGCCGCCCAAGTCGCGCAGGCGAGCCCGCACGACGTCGCGGCGATGTTCTTCACCTCCGGAACCACCGGGACGGCGAAGGGCGTCGTGCACAGCCACGACACGCTGATCGACCGCGCCCGCGCTGGCGCGCGCTTCGACAAGCTGACCGCGCGCGACGAGGTGCTCGCGTACCTGCCGCCGGCGTGGATCGGCCAGAACATCTTCTCGTACGCGCAGTGGCTCGCGTGCGGCTACGTCGTCAATTGCCCCGAGTCGGCCGACACCGTGATGCTCGACCTGCGCGAGATCGGGCCGACCTACTACTTCGCACCGCCGCGCATCTTCGAAGGGCTGCTGACGACGGTCACGATCCGGATGGAGGACGCGGCGCCGCCGAAGCGGTGGCTCTTCGATCGCTGCATGGCGCTCGCCCGTCGCGTCGGCCCGGCGCGCATGGACGGCAAGCCGCTCGCACTGCTCGATCGGATCGGCTACGCGATCGGCAACGCGCTCGTCTACGCGCCGCTGCGCAACACGCTCGGCTTCTCGCGCGTTCGCGTCGCATACACCGCGGGCGAGGCGATCGGCCCGGACCTGTTCGTCTTCTATCGCTCGATCGGCATCAACCTGAAGCAGCTCTACGGCTCGACAGAGACCGCCGTGTTCGTCTGCTTGCAACCCGACCATGAGGTCCGCAACGACACCGTCGGCGTGCCGATCGAAGGCGTCGAGATCCGGGTCAGCGACGCGGGCGAGGTGCTCGTGCGCTCGCCAGGGCTCCTCAAGGCCTACTACAAGGATCCTGCGGCAACCGCCGAGGTGCTCGGCGCCGACGGCTGGTACCGCACCGGCGATGCCGGCTTCCTCGACGCTTCGGGGCACCTCAGGATCATCGACCGCGCCAAGGACGTCGGCAAGATCGTCGGCGGCGCCAACGACGGCGCGCTCTTCGCACCGAAGTACATCGAGAACAAGCTCAAGTTCTTTCCGTACGTCAAGGAAGCGGTCGCGTTCGGCGACGGCCGCGACAAGGTCTGCGCGTTCGTCAACATCGACTTCGAGGCGGTCGGCAACTGGGCCGAGAAGCGCAACCTTCCGTACGGAAGCTACACCGACCTCGCGCAGAAGCCCGCCGTGCTCGAGCTCGTCCGGGAGTGCGTCGAGAAGGTCAACGCCGACCTCGCCGGCGACGAGCGCCTGGCCGGCTGCCAGATCAGCCGCTTCCTCGTCCTCCACAAGGAGCTCGACGCCGACGACGGCGAGCTGACGCGGACCCGCAAGGTCCGCCGCCGCTTCATCGCCGAGCGCTACGGGGTGCTCGTCGAGGCGCTCTACAGCGGCAAGAGCGAGCAGCACGTCGAGACCGAGGTGCGGTTCGAGGACGGCCGCACCGGCAAGGTCGCGGCGACGCTCAGGATCGTCGACGTCAAGACGTACCCGCCGGTGGGCCGGGCGGCGTGATGGCAGCGCGCGCGGCCGGCGACGTCATCCTCGAGGTGCGCGACATCAGCCTCGCATTCGGCGGCGTCAAGGCGCTCAGCGGGATCAGCTTCGACGTCCGCGAGCACGAGATCCGCTCGATCATCGGCCCCAACGGCGCCGGCAAGAGCTCGATGCTCAACTGCATCAACGGCGTCTACCAGCCGCAGCAGGGCGCGATCAGCCTGCGCGGCCGCACCTTCCAGCACATGAAGCCGCGCCAGGTCGCCGAGATGGGCGTCGCACGCACGTTCCAGAACCTGGCGCTGTTCAAGGGCATGAGCGTGCTCGACAACATCATGACCGGGCGCAACCTCAAGATGCGCACGAACCTGTTCCAGCAAGCGATCCGCTGGGGCGCAGCCGAGCGCGAGGAGACGTCGAACCGCATCGTCGTCGAGAAGCTCATCGACTTCCTCGAGATCCAGGCGTACCGCAAGGTGCCGGTCGGGCGGCTTCCCTACGGCCTGCAGAAGCGGGTCGACCTCGGGCGCGCGCTCGCGATGGAGCCGCAGGTGCTGCTGCTCGACGAACCGATGGCCGGCATGAACCTCGAGGAGAAGCAGGACATGAGCCGCTTCATCCTCGACGTCAACGACGAGTTCGGCACCACCATCGTCCTGATCGAGCACGACATGGCGGTCGTGATGGACATCTGCGATCGCGTCGTCGTCCTCGACTACGGTCGCAAGATCGGCGACGGCACGCCTGACGAGGTGCGCGCCAACCCCGACGTGATCAGCGCCTATCTCGGCACGGCACACTGACCTCGGCGCGGGCGATGGGCTTCTTCCTCGAGACCTTGATCGGCGGCCTGATGACCGGCATGCTGTATTCGCTGGTCGCGCTCGGCTTCGTGCTGATCTTCAAGGCGAGCGGCGTCTTCAATTTCGCGCAGGGCTCGATGGTGCTGTTCGCGGCGCTGGCGATGGCGCGTTTCGCCGACTGGCTGCCGCGCTGGCTCGGCTTCGACAACCGCCTGCTCGCGAACCTGCTCGCCTTCGTCGCCGCGATGGCGGTCATGGTCGTCGCGGCATGGCTGATCGAGCGGCTCGTCCTTGCCAAGCTCGTCAACCAGGAGGGCATCACGCTCCTGATGGCGACGCTCGGCATCAGCTACTTCTTCGACGGCTTCGGCCAGACGGTCTTCGGCAACGACATCTACAAGCTCGACATCGGCCTGCCGAAGGACCCGGTGTTCCTGTTCGAGCAGGCGTTCCAAGGCGGCATCCTCGTCAACAAGGAAGACCTCTACGCGGCGCTGATCGCGGCGTTGCTCGTCGCGGCGCTCTCGCTCTTCTTCCAGAAGACCGGCACCGGCCGGGCGCTGCGCGCGGTCGCCGACGACCACCAGGCAGCGCAGTCGATCGGCATCCCGCTCGGCCGCATCTGGGTCATCGTCTGGACCGTCGCCGGCTGCGTCGCGCTGGTCGCCGGAATCATCTGGGGCAGCAAGCTCGGCGTGCAGTTCTCGCTCTCGCTCGTCGCGCTGAAGGCGCTGCCGGTGGTCATCCTCGGTGGCCTCACGTCGGTGCCGGGCGCGATCCTCGGCGGCCTCGTCATCGGCGTCGGCGAGAAGCTGTCGGAGGTCTACATCGGGCCGCACCTCGGCGGCGGCATCGAGATCTGGTTCGCCTACGTCGTCGCCCTCGCCTTTCTTCTCGTCCGGCCGCAAGGCCTGTTCGGCGAGAAGATCATCGATCGGGTCTGAATGAAGCGGAAGGCCTGACCATGCTCTACCGCGAGAACGGCCAGTTCAAGACGAGCTACCGCGCCGATCAGCAGATCTTCCCGATCCTGCAGGACCGGCTCGCGATCCTCGCGCTCGCGGCGATCACGCTCGTCGGCGTGCCGCTGTTCGCGAGCGACTACCTGTTTCGCGCCATCCTGATCCCGTTCGCGATCCTGGCGCTGGCCGCCCTCGGTCTCAACATCCTCGTCGGCTACTGCGGGCAGATCTCGCTCGGCACCGGCGCGTTCATGGCCGTCGGCGCGTATGCCGCGTACAACTTCGTGGTCCGCGTCCCCGGCATGCCGCTGCTCGCCGCGCTGCTGCTCGGCGGCCTGTGCGCGACGGCGATCGGCGTCGCCTTCGGCATTCCGAGCCTCCGGATCCGCGGCTTGTATCTGGCGGTCGCGACGCTCGCCGCGCAGTTCTTCGTCGAGTGGGCGTTCCTGCGCATCAAGTGGCTGACCAACGATTCGACCTCCGGATCGGTGACGGTCGGCGCGCTCTCGGTCTTCGGCATCCCGCTCGACACGCCGGCGTCGAGATACCTGCTGTGCATGGCGCTGCTCGTGCTGTTCGCGCTGCTCGCCAAGAACCTCGTGCGCGGCCACATCGGCCGCGAGTGGATGGCGATCCGCGACATGGACGTCGCCGCGGCCGTGATCGGCATCCGTCCCGTCTACGCCAAGCTCACCGCGTTCGCGATCAGCTCGTTCATCGTCGGCGTCGCCGGCGCGCTCTGGGCGTTCGTCCACCTCGGCTCGTGGGAGCCGGCGGCGTTCGGCATCGAGCGCTCGTTCCAGCTCCTCTTCATGATCATCATCGGCGGCCTCGGCTCGATCATGGGCAGCTTCCTCGGCGCCGCCTTCATCACCATCGTGCCGATCGTGCTGAACCGGACGCTGCCGCTGTTCGGCAACGCGTTCGGCGTGCACGTCGACACCGCGCTCGTCTCGCACTTCGAATCGATGCTGTTCGGCGCGCTCATCGTGTTCTTTCTCATCGTCGAGCCGCACGGCCTCGCCCGCCTGTGGTCGACGGCGAAGGAAAAGCTCAGGCTGTGGCCCTTCCCGCACTAGGGCCTGTCTGTTCGCCGCCCCGCGGCACCACCATCCCATCGGAGATGCCATGAAACTGAAATCCGTCCTCTTCGCCGCCGCGGCCGGCGCCACCCTGCTCGCCACGCTTGCTGCGCCGCCCGCCGCGGCGCAGGCCAAGGAGCAGTTCTTCCCGGTGCTGCCGTACCGCACGGGCGCGTATGCACCGAACGGCGTGCCATGGGCGAACGGCTACGTCGATTACCTGAAGCTCATCAACGCTCGCGACGGCGGCATCAACGGCGTCAAGATCACCTTCGAGGAGTGCGACACCGGCTATGCCACCGACCGTGGCGTCGAGTGCTACGAACGCCTGAAGGGCAAGGCCAGCGGCGAGATCTTCCAGCCGCTGTCGACCGGCATCACCTTCGCCTTGACGTCGAAGGCGCCGAGCGACAAGAACGTGCTCATCACCTCGGGCTACGGCCTGTCGGAATCGAGCGACGGCCTCGTCTTCAAGTGGAACTTCCCGATGCTCGGCACCTACTGGAGCGGCGCCGACATCATCATGCAGCACATCACCAAGAAGGAAGGCGGCAGCCTCAAGGGCAAGAAGATCGCGCTCGTCTACCACGACAGCCCGTACGGCAAGGAGCCGATCCCGCTGCTGCAGCAGCGCGCCAAGCTGCAGGGCTACGACCTCACGCTGCTGCCGGTGGCGGCGCCGGGCGTCGAGCAGAAAGCGACCTGGCTGCAGATCCGCCAGCTCCGCCCCGACTACGTGCTGCTCTGGGGCTGGGGCGTGATGAACTCGGCGGCGATCAAGGAGGCGGTCGCGACCGGCTACCCGCGCGAGCGCATGTACGGCGTGTGGTGGTCGGCGGGCGAGCCCGACGTCAAGGACGTCGGCGACGCCGCCAAGGGCTACAACGGGCTGGTCGCGTTCGGCAACCAGGGCCGCGTCATCGACGACATCAAGAAGTACGTGCACGGCAAGGGCCAGGGCACGGGTCCGATCGAGGAAGTCGGCCAGACGCTCTACATGCGCGGCATGACCTCGGCAGTGCTCGCGGTCGAGTCGGTGCGGCGCGCGCAGGAGCGCTACGGCAAGGGCAAGGTGATGGACGGCGAGCAGATCCGCTGGGGCGCCGAGAACCTCGCGCTCGACGACAAGAAGCTCGCCGCGCTCGGCCTGACGGGCATCATGAAGCCGCTGTCGACGAGCTGCACCGACCACGAAGGTTCGCGCTCGGCGCGGATCCACACCTGGGACGGCAAGGCCTGGCAGGTCACGTCGGACTGGTACGCCGCCGACGAGGCGATCATCAAGCCGATGGTCAAGACGGCAGCGGCGAAGTACGCGTCGGAGAAGAACGTGACGCCGCGCACTCCGGCGGACTGCCAGAGCTGAGCGTGGCGCAGGTCGCGCACGCGGCGGCGACGACGCCTCCTCCCGATACGGAGCAGGCGCCGGCCGCCGCGCGCGCGCGACGCACCGGCACCATCCTCCTCGACGTCAACGGCATCGAGGTCATCTACAGCCACGTGATCCTCGTCCTCAAGGGCGTTTCGCTGCAGGTCCACGAAGGCTCGATCGTCGCCCTGCTCGGCGCCAACGGCGCCGGCAAGACGACGACGCTGCGCGCGGTCAGCAACCTGCTCGCCGGCGAACGCGGGCTCGTCACCAAGGGAACGATCGAGCTGCGCGGCGAGCGCATCGACCGGCTCAGCACATCGCAGATGGTCGAGCGCGGCGTCGTCCAGGTGATGGAGGGCCGTCGCTGCTTCGCGCACCTGACGATCGAGGAGAACCTGCTGACCGGGGCGTACACGCGGCGCGACGGCAGCAGCAGCGTCGCCGCGACGCTCGACAAGGTGTATCGCTACTTCCCGCGCCTGCGCGAGCGGCGTGCGTCGCAGGCTGCGTACACGTCGGGCGGAGAGCAGCAGATGTGCGCGATCGGCCGCGCGCTGATGGCCAATCCGAAGATGGTGCTGCTCGACGAGCCGTCGATGGGCCTCGCGCCGCAGGTCGTCGAGGAGGTCTTCGAGATCGTCCGCGACCTCAACCAGAAGGAAGGCGTGACCTTCCTGCTCGCCGAGCAGAACACCAGCATCGCGCTGCGCTACGCCGACTACGGCTACATCCTCGAGACCGGCCGCATCGTCCTCGACGGCCCCGCGGCGACGCTGCGGGAGAACGAGGACGTGCGCGAGTTCTACCTCGGCACCGGCGGCAGCGGTGGCGACGGCGAGCGCAAGAGCTATCGTGCGGTCAAGAGCTACAAGCGCCGCAAGCGCTGGCTCGCCTGAGACGAAGGAAGAACATGGCCCATGCTTCGCCCGAGGCTCTGCGACCGTTGCTGCCCGTCTTGCGCCAGCTGCGCGAGATCAAGGGCTTGCAGGAAAAGCAGCCCGGCATCTTCTACGCGCGCCGCGACGCGTTCATCCATTTCCACGAAGAAGGCGGCGTCGTCCATGCCGACCTGAAGAAGCCCGGCGGCTCGGGGTGGGACCGCTTCGCGCTGGCGACTTCGGCCGACCAGCGCAAGCTCGTCGACGAAGCGAAGCTGCGCGCGCGCCGGTTCGACGACGAGTAGCGACCCGATGGCTTCGCCGAACGCTGCGGCGCGCGCGCACTACGACGCGCTGGAGACGCGATCGCCCGAAGAGCGCGACGCGCAGATCGCGCGCGACCTCCCGCGCCTGATCGCGCACGCGATCGCGCACGCACCGGCGCTGGCGGCACGACTCCGCGGCGTCGACGCTCGCGCAGTGACGTCGCGCGCTGCGCTCGCCGCGCTTCCGGTGCTGCGCAAGAGCGAGCTCCTCGCCGGCCAGAACGCGGCAGACGCAGGCGATGCGTTCGGCGGCTTCGCCACCGTCGGCTGGGGCGCCACACGCCCCGAGGCCGAGCGCGCGCTGCGCGTCTTCGTCTCGCCCGGGCCGATCCGCGAGCCCGAGACGGCTCGCCGCGACTACTGGCGGATGGCGCGCGCGCTCTACGCCGCAGGAGTGCGCGCGGGCGATCTCGTCCACAACAGCTTCAGCTACCACCTCACGCCTGCCGGCTCGATGATGGAAAGCGGCGCCCACGCGATCGGCTGCACCGTCTTTCCGGGCGGCACTGGCCAGACCGAGCTGCAGTTGCAGGCGATGGCGGCGCTGCAGCCGAGCGCGTACACCGGAACGCCGAGCTTCCTGCGTCTCCTCCTCGAGAAGGCCGACGAATCCGGGGTCGCGCTGCCTTCGCTCGCGCGCGCGTGCCTGAGCGGCGAGGCGGTTCCCGTCGCGCTCTGCAACTGGCTCGAGCAGCGCGGCATCGCCCCGTTCCAGACCTACGGCACCGCCGACCTCGGCCTCGTTGCGTACCAGACAGAGGCGCGCGAAGGCCTCGTCATCGACGAAGGCGTCGTCGTCGAGATCGTCGCCCCCGGCAGCAACGACCCGGTCGCCGACGGCGAGATCGGCGAGATCGTCGTGACGACGCTCAATCCCGACTACCCGCTCGTCCGCTACGCGACCGGCGACCTCTCGGCGATCCTGCCAGGGACGTGCCCGACCGGGCGGACCAACCGCCGCATCCGCGGCTGGCTCGGCCGTGCCGACCAGTCGACCAAGGTGCGCGGCATGTTCGTTCATCCGTCGCAGGTCGGCGAGATCGCTCGCCGGCATCCGGAGATCGCGCGGGCGCGGCTCGTCGTCTCGGGGGCGATGGCCGACGACCGCATGACGCTCGTCGCCGAGACCGCGGGCGCCGGAAAAGGACTCGCCGAGCGCATCGTGCAGACGATCCGCGACGTCACCAAGCTGCGCGGCGAGGTCGAGCTCGTCGCCCCTGGCAGCCTGCCGAGCGACGGCAAGCTGATCGAGGACCGGCGGGCGGCGCGTTGACGGTCGCGCCCGCGGAGCGCGTACGATCGTTCCATCGCCCCCGCAAACGGCTCGCCATGCCCTACTCGCTTCGTTCGATCGCCGCCCTCCTCGTCTGCGTCGGCCTCGCGGGCTGCGTCGCGTATCCGTATCCGTACGAGCCGCAGACCGTCATGGTGCCGGCGAGCTTCGACCGCTCGTGGGACGCTGCGCTCGGCGCCGCGTCCGACTCGGGCATCCAGGTGACGTCGGCGGATCGCGCGAACGGCCGCATCACGGGCACCAAGGCCGGCGCAGTGGTGACGATCACGGTCGAGCAGCAAAGCGGGGGCAACGTGCGCGTCGGCTTCAGCGCACCCGATGCGCGCGAGAGCAATCCGACGCTCAACGATCGCTGGCTCGGCAACTACAACCGCCGCATGGGCCGCTAGCGGCCGGTCGCGACCCGCGCGATGCGGGGCCGTCGTTGTCGATGTCAGTGCTTCCACCGCTGACGCGGGCGCGGCGGTTTCGAACAATGGGCGATGCTGATTCCGCCCACCGCCATGCAGCCACTTCGCGCCTTCCTCCTCGTCGCCGCAGCGGCGATCGCCGCGCCCGCGTTCGCCGAGTTCCCGGACAAGCCGGTCACGATCGTCGTTCCGTTCGCGGCCGGCGGACCGACCGACAAGGTCGCGCGCGACCTCGCCGAGGCGATGCGCAAGCCCCTCGGCGGCCAGAGCATCATCATCGAGAACACCGCCGGCGCCGGCGGCACGATCGCGACCAACAAGGTCGCCAAGTCGCCCAACGACGGCTACACGCTGCTGCTGCACCACATCGGCATCAGCACCGCGCCGAGCCTGTACCGGACACTGCCCTACAAGACGCTCGACGACTTCGAGTACCTCGGCATGATCAACGAGGTGCCGATGACGCTCGTCGGCAGGCCGTCGCTGCCCGCGAACAACTATGCCGAGCTCGCAAAGTGGATCGATGCCAACAAGGGCAAGATCAACCTCGCCAACGCCGGCCTCGGCGCGGCATCGCACCTGTGCGGGCTGCTGTTCCAGAGCGCGCTCAAGGTCGAGATGACGACGGTCCCTTACAAGGGCACGGGCCCGGCGATGACCGACCTCATCGGCGGCCAGGTCGACATCATGTGCGACCAGACGACCAATACGACCGGGCAGATCGAGAGCGGCAAGGTCAAGGCCTACGCGGTGACGACGACCAAGCGGCTGACGACGTCGGCGCTGAAGAACCTGCCGACGCTCGAGGAGGCCGGCGTGAAAGGATTCAACGTTTCGGTCTGGCACGGCCTGTACGCGCCGAAGGGAACGCCGAAGGCGGTGGTCGACAAGATCAACGCAGCGCTGCGCGCCGCCCTCAGGGATCCGGACTTCATCAAGCGCGAGGAGCAACTCGGCGCAGTGGTCATCTCCGACGCCCGCAACGGCGGCGCCGAGCACAAGAAGTTCGTCGAGGCCGAGATCGCGAAGTGGAGCCCGATCATCAAGGCTGCCGGCGTGTACGCCGATTGAGCAAGCGCGGCGGTCAGCCGCGCAGCGTGATCGGAATCGTCACCGGCCCGTCATTGACAAGCGCGACCTGCATGTCGGCGCCGAACTCCCCGCACGCGACCTGGCCGACGTGCAGTCGGCGCGCCGAGGCGACGACGCGGTCGTAGAGCGCGCGGCCGCGCTCGGCGCCTGCCGCACCGACGAAGCTCGGCCGGTTGCCGCGCGACGTGTCGGCAGCGAGCGTGAATTGGCTGACGACGAGGAGCGCGCCGCCGACCGCAGCGAGATCGAGGTTCATCTTGCCCGCCGGGTCGGCGAAGACGCGCAGCGCCAGCACCTTGGCGGCCAACCGCTCGGCGACGGCATCGCTGTCGTCGGGCTCGGCGCAGACGAAGACGAGGAGACCGCGGCGGATCGATCCGACGACGCGTTCCGCGACGGTGACACGGGCCTCGGCGACCCGCTGCACGAGCGCGATCACGGCGACGCTTCCGCCGCGGCGTTGAAGACCGGTTCGACGTTCGACGGCAGCAGCTGGATCGACGCGCGCAGCCCCGCCACCTCGTTCATCAGCGCCTGCTCGACCTCGCCGCGCAGCGCCGCGGCGCGGCCGAGCGTCCAGCTCGCCGGCACGTGCATGTGGACGTCGAGGAAGCGACGGCTGCCCGCACGCCGGGTCACCATGTCGTCGAAGCGCACCGAGCTCTCGGCGAAGCGCGCCAGCGTGCGGTCGATCCGCTCCTGGACTTCTGGCTCGAGCGCCTTGTCCATGAGGCCGTCGACCGACACCCAGACGACGCGCGCGCCTTCGCGGATGATGTTGATGGCGACGCCGATCGCGACCGCAGGATCGAGCCAGAGCCAGCCGGTGAGCTGCACCGCGACGACGCCGACGACGACGCCGGCCGA
>Ga0070684_100002144_pt1 | contig 14563 bp, 12 predicted proteins | sample KBSC723LmetaG_FD_65653 | JGI IMG/M metagenome (GOLD analysis project Ga0070684, IMG submission 65653) | Corn rhizosphere microbial communities from Kellogg Biological Station, Michigan, USA - KBS C7.2-3L metaG | ecosystem: Host-associated > Plants > Roots > Rhizosphere ...
CGGCAGGAGGCGGCGGCGATCGAGAAGATCGCGTCCAACTTCGCGGCCCGCAAGGCGACGAACGTGCGCTTCCCGCGGGTGATCGCGCCGTGCTCGACGATGCGCGTGCTGACCACGGAATGGATCGAGGGGACGAAGGTCGCGCAGCTGGATCGCCTGGACGAACAGAAGATCGATCGCCGCGCCGCCGCGCGCGCCTGCGTCCAGGCCTACTGCGAGCAGATCTTCGTCGACGGCATCTATCACGCGGATCCGCACCCCGGGAACCTGCTGATCCAGGCGACGCCCGCGGGGACCGCGAGCCCGGCGGTGGTGTTCCTGGACTTCGGCGCGATCGGCACGGTGAGCGAGACCATGCGGCGCGGGATGATGTCGTTCCTGCAGGGCGCGATGACGCGCGACACGACGCGCATCGTGTCGGCGATGAAGGAGATGGGCTTCATCTCGCGGCGCGCTGACCCCGAGGTGTTTGATCGCGTCGTCCAGTACTTCCACGACAAGCTGCGCGGGCAGGTGTCCGTGCAGGGCTTCTCGCTGAAGGACATCAACTTCGAGGCGGACAAGACGCTGGGCAGCCTGCTGGACCTGCGCGAGATGAACGTCAGCCTCGGCGAGCTGCGCGACGCGTTCCACATCCCCAAGGAGTGGATCCTGCTGGAGCGGACGCTGCTGCTGCTGCTGGGCGTCTGCACGACGCTGGATCCCGAGATGAACCCGACGGCGGTCATCGAGCCGTACCTCGAACGGTTCCTCCTGGGCGAGAAGAAGCAGTGGTCCGAGGTGGTGGTCGAGGCGACGCGCGAGATGGCGCTGGCCGCGCTGTCGATGCCCGGCGATCTCCAGCGCTTCATGAACCGCGCGCTGCGCGGCGATCTCGAGCTGCGCGTCCGCAACCTGGAGGACAACGCGCGCCTGCTCTACTACGGTGGCCAGCAGATCCTGTGGGGGCTGATGGCGGCCGCGTCGGCGGCGCTGGCGGTGCTGTTCGACTGGCGCGGCCACACCGGGCGCGCGTGGCTGGCCGGGATCGCGTCGGCGCTGTTCGGGCTGTTCCTGCTGATCGCCTGGCTGGCGGGCCGCCCACGCCGCACCCGCCGCCGGTCGTAGGCGCTTTAGAAGACGCCCAGGATCTGGAACGTGCCGTCGAAGCCGATGGCGGTCGTCGACGAGCTCGAGGCGTCGGCGCTCGGTACCGAGGCCAGCGCACCCGCGTCGCCCGACAGGTACGTCAGGCGCAAGCGAGCGACGTAGCCGATCGCGATCTGTTCGTGCACCCAGAAGCGCAGGCCCGGTCCGACTGCCAGCGAGAACCCAGCGGCGCTGACCGTCGTCGTCGGGGACGAGCCGCCCGTCGACGGGACCTCGCCGCTGCGATATTCGAAGCTCGCCTCGGCGGCGCCGAAGAGATCGACCCGCCGGTCTGCGCTGCGAATGAACGTCGGGCGCACGCCGGCGCCCAGGCGAAAGAGCTGCGCCGACGTCGTGACGTTCGTGCCGCCGACTGAAGCGGTGGATGACCGCAGGCCGTAGTCGAAGAAGCCGCCCAGGATCATCCCGCCCGGTTTGCGTCCGCCCACGAACACGCCGCCCTCCAATCCACCCGAAGCGAAGCCATTCGTGGAGAGCTCGAGCGCGAGGGCGGTCTCCTCTTCGGGCGGGGCCGGGGCGGCCGTGGACGCGCGCACCTCGTCGGTGGCCTGCGCCTGGCGCCGGGGCGGACGCGCCGGCGCCGGCACGACCGCGGGTGGCGGCGGGCTCTGCGGCTGCGGGGCGGGCCGGGCCGACCCGCGCAACAGCGCGTCCTCGTCGGGCTCGGCGGGGGAGCCGTTCTGCGGCTCCGCGAACGGATCCGCCTGGTCGGTCGGATCCGCGGCACGCGCCGGTGACAGCGCCGTGATGGACGAGAGGATCAGGATCGCGGTAAGCAAAGCTCGTTTCATGGCGTTCCTCCTACAACTGGACCGTGAGACTTCGCAAGCCGCCCGATTCATCGATCGGCGCGGCGCGCATTGACGCCGGGAGGACGGCGGAATATCTACTGACGGCACCGATGCGCCCCATCCTGGTCAACATCCCGGCGAAGCTGCTGTTCGTCGCCGCGCTGGCGCTGGCGTTGGGCGCGTTCGTGCGCGACGTCATCCGGCGCCGCCGCGACAAGACCGTTCCGTGGAGCTCGACGCCGCTCTACGGGCTGATTGGCGCCGGGCTGCTCATCTACTTCAAGGCCGACGGCCTGGGCGGGGAGAATTTCGCGAAGCCCTGGACGCCCGTCCCGATCTACGCCTACGGCGTGATGCTGGGGACGTCGCTCGTCGTCGGCTGGTTCATCGCGATGAGCCTGGCGAAGAAGGACGGCATCGACCAGCAGGAGGCGGGCACGATCTACATGTGGACGGCCGTCTGGTCGATCATCGGATCGCGGCTGCTCTACGTCATCACGAACCTCTCCGAGTTCAACAGCATCACGCAGGTCGTGATGGTTAACCGGGGCGGCCTGGTCGCGTACGGCGGCATGATCGGCGGCTTCCTCGCCAGCGTGTACTGCTGCCGCAAGCGCGGGATCGAGCTGCTGCGGTGGGCGGACGTCGCGGCGCCGTCGGTCGTGCTCGGCACGGCGATCACCCGCGTCGGCTGCCTGCTGTTCGGCTGCGACTTCGGCGCACGGTCCAGCGTGCCCTGGGCCATTCGTTTCCCGCAGGGCAGCCCGGCGTGGCATCGGCACACCGAGCTCTACGGGCTGGCGCGCGACGCGACGCAGTCGTACCCGGTGCACCCGACGCAGATCTACGAATCGCTGGTCGGTCTGTTCCTGTTCGCGATGCTGATGCTGATCCGCAAGTACCGGACCTTCTCGGGCCAGGTGTTCCTCGGCTGGGTGCTGGGCTACGGCATCCTGCGCCCGCTGATCGAGATCGTCCGCGACGACGACCAGCGCGGCAACGTCGGTCCGCTGTCGACGTCGCAGTTCATCGGCATCGTCTCGGTCGTCCTGGGGCTCGCCCTGTTCATCTCGTTGCTGCGCAAGTATCGCCGCGACCCGGAAAGCCTCCGCCTGTGGCAGCATGCGCCTGTGAAGGTTCAAGCGAAGGCCGAACAGGGCGGCGGCGGCAAGCGCCGCAAGCGCGGCTGATGCGGATCGCCGCCGTGCCGCCGGTGGCGGCGATCGCCGTGCTCGCGGCGGTGGCGAGCGCTCGCGCGCAGACGCCCTCTCCCACGCCCGCGCCGCCGCCTGCTGACGCGGCGCCCGCGGACGCCGCCGCGAAGAGCGAGGCCGAGCTCGGGGCGTCGCGCAAGGCGATGCAGGACCTCGAGGCGCAGGTGATCGAGCTTCGCCGCATCATCGAGGAGATGGATCGATCGCGCGCGTCCGTGGACGATCTGCGCCGCCGCATCGACGAGCTGGAGGCGCGCCTGGGCGAGAACGATCGCCGCGACGAGGCGCTGGCCAGCGGCGGCGGGCGCGAGGCCACGCTGTTCAAGTTCCGCGACGACGGCTTCGTGATGCGCTCGCCGAACGGACGCTTCTTGCTGGCGCCGCACCTGCGCCTGCAGACGGTCTACATCGGCGCGATCGCGTCGAAGGGGATGATGGACACGGCCGCCCCCGACGTCTCGGAGTTCACGCTGCCACACGCGGAGGTGATCCTCGAGGGCCAGGTCGGCAGCCGCATGTTCTCGTACCGGTTGCAGCTGGACGCCGCGCAGACGCCCACGATCAGGGACGCGTACATCCAGGTCGGCACGGGCCGCCGTTTCGGCGTGCGCATCGGCCAGTTCAAGATCCCTTACGGCCTGCAGCGCTGGACGTACAGCGGCGAGCTGGAGTTCGTCACCATCTCGGCGCCGATGCAGGCATTCACGCTCGAGCGCGACATCGGCCTGATGGCGGTCGGGCGGCCGTTCGCGGGGCGGCTGGAGTACGAGCTGTCCGTCACCAACGGATCGGGCGCGGGCCGGCTAAACGACAACTTCGATCTCGCCTATGCGGCGCGCATCGTCGCCGCGCCCTGGGGCGCGGTGACGCCGGGCGAGGGCGACCTCGACTGGCACACCCGCCCGCGCGCCTCCTTCGGCGTGGCCGGCTACTACAACCTCGTGCCGACCGACGTCGTTGCGCGCACCGGCGATCCGAACGTGAACACCGACTTCGACAACGACGGCCGCATCGACAACGTCGCGATCTGGCAGGGCGGCGCCGAGTTGAAGGCGCTGTGGCGCGGGGCGAGCGTGCAGGCGGAGCTGTTCGGCCGCAACGAGGTGCCGGGCGGTCCCTATGCGTCGCGCAGCACCTGGGGCGCCTATGCCCAGGCTGGCTACTTCATCATCCGCGGCCGGCTGCAGGTGGCCGCGCGCTTCGGCCGCACCGACGTTCCGCTTTTCGGATCGACCCCCCTCGACCGGGTGCTGCACGGGGACCGCATCACCGAGGAGGCCGCCGCGATGAACGCCTACCTGCGCGGGCACCGGGTGAAGCTGCAGGTCGACTACACGCACCTCCACGCCGAGAACCGCGCCACGGGCCTGGATGCCTTCTCGGCCCCGACCGTGAACCGCGTCCGGGCCGCCGCTCAGCTGGCATTCTGATTATCCGGGAAATTCGCCGGAGCAGGCGCGGGGAGGTCGCCAGCCTCGCATTGCGCCTTATGGTGGTATACGTTCCGGCCCAGGGAGACAGCGGATGAGCCTCAAGCGAAGCCACACCAGCAGCAAGAGCGCTTTCGGCGGCGGCGACGCCGGTGCCAAGGTCGATCGGCAAGAGCTGTACGACGAGCTCAAGCGCATGGTGACCAGCAACGAGACGTTCACGCCCGTCGACATCGCGCTCGCGATCGGCGCCGGTGAGCCGCAGGTGTCGAAGGCGCTGCTCGGCCTCGCCGCCGAGGGCTACCTGGAGAAGGTCGAGACCGGCAAATACAAGGCGGCGGGGATGGCGGAGCTGAGCCAGGCCGAGTTCCTGAAAGCGTTCGCGCGCGCGTCGCGCGTCGATTCGACCCGCCAGCGCGACCTCTCGGAGATCTCGCGGCTGAAGCAGAACAACGACACCATGAGGCAGCGGTTGCTCACCGCGATCGCCGAGCGGGATCACTACCTGGCGGCGCTGAAGAAGCACGGGATCGATCCGGGGCCGGCGCCCGTGCCGGTGGCCGTACCGCCCAGCGCGCCAGCGGAGGATGGTCCCGCGCCGGGACCGCAGGGGCTGGCGGTTCCGTCGCCGGCGTCGGCGGACGCGCCGTCGGGACCGGGCGACACCGGCGGGCACGGCAGCGCGCCCGACGAGTCCGACGAACCGACGTCGTAAAAGGCGAGCCGCTCGTGCGGGTGACGCTGATCCGGCATGCCGAGGCGGGCGACGACGCGCCTCGGGACGAATCACGCGCGCTGACCATCCGCGGACGGGCCGACGCGCGCCGGCTGGGACGGGCGCTCGCGCGGCGGGGCGTCCGCTTCACGGCGATCATCACCAGTCCGCTCGTGCGTGCGGTGCAGACCGCGGAGATCGTCGCGGCCGCGACCGAGTACCGCGGGCGCATGCAGGCGACGGACCTGCTGCAGCCGGAGGCGGCGCCCGGCGACGTCGTCACATTCCTGGCGACGCTGGCCGATGAAAAGTCGGTCGCGCTGGTCGCGCACGAACCGATCCTGTCCGCCGTCGCCGCGGCCCTGACGCGCAAGGGGCGCTATCCGGCGCTGCGCAAGGCGGAGGCGCTGCGCATCCGGCTGCCCGAGGGTCCCGAGGAGACGGCGGGCTCGCTGCGCTGGCGGATCGACGGCGGGACCGGCAGGCGCGAACGCCTGCGCTGACCGACTTTATTGACGCTGGGACCCGCCGATAGATCGGCGGTGGCACGTTTTGAGGGCCCCCAAGTCCCTGATACCATGGGCATGGCTATGGGAGCGGGTGACAAGAAGGACGAGACCACCGCAACCAAGCCCGCAGTACCGCCCGAGTCCGACCGCGAGCAGAAGCGCAACCTGGCATACCTGGTCGTCCTGGCCGGTGTGAGCGCGGGTGAGATGTTCAAGCTGCAGAAGGACAGGACCGTCGTCGGCCGCGGCCCGACCGTGGGCGTCCGGTTGAACGACGAGGGCGTGTCGCGCGAGCACTGCGTCTTCGTGCGCGAGGGCGAGAAGATGATCGTCGAGGACATGGGCTCGACGAACGGGACGTTCTGCAACGGCATCAAGATCGACCGCCGCGAGCTGGTCGACGGCGACAAGGTGATGGTCGGCTCGTCGACGATCCTGAAGTTCACGTACCACGACTACCTGGACGAGGTGTTCCAGCGGCAGATGTACGAGTCGGCGCTGCGCGACGGCCTGACCAAGGTCTTCAACAAGAAGTACTTCACCGACTACCTCGAGAAGGAGTTCGCGTTCGCGGCGCGGCACGGCGGCCCGCTGGCGCTGATCTTCCTGGACATCGATTTCTTCAAGAAGATCAACGACACGCACGGGCACCCGGCCGGGGACTTCGTGCTGGCCGAGCTGTCGCAGATGATGGCGACGCTGCTGCGCACTGAAGACGTGCTGGCGCGCTTCGGCGGCGAGGAGTTCACGATCCTCTGTCGCGGCTCGGACCTGTCGGGGGCGAAGATCGTCGCCGAGCGCGTGCGCAAGGCGGTCGAGGAGCGGAAGTTCAGCTTCGGCGGCAAGGACATCCCGGTGACTGTCAGCCTGGGCGTCGTCGCGATTCCCGAGAGCGGCATCAGCGAGCACAACGCGTTCCTGGCGGCGGCCGACAAGGCGCTGTACGAGGCGAAGCGCAGCGGCCGCAACCGCGTTTGCGTCGCCGGGTCCGAGAAGACGCCCAACGAGCCGCGCAAGCGCACGAGCACCAGCTCGGGCCCGATTCGCTCAAGCTGAGGCGGGCTGCGGCCGCAGGCGGGCGAAGGCCAGCAGCGCGGCGGCGAGCAGGCCCGCGGCACCGATCAGGTAGGGCGCGCGCGGATCGATCGCCGCGTAAAGCGCGCCCCCCACGAGCGGGCCGGCCGCGCGGGCGAGCGCGGCCGCCGATTGCAGCGCGCCCAGCGTGATGCCCTGGGTCGTGGCGGTCGCGCGCCGCGACGCGAAGGCGGGCAGGGACGGTGTCGTGAGGCCGTTCCCGAGCGCGATCAACCCGGCCGACGTGTACAGCGCCAGCGTCCCCCACGCCGCGAACATCGTCGACGTGCCGAGCAGCGCGAACGCCGCCGCCTGGATCGCGAGGCCGACCTGGACGAGGCGCGCCTCGCCCACGCGCGGCGCGAGACGCCGGACCACGCCGCCCTGCACGATCGCGCCCACCACGCCGACGATCGTGAAGATGTAGCCGGTCTGCGCATCGGACATCCCGAAGCCGTCGGCGGTGAAGAGCCGGAACGTCTGCTCCATGCCGGCGAACCAGAGCACCATCGCGAAGTTCACCGCGACGGCCGCGCCGATCCCGGGCACCGCGATCGCCGCGCGCAGCGCCGGGATGTCCAGCGGGACCGCGCGCCGCACCGACTTGCCGCGGCGCTCGGGCGGCAGCGATTCCGGCAGCGTGCGCAGCGCCAGGAAGAAGTTGATCGCCGCGAGGCCGGCCGCCACGAACGCGGGCAGGGTGCCCTCGCGCCCGAAGATGGGAAACCGCGACAGCTGGCCGCCGATGCCCGGCCCCAGGATGAAGCCGAGGCCGAAGGCGATGCCGATGATGCCCATGCCGCGCGCGCGGTGCTCGGGAGCGGTCACGTCGGCGACGTAGGCCTGCGCGACAGCGATGTTGGCGGTCGCGATGCCGCTGAACGCGCGCGCCGCCAGCAAGAGCAGCAGCGACGGGGCGAGGCCCACGAACGCCATCCCGACGGCGGTGGCGGCGATGCTCCAGAGCAGCACGGGGCGCCGCCCGATCCGGTCCGACAGCTTGCCCCAGACCGGGATGAAGACGAACTGCATGATCGAGTAGACGGCGCCGGGCATCGTCGCGACGAAGTCGCCCGCGCCCAGCCGGCGGGCCAGGCCGGGCAGGAACGGGATCACCAGGCCGAAGCCCAGCAGGTCGATGAACACCGTCAGGAACAGCGTCCCGATCGAGGCGTTGCGCGCGCGGCCCGTGGGCGTTGGGGATTCGGGGGGCGTGGTCATCGGCGGTCGGGTTGGATCAGGAGGCGCGGGGGCAGGGTAGCGCACGCGTGGCCGCGAGGCGCGTCCGGCGCCACCAGGCTGCGGTGGCGCGTCTCTCGTCGGGGCTGGTGAACTGATATTGCCAGAACACCAGCCGGACGGCGGCAGGGTGTGGCGGCAGCGGCGCGCGGAAGAGCGGCTGCACCGCGTCCGGGTCGCCGCACAGATGTTCGATCAGCGACGACACGTACGTGGGGGGCCGGTACTGGAACGAGAGGCCGTAGAACCACAGCCGGAAGTCGACGCGCGGCTGGTGGGGCGCGACGAAGTCGGGCGCGCGCGTGACGTCACCGGGCTTGTGCCAGAAGTCGTGCGCGGTCCAGGCGGTCTCGGCGGGCTGCGCGGCGTCGGTGGCGAGCGTCTGGAACTCGGGTTCGATGCGCTCGCGGGTGATCGACGCGAACAGGTGGTACGTGTTGACCAGGCGGAGGCGCGCGTTTCGTTCGAGCAATGGGTTCAGGAACGAGAGCGCGGCGATCGGCTCGCGGAAGCTGGCGAGCGCGTCGCCCAGCGAGATCAGCGCGAAGACGGCCGCGGCGGCGACGGCGAGCCATCGGCGGGCGGCGGGGACGAGCAGCGCCGGCAGCGTGATCCGCGGAAGCCTGCGCCGGAGCTCGGCCAGTCGGGTCGCGGACCGTCGCACCGTCGCCGGCACGAGGCGCGCCGCGCGGGCGCGTACCGCGATGACGTCCGTGTCGTCGAGCAGGAACACGCCCAGCACGAACGCCAGGTAGCAGAAGAACCCGTAGTTCGCGGTGGCGGCGTTGATGATCTGGAACAGCGTGAACGCGGCGAACGTGAACAGGCGCACCCGGCGCGGACCGAAGATGCCGAACGGGACCAGCAGCTCCATCACCAGCGTCGCGCGGCTCTCGAAGTGGTGCCACCAGGCGGGCAGGTGGTGCGCGTACCAGGCGAGCCAGGTCGGCAGCGGCGCGGTCTCGTAGTAGGAGGTCATCGCGCTGCCGTCCTGCCAGTCGTGCAGCGACGAGCCCCACTTGGCGATGCCAGACTCGAAGTACAGCTTGAACAGCACCAGCCGGAACAGGAAGTGCACGACAGGCGCCGGCGCGTCGGTGCGCAGGAAGACGGCCAGGAAGCCGCATTCGATCAACATCGCGTCCCACTGAAACGCGAGGAGGTCGCGCGTCGCGACCACGTACGACAGGTACAGCACCGTCGAGAGCGCGAAGCACGCGCGTCGCGCGACGCCGAACAGCGCGCCCAGCGACAGCGCGACGCCCAGCACAATCCCGGCCGTCAGCGCGCCGTCAGAATGGATCCACCACGCGAGCGTCGGCCGATCCAGCAGCGACACGCCCTGTTCCCGCCCTGCCTCGATGAACTCGGCGATCGGCAGCAGCCCCCGGCTCCCGATCAGCACCCGCACCTGCACGCCGAGCGACAGCCATGCGTCCAGCGACACGAGCGCCAACCCCCACGCAAACACCGTCGCGACCTCCGCCCCCGACCCGAACGACCACCGAACCCTCGCCATCAGGCGTCGCGCGCACCCTCCTTCTCTTGTCCCCTCTCCCCGCTCGGCGGGGAGAGGGTCAGGGCGAGGGGTCTCCTCTCTCATTCCCTCTCCCCGCTCTGCGGGGAGAGGGTTAGGGTGAGGGGTCACGTCTTCGGCACCGCGCGCCCCGCCGCGCGGAGCGCCTCGCGCGTCTCGTCGATCGCTTGCAAGGTCGCGGCGTCCGGCGCCCCCGCGCCAAAGTCCTCTCGCCGCCCCGTCAGCACCTCCAGCGTCGCGCGCACCGACGCGGTCAGCGCGGTCAGGTCATAGCCGCCCTCCAGCATCAAGGCGAGCTTCCCGCCGCACGTTTCGTCGGCCAGCTGCGTCAGCACGCTCGCCATCGCGGCGAAGCCCCGCTCGCTGACCTGCATGTCCGCGATCGGATCGCGCCCGTGCGGATCGTAGCCGGCCGACACGATCACCAGCTCGGGCTTGAACGCGCGCGCGACCGGCAGGAACAGATCGTGGAACACCACACCGTAGTCGGCGTCGCCCTGGCCGCCGGGCAGCGGGCAGTTGACGGTCGCACCCCGCCCGGCACCGACGCCGACCTCGCGCGCCGCGCCGGTGCCCGGATAGAACGGGTACTGGTGCACGGACATGTACATCACATCGTCGCGGTCCGCGAAGATGTCCTGCGTGCCGTTGCCGTGGTGAACGTCCCAGTCGACGATCAGCACGCGCGCCGCACCGGCGCGCCGCGCCGCCTCGGCCGCGATCGCGGCGTTGTTGAGCAGGCAGAAGCCCATCGCGCGGTCGGGTACCGCATGGTGCCCAGGCGGGCGGACCAGCGCGAACGCGTTGCGCGCCCGACCGCGCAGCGTCGCGAGCGCGGCGTCGACCGCCGCGCCGGCGGCCAGCCGCACGGCGTCCCAGCTACCCGGCGACATCACCGTGTCGGGGTCCAGCTGGCTGCTCCGTCCGGCCAGCGATTCCAGCGCCTCGCGATAGCCAGCGGGGTGAACGGCCTCGATCTCGGCGTCGGTCGCGAACCGCGGCGCCTCGACGGTGACGCCCGCGATCGGCGCGGCCGCGAGGTCGGTCTGCACGGCGTCCAGCCGAGCCGGGGACTCCGGGTGCCCGCGGCCGGGATCGTGTTGCAGGAAGCGTTTGTCGGTGATGACGATCGTGCTCATGGTGACTCTTTCAGGCGCGCGGCAGCTGGAAGCTAAACACGCTTCCGCCGCCGGGGGCGTCGCGAACGTCGACGTCGCTGCCGTGGTCGCGGGCGATCTCGCGGACGAACGCGAGGCCCAGGCCCGTCCCCTTTTCGCGCGTGGTGAAGAAGGGCGTGAAGATCTTCTCGCGCAGCTCGGGCGGGACGCCGGGGCCGTCGTCGCGCACCTCGACGCGCACCCGATCGCCGTCCGCGCTCGCCGCGATCGCGACGCGGCCGGTGCGCGCGGCCGTGACCGCGTTGCGCGTGAGGTTCAGCAGCGCGCGCCGCAGCTGAACGCCGTCGGCGCGGACCGCGAGCCCGTCCGCGGCCTCGACGGAGATCGTCGCGCCGCCCGGCACGGTCGCGAGCTCGCGGATCTCGTCGAAGAGCGCCCGCAGCGCGACCGGCTCCGTGCGCGTCGCGGGCCGGCGCGCGAACTCGAGGAACTCGTTGACGACGGCCTTGAGGTGGCCGACCTCGCGCTCGATGCGCGCCACCTCGTCGAGCCGCTCGGGCTGGCCCGCGAGCGCGTCGCGCAGCAGCCCTGCGTACAGCTCGAGCCCGCCCAGCGGGTTGCGCACCTCGTGCGCGATGCCCGCCAGCATCATCTGCATCCGCTCGTCGCGCGCCCGCAGCGCGGCGCGTGTCTCTTCCAGCGTCTGCGCGAGCACGCCGATCTCGTCGCGCGTCTCGATCGGGATCGGCGCCTCCAGATCGCCGCGGCCCAGGCGCGCCGCCGCCTGCGCCAGCCGCGCGACCGGCCGCGAGATGCGGCGCGAGAGCCAGATGGTCAGCAGCAGCACCGCGAGCAGGGCGCCGATGCCCGTGCGGATCAGCGACCGACGGAAGGCCGCCAGCACCGCCGGATAGTCGGCGTTGCCCTCGACCGCGACGATCCCCGCGACGTCACCGCCTTCGCCGAGGGCGGCGTAGGCGCGCTTGTAGGGGACGCCGTCGTGGCCGACGAACAGCGGCGACGCCGTGGGCGCGCCGGCGAGCGCGCGCGCGATCTCCGCGCGATCGGCGTCCAGCTCGTACGCGTGCGCGCCCAGCGCGAGCGCCGTCGCGGTGTCGCCGCGCGCCTCCAGGTCCGGCGTCACGGCGAGCACGCGGCGCACGCCCAGGCGCACGCGCGCCGCCTCCAGGCGGCGGCGCACGCCCGCGTAGGTCAGCGAATCCTCGTCGCCGGTGCCGATCGCGCGCAGCTGCTCGGGCAGCAGCGTCGCCGCCGCGCCCGCCGCCGCCGTCCCCAGCCGCCGCCCCAGCTCGTCCTCCAGCGCGCGCCGCGCCACCTCGTGTGCGAAGAACCCGAACAGCACCAGCGCCGCCACCGTCGGTACGATCGTCCCCGCGAGCAGCCGCAACAGCAGCCGTCGAGACGGACGCGCCTCCATCCGGGCATTGTGCCGCATCGACGTCGTCGCAGCGAACGCCGCCGCTCGCAAGGCTTGCCCTCACGCCGACCCTCTCCCGCAAGCGGGAGAGGGAGGTGAGATCCCGCTCTTGCGGATCTGGTGCCCTCGCCGGCGGATCTGGTCCCCTCGCCCCGCGGAGCGGGGAGAGGGTTAGGGTGAGGGGTCCGGCCCCTCGGTTCTAGCGCTTCGAGAACTGGAAGCGGGCGCGGGCGCCACGCTGGCCGTACTTCTTGCGCTCTTTCTGGCGCGCGTCGCGCGTCAGGTAGCCGGCCTTCTTCAGCGCGCCGCGGAAAGCGGGGTCCGTCTTGATCAGGCAGCGCGACATGCCGTGGCGAATCGCGTCCGCCTGGCCCGACAGGCCGCCGCCGCTGACGTTCACGAACACGTCAAAGCGCCCGGAGGTCTCGGTCAGCTCCAGCGCTTGCCGGAACACCATGCGCGACGTCTCGCGGCCGAAGTAATCCTCCAGCGAGCGGTTGTTGATCGCGACCTTGCCACTTCCCGGCTGCAACCAAACGCGCGCGACGGCGTGCTTGCGGCGACCAGTGGCGTAAACAGATTTGCTGACGTCAGGCATTGTTGAACTTGAGGGGCTTGGGTTGCTGGGCGGCGTGCGGGTGCTCGGCGCCCGCATAGACCTTGAGCTTCTTGTAGATCTGACGGCCGAGCGGTCCCTTGGGCAACATGCCCCACACCGCGCGCTCCACCAGGTCCGTCGGGTGGCGCTTGACCAGCTGGTCCGCGGTCTGCGTGCGCAGGCCGCCCGGGAACAGCGAGTGGTCGCGGTACAGCTTGATCGACCACTTCTTGCCGGTCAGCTTGACCTTCGCGGCGTTGATGACGACCACGAAGTCGCCGGCGTCGGCGTGGGTCGTGAACGTCGGGCGGTGCTTGCCGCGAAGAACGTCCGCGATCTTGGTGGCCGCGCGTCCGAGGGTCAGACCCTCGAGGTCGGCGATGTACCAAGAGCGCGCGAACGGCTCTTTGGCCTGATAGGTGGGTCGATGATGAGGAGCTGCAGCGGCCATGATGAAAGGAACGCGGTTTCTACTTGAGCCCCGCCGCTTTGTCAACGTGCGGTGGTGTCGAAACGGGGGAGGCGCTCCGGGCCAGGAAATCCCCGATGGCGGCGCAGGCGCGACGCGTCCGGTCGTCGTTCTCGATCAGCGCGAAACGGACGTAGCCCTCGCCGCCGGGGCCGAAGCCGACGCCCGGTGAGACCGCGACGCGCGCACGCTCGAGCAGCTCGGACGCGAACTTCACGGCGCCCAGGTGAGTCGCCTGGGGCGGAAGCGGCGCCCAGACGAACATCGATGCGACCGGAAGCGGCACGGACCAGCCGACCTGCGCCAGCTCCGTGCACAGCAGCTGGGCGCGGTGCTTGTACACGGCGCGGTTCTCGGCGACGTCGCCGTCGCACTTGGTCAGCGCGGTCGCGGCGGCGAGCTGCACCGGCGCGAAGCTGCCGTAGTCGAGGTAGCCCTTGATGTTGGTCAACGCGCCGACGAGCGCGCGGTTGCCGACGCAGAAGCCGACGCGCCAGCCGGGCATCGAGTAGCTCTTCGACACCGTGAAGAACTCGACCGCGACGTCACGCGCGCCGTCGACCTGGAAGATGCTCGGGGCGGGGTCGCCGCTGTGCATGAGGTCGGCGTACGCGAGGTCGGAGATCACCCACAGCGATTCGCGGCGCGCGAGCTCGACGACCTTCTTGTAGAACGCGAGGTCGACGACGGCGCTGGTGGGGTTGTGCGGGAAATTGACGATGAGGCCCTTCGGCTTGCGCGGCGCGCGCGCCAGCGCCTTCTCGATCTCGGCGTAGGCGTCGCGGTCCGGCCCGGTCGCGACCGGCACCGGCTCGCCGCCGGCGATGCTGACGCCGAAGCGGTGAATCGGGTAGCACGGGTCGGGCGACAGAACGCAGTCACCCGGGCCGACGATCGCGAGCAGCAGGTGCGCGAGGCCTTCCTTCGCGCCCAGCGTGACGACCGCTTCGCCCTCTGGATCGAACTGCTGGCCGTACTTGCGCGCGTACCACTCGCAGATCGCCTTGCGCGTCTCCAGCACGCCCCGCGACGGCATGTAGCGCTGGTTGCCGGGCGTCTGCGCTTCTTCGATCAAGCGCTCGACGGCCGCGCGCGGGCTGGAGCCGTCGGGGTTGCCGAGGCCGAAGTCGTAGACGTCGTGTCCGGCGGCGCGCAGCCGCGACTTCAGATCGTCGACGGCGGCGAGCACGTAAGGCGGCAGCGCCGCGAGTCGCTGAAATCGTGGGTCGGGTTTTGAAATAGGGCCGGCCATCGCGAAGCGGGGCGAGACACTACTTGATCG
>Ga0070684_100002148_pt1 | contig 14549 bp, 12 predicted proteins | sample KBSC723LmetaG_FD_65653 | JGI IMG/M metagenome (GOLD analysis project Ga0070684, IMG submission 65653) | Corn rhizosphere microbial communities from Kellogg Biological Station, Michigan, USA - KBS C7.2-3L metaG | ecosystem: Host-associated > Plants > Roots > Rhizosphere ...
TGGATTACTACTTCAAGGTCCCCGGCGACGCTCCCGAGCGCGACTTTTTTCTGCTCGATCCGATGCTGGCGACGGGTGGAAGCGCGGCCGCTGCGGTCTCCTCGCTCAAACGAGCGGGCGCCACGCGCATTCGCTTCATGTGCCTCGTGGCCGCGCCGGCGGGCGTCAAGCGGCTCGCCGCCGCGCACCCCGACGTCATCGTGTACTGCGCCGCACTCGACCGCGAATTGAATGAGCAGGGCTATATCTTGCCCGGCCTCGGCGATGCAGGCGATCGGTTGTTCGGAACGCGGTGACCCGCCGGTAGATCCCCTGGCGTCAGTCGCCGCCCGTTAGCCGAACCACTCGCGCGGGCAGTCACGCTGCTGCCGCGCCGCATCGATGACCCACTGCTGCGTCTGCGCGTCTGCGATCTCCGAAGCCACTCGGTTGAGCCAGGCCACCGCGAGCTTCATCTCCCCAACCCGTCTCCACAGCTCGCCGACCAGGTAGGTCAGCACCGCTCGCTCTTCTCGCGCCACCCCGTCGAAGCTCTCGAGCGCCTCTTCGAATTTCCAGGCTGCCTTGCGGCGAAAGAACCGCTCTGCCTCCGAGTCTCCTTCGTCGACACAACACCATGCAGCGCGCAGCAGCAGGTCAGCGACGTGACGCGCTTCCATTCCTTGCCACTCGGCCACCTTGGCCGCGGCTTCGTATTTTTCGGATCCGCTCAGCGTTCCGCATGTGATCGCCGGCGCGAGCTCATTCCACACGCGCTCCTTGAGCACCGGCGACACGTCTGCGTCTTCCGTGAAGTCCCGGTCGGCACCTGAGAATCCACAACGGTTGCACGTGTGGATCAGATAGGGCAGCGGCTGCGTTCCCGCCGCACGCTCGTGAAAATCAGTTCGCTTGCCGCCAAACGAGTTCGTCGACACCACGGATTGTGAGCGGAATCGCGTCTCGCAAATAGGGCATTGCAGTTCGATCTGCTGTAGCGTGGTCATCGGTGCCTCTCCCGCCGTGCTTCTCCGCCTTCGGAATGAGGTTAAGGGAAAAACTGTGCCATGCGCAGAGATGCACGCCCCTTTTCGCGTGTGCTCGTTCGTGCACTCCGCGCAACGCTGCGGTCGTTCATCGCCACCTGTGAATTCGCGCGCCTCGTGACGAGTTGCTCGCGGTTTGCTCTTGTTCGCGTTTCGTGTGATCACTATCATTCCGCGTCCGAAGTACGAGTCGCGTCGCCCTCCCCGCGTCCGGTCGAATGCTGATCAACCTGCTGCCCGATTTTTTTTCCATTCTGGATAGCACCGACCGCCTCGCCGCATATCAGCGTTACTTCGACGCCCACCGCAACATTCTCGAGCCGTACTGGCACAACTACGTCATCGATCCCGATAGTCCGCACTTCGTGGACATCGCTCGAGCGACGGTCAGCGCCGCGAGGACGGATCTCACCGCGATGCTCCAGCGCACCGACGTCATGTCGCTTGCCCGAGAGACGGAGCAGCGGTGTCGCGAGATGCTCGCCATGGATTGCGATGTCGATGTCGTGCTCATGGTCGGCGTCGGTGCCGCAAATGCTGGTGAGCTCGTCGTCGGCGGCCGCGGCATCGCGTTCGTGTGCCTGGAGCATTTCACCGGTACGACAAACGCGCAGACCGACGGGCTTGGCTTGGATCCCGAGCTCATCCCGCTTTGGTTGGCGCATGAGATCGCGCACGTCGTCCGCTACACGTCGCCATCCAGCCGCAGCGAGTTGCGCAGCATCATCGCACGCGCCGGGGGTCATTACTCGTACTGGGACACCGGCCGCCAGGCAACGCTCCGCGAGCTGCTGATCAATGAAGGCCTCGCGATTCACGTTTCGCGCGCCATCAGCCCGGGTCACGCCGCGTGGGAGTACTTCGGTTACGAGCGTCGCCAGTTCGCCGACGTGCGACAACTCGAGTCTGTCATGACGCGCGCTGTTGCGAGTGACTTGGATCACACGGGGCTCGGCCTCCGTCTGCGCTACTTGTCGGGCGGCATGAGCGACGAAGCGCGAACCGTCGACCGCTACGTGCTTCCAGAGCGTGCGGGCTATTATCTCGGCGCACGGATGTGTGAGGCGGCCATCAACGCCGAGGGACTCGCGTGGGCGTTACGCGCGAGCGCAGCCGAGATCTCGTCGTTGGGCCACTCCGCGGCCATGACCGCGTAGCGATTCGCACTGCGGGTTCATTTCCCCACACAGAAGCGCCTGAACACTTCGTCGAGCACGTCTTCGACATCGACGGAGCCGATGAGGTCTTCCAGAATCCTGACGGTTTCACGCAGGTGAACCGCCGCCACCGGCGCCGGGATCTCGCCTTCCACCCACAGCGCGCGAAACGCACGGACCTCGTCGAGCGCGCGTGCGATGGCGTAGCGGTGTCGCTCCTGTGTCAGTAGCGGCGCATCGACGTCTTGCTGGCTCGCCCCCTCCGACACGACGTGCGCGATCGTCGACAGCAGTGGTCCGAGGCCGTCTCCCGTCTCGGCGCTGACCGCGAGCGCGGCGGCCGCCTCGAACAGACCACCATCCCGCGCCAACTCCGCCGCGGTGACGGCCGCGATGTCGGCCTTGGTTCGGACGACGATAACCGGCGACGTCAGCCGGCCGGCCAACGCTCGGCTCATGTGGACGACTGTTTCCTCGCTGTCAGCGCAGACGAGCACCACGGACGCGCGGGCGACGTACGACTCGCTCACCTCGACGCCCAAACGCTCCACCGGATCGAGCGCGTCACGGATGCCCGCCGTATCCACCAGTCGAAGTGGGATCGTCGCGGTATCGATCACTGCCTCGATTGCGTCGCGCGTCGTCCCGGGAATGTCCGTCACGATCGCGCGGGCCTCACCCACCAGAGCATTGAACAGAGAGGACTTGCCAACGTTCGGCGCTCCGGCCAAGACGACGAGTGCGCCTTCCCGCACGAGCTCGCCGGTGCGCGACGTCGCGAGCAACCGCTCGAGCGCCGTGACGATTCCGTCCGCTGCCGCGAGGATGCGAGCCGGCGCGATCGGCCCATCGTCTTCCTCTGGAAAATCGATGTCGTAAGCAATCAATGCCTCGAGACCGATCAGCTCATCGCGCAACGCGAGCACTCGGCGACTCAGTCCGCCGTCGAGCTGCCGTAACGCAACGCTTTGTGCCGCGCGAGACCGCGCGTCCACCAGATCGCCGATGGCTTCGGCCTGCAGCACGTCCAGCTTTCCGTTGAACACCGCCCGTCGCGTGAACTCGCCGGGCAGCGCGACGCGTGCCCCGCGAGCGATGAGCGCGGCCACGACGGTCGTCGCGACGACGAGACCGCCGTGCGTGATGATCTCGACCAAATCCTCGCCGGTGAACGACGCCGGCGCGTCGTAGCGAATGACGACTGATTGATCGATGTGCATTGCCGACGCGTCTCTCACGTTCGACACCGCGACCGAGCGCGCCTCCTCCGGCCATCGGTCGAGCGCCGCCCGCGCGATCGAATGTGCCTCGGGGCCGGAGATTCGAACGATCGATAGCGCGCCCCGTCCCGGCGGCGTCGCCTGTGCGACGATCGTCTCCGACAAGTCGACCGGAATGTTTGACTCGAGCCCGTTCACCATGTCGCGTCGCTCATCGATCCGGCATCTCGAGCGACTCGCCGGGCTCGATGATCCGCACGGTCGCGTGCAGGTCGTCTGCGGCCACTCGTTCGCGCAGACGGCGGATGGCGTCGTGCGCGGTCGCCGTCACGTGCCGGAACGTGCCCCAGTGATAGGGGACGAAAATGCGGGCGCGCAATCGCTCGAACAGCGTGAGCGCGTCGTCGTGCGTCAGATGGCCTCGCCGAAACCCGGGTTTCCACCACGGTGCGTAGCCGATCGGCAGCAAGGCCAGGTCGAGCTCGCGTTGCCGCCCCCACAGCGTACGCTCGACCAAGTGATGCGTATCATCGACCAGCGCGGTGTCACCGGCAAAGAATACCGTTGTTCCCGCATCGAGCAGATACATGTTCGCTGAGCTCCGCCACCGATCGTAACCGTAGCGATTGCCGCGATGTGTGGCGCTCGCCGTGTGAACCGTGACGTCGCCAACCGAAACCGTCTCACCGGGACCGATGTCGAGCGCGTGAGTGTACCCGAGCCGTCGAAGCCATTTCGCGACGACTGGCGGCGCGAAGAGCGGAATGGTACGCGGTAATCGGTCGAGCGAATCGAAGGACAGGTGATCGGCGTGCGCATGCGTCAGCAGGATCGCGTCGAGCGCGGGCAATTCCTCCAGCGCGATTCCCGGCGCCGACACGCGCGGCAGGATTCGGCCCAGCTTCGAGTCGAAGTTGGGATCCGTCAGGAGCCGAACGCCACCGAGCTCCAGCAACAGCGTGGCGTGCCCAATGTACGTGACTTTCATCGCCCCGTGCGTTCTCACATCGCGCGCCGAGTCCGGCTTGGCGGCCGCGCGTGCCGCGGCGCGGATCTACGTCTTCCTTGCCGCGCTCAGCCCTTTACTCGCAGGTGCCGTTCCCACGCCAGCCTTCGCCCGCTCGCGAGTCAGAATCCATTGCTGCGGCAGCGCGGCAATGTTCTGGACGGCGTAATACAGGTTGAGGCCGGAGGCGAAGTTGAGAAACATCACCGTGAACATCGCCGGCATCATGTAGCTCATCATCTTCGCCTGCGGGTTCGGCGGCGCTGCCTTCATGCCGATCCACGAGAGCACGAACATCGATGCGCCCATCACGATGGGAATGATGTAGAACGGATCGCGCAGCGAGATGTCCGGCAGCCACAGAAACGACACCCCGCGAAACTCGATCGTATTCTGGAACACGAAGTAGAGGGCAAACAATACGGGCATCGGCAGAAGCATCGGCAGACACCCGAGCAACGGGCTGAATGGGCTCATGCCGTGCGACTGGTAGAGCTTGACCATTGCCTCGCGCTGTTTTTCCGGCTCGTTCTTGTATCGCTTTTGAAGGTCCGCGAGCTCCGGTTGCAGCCGCTGCATCGCGATGCTCGAGCGCATCGCGCGCTGATTCAACGGCCAGAGCAACAGCCGAATTACCACGCCGAAGAGTACGAGCACCCACCCATAGTTCACCCGCAGCGTGGCCTTCATCCATAAGAGCACGCGCATCACGATCGTCGCGAAGGGCTGGACGACCGCATGCAGCCATCCCGCGTAGGGATTGACGTTCTCCAGATCGTTGCCAAGCGCGTGCAGATCTCGCCACGACTGCGGCCCGGCATACAGATCGAACGCGAACTCTCCGTTCGCGAGTGGATACGACGTCGTCGCGAACGCTGCCGTGGCAACCTTGCCGACCCGCGGGGCACCGCGCGTCGTGAATCCCCGAAACACGCCGGCCGGCTTCGCGCCAACAGGCTGCATCAACGCAATGAGCCAGTATTTGTTTCGCACGGACACCCACTGAAACGAACCCGTGTCTACGCGGACCGTCCCCGGGTCCAACTTCCCGAATGGAACGCTCGACACATCGCGCAACGGAATCTTGAACCCATAGGCGAGATGCCGAAGATCGTCCGCCGTGTCGGCCTCGATCGAGCCGAGCTCACTCGGCAGATCGATCAGCAGCGTGGAGCCCGGCGGCGCATTGGCCACCCGACCACTCACGGTCGTGCGATACCCGTCGGTCGTCGGCGCATAGCTGATCGAGATCGACGGGGCGGCCGAGCTAAACGTGGTCGTCGATCCGGAGCGGGCGATTGAAAAACGAACTGAGTCGAGCGCAATCGTGTCGCTGCCGCTGGCGATGCGATAGTGAAGCAGGGGACCGTGCGGCGGCGCGATCGTCGCGACTGTATCGTGTCGATCGGGGCGGAGATTGCGATAACCGCTCAGGTGTATGGCTGTTGGAACGGCACCCGGACTCACGAGCGTGATCTGTTCATGGTTGGACGCCAGTGTCGCCGAATCAGCCGGACGAAGCACGGCGGCTGTGGCCGGTCCGACCACGGCGGGTTGCGCAATGCTCGGCGCCGTCGTCGTCGGGTTCGGCTGCTGTGCCGCTTGGGCTGTTTGCGCCGAGGGCGCTCCAGTGACCGACGTTGTGCCTGTCGATGACGTTGCGGCGCTGTCCGATGGCTGCGCGGTTGGTCGGCGCGCCGATGGGAATAGCCTCGGCGTTATGACGAGAACCAGGGCCATCAAGACCAGCGCGAGAATGGTGCGTTTATCCATGCAGGTGGTGAATCTCGCTAGGGAACCGGATCGTACCCGCCGGGGCGGAAAGGATGACAGCGGGCGATGCGTCGCACGGCCAGCCAACTGCCACGCAACGCTCCATGTCGCTGAAGTGCTTCAATGGCGTATGCGGAGCAGCTTGGATAATAACGGCACGATGACGGAAGCAGCGGCGACAGCGCGACCTGATACCCACGGACCATCAATACGAGAAGCGTCCGCATGTTGGTTACACACCAGACTCATCGCCGGCAACTCGCTGCGCGACGACCATGATGTCGTCTCGCAGCGCCGCAAACTCGGCCGCATACGATTCACGTCGCGCCCGAATCGCGATGTCCGTCGACGGCGCGTTCCCGAGAGCGGGCAACAGTTCGATTCGCACGAGCTCGCGAAGTCGTCGCTTGAGGCGGTTCCGGTCCACGGCGGAATGGCGGTGCCGGGGAACGACGACACCAATGCGCGAATGAGCGAGAGGGGAAGCAAGAGCTCGGACATCGAGATGCATGGTCCGAATTCGCTTCCCCTCTCGAATGACCGCCTGCAGGTCGAGGCTCCGCGTCAACCGATTGCGACGCGGAAATCCGAAGCCTTGATTAGGCGCCTGCGTACTTGCTTGGCAACTTAACGGTGAGGCTCTTCCGCCCTTTCTTACGGCGACGACTGAGCACGGCTCGTCCCCACTTGGTCTCCATGCGCGTGCGAAACCCGTGGGTCTTGATGCGGCGCTTGTTGCGCGGGCGATACGTCGGCTTACCCATGTGCTACTCCAAAAACGTTGCGAACGAACCTGCGGTGCAGACCGGTAAAGTTATTTAGTGCAGAGGGATAGATCAAGAGAGCACCGCAGCGTCCGCGCAACGTCCTTCGCTCGGGCCACTGTCGCCCCTACTTGAACGACGTTGTCCTCCCCACGCGGGCGCGCGGAGCAATCATCAAATTAGAAGACGACCGCGCATTGATTTTTCCACATGCTCGGTCTAGCTTCGCTCCCCCCGCGCTGCTTTTCCATCGCCCACCGTCATGACCCTGACTGCCCACGAAGCTTGGAGTCGGCTCCTCGATCGCGCTCGTGAAGAGTTGCCCGAGCAGACGTTCAGGACCTGGCTCGAGCCCACGGAGGCACTCTCGTTCGACGACGGCACCATCTACGTCGGCGTGCCGGATCAGTTCGCGGTCGACTGGAACGAGTCGAAGCATTCGGATCTCCTGGCAGGGCTGGCCCCGGTCGCACTCGGCCATCCCATTGCGGTTGTCTTCAAAGTGAGCGAGGAGCGGCGAGCCCGGACGCAGATGGATATGTTTGTCGCCCCTCCCGCTCAAAGGCCAAAGAACGCAGGCCAACAGCAAGCCAGCAATTCGCCACCATTAAGTGATCGATACACGTTCGACTACTTTGTCATCGGCAAATCGAACGAGTTGGCTGCCGCCGCAGCGCACGCCGTCGCTCAGGCGCCCGGCAAGGTCTACAACCCGCTTTTCATCTACGGCGACACCGGACTTGGCAAGACGCACCTCATGCAGGCCATCGCGCATGAAATCGTCCAGCGCAAGCCCGAGACCCGGATCACATTTATTGGCACCGAGCAATTCACCAACGAGCTCGTCGCCGCAATTCAGAATCGCACCACCGCCGATTTTCGTCGCCGCTTCCGCGAAACCGACCTCCTGCTCGTCGACGACGTGCATTTCCTCAAAGGCAAGGAGGCGATGCAGGAAGAGTTCTTTCACACGTTCAACGCGCTCTATGAAGGCGGTCGCCAAATCGTGCTCACGAGCGACCGACCGCCGTCCGAGATTCCCGGCCTCGAGGCGCGCCTGGTCTCGCGCTTCCAATGGGGGATGGTTGCGGACATCGAGTTGCCCGACTTGGAACACCGCATCGCGATTCTCCGCCAGAAAGCACACCTCGACCACCTCGAGCTGACGATCCCGGAAGAAGTCGTCCGATTCATCGCCGAAAATGTGCGATCGAGCGTTCGCGAGCTGGAGGGGTCGATCATCAAGCTGCTCGCATATGCATCGCTCAAGCACCGCGAGATCACGGTCGAAGTCGCCCGCGAAGCCCTGCGCGACAAGCTCAAATCAATCGATGGCGTTCCCGGCGGCGGACCTGCGCTCAACACCTACGCAATCCAGCAAGCCGTAGCGAAGGAATGGGGCGTCACGAATGAAGGACTGCGGTCAAAGACCCGCACCAAGAACCTCACCGTGCCCCGACAGGTCGCCATGTTCTTGATGCGCGAGCTCTTGAGTATGCAGCTCGTCGAGATCGGCGCCGCCTTCGGGGGACGCGACCACTCGACCGTGATTCACAGCTTGGAACGAGTGGCAGCCATGATGAAAGAAGATCCCGCCTTTGCCCAGCGGATCGGAAAGATCCACGTAGCGTTGGAAACCCTCAGGAACTGAACAATCGGCGGTTCTTTTTCCACAGGTTGTGCGTGTCGAACGCCGCGAGGTAGCGCCTCTCCACGTGCGGAATCTGGACAACCTCCGTTGCCCACACGCGATCCACAGGCCCAGCTATAGTCGAACCGCTTGGTCCGGTGTAACTTGCCTGCGGTTTTCCACGCCTCAACAGTTACTACTACGACTACTAGTTAATTGCTCTTAAAAGAGAACTAGTAAGGTCGAGTTGTTTTGCACAACACAGGAGCCGTGATGCGGTTTACGATCTCCCGGGAAAAGTTGCAGGAAGGTCTTGCCGCGGTCGCCGCGAGCATCCCAGCGAAAACGACGCTGCCGGTGCTGGCGAATATCATGGTCGAAGCCACGGAAAAGGGCATTCGGCTATCGGGAACAGACCTCGACATCGCCGTGACGACGGAAGTGGCCGCCGACGTCGAAACACCGGGAGCGATCACCATTCCGGCCAAGAAGCTCAGCGAAATCGCACGCGAGCTTCCGCCAGCCCCCGTTCGCGTGGCGGCCGTCGGCGAACAGCGCGTCACGCTCGATTGCGGACGCACGCATTTCAAGATTCTCGGACTCCCACGCGATGAATTTCCGGCGTTCCCCAACGTCAAATTCAACGAAAGCTGGCGGATCCGCTCCGGCGATCTTCAGAAACTGATTTCACACACGTCGTTCGCGGTCTCGACTGAAGAAAGCCGCCCGATCCTCAACGGTGTGCTCTGGGAGCTCAAGCCCGACATGATGCGCATGGTGGCGACGAACGGACATCGTCTCGCCAAGATGGAGATGCCCATTAAATCGACAGGAGCACCGGCGAGTGACATGATCGTCCCGCCCAAGGCACTCGATCAGGTTCGGCGCCTGTTTCCCGAAGACGAGGAGCTGGAGATCGCCCGAGGAGAGAACCACCTCGGCTTTCGATCGCCGTTTACGGCGGTATTCACGCGACTCATCGAGGGACCGTACCCGCCGTACGATCAGGTGATTCCGCGCGACAACAACCGGGTCGCGATCGCGGACCGAACAGCGCTGGCAAGCGCGCTCCGGCGCATGTCGATCATCGCATCGGACCAAACGCACCGCATTCGCCTGGCCTTCAACTCCGGTATGCTCAAGTTCAGCGTCCAAACGCCTGACCTCGGTGACGCGACCGATGAGCTTGCCGTCCGATATACAGGTGACGCGCTGGACATCGGATTCAACGCGAACTACTTGCTCGAGATCCTGCGATACATTCCCACCGACGAAGTGCGACTCACGTTCAAGGCGCCCGAACGAGCCGCGACCCTCGAGCCGGAAGGCTGGGCCGATCCCGCGTCGTACCTGTGCCTCGTCATGCCATTGCGTCTGCTCGACTGAGCGCCACGTCCTCCGGATCCGGAGGAAAGGAGGCCGGTCGCCTTGTTCAGCTTCATCACGCTGGTCCAAAGCCTCGGATTAGCCTACGCGACGGGTCTCAACCTGTACGCGGCTGTTGCCGTGACGGGTCTTGCCGTGCGATTTGGATGGATCCACGGCGTGCCGACGACGATCGAAGGCTTCGGAAACCTCGGCGTCATCGGCGTCGCGATCCTCCTCTACGCAATCGAGTTCGTTGCGACGTTGATTCCCGGCGTCGCCTCGGCGTGGGAAACACTTCACAGCCTCATCCGACCGCCTGCCGCTGCGGTGGTCGCGGCTGCCACGGCATGGCATGCCGATCCCGTCATCGTGCTGATCGCCGCGCTCCTCGGCGGCGGCCTCGCCATCACGACGCACACCACCAAACTCGGTATGCGTTACGCCATCGACGCGTCACCCGAACCGATCACGAACGGATTCGCCAACGTGATGGAGCTCGCGCTCGTGAGCGCCGTCGCGATCTCGATCTGGCATCATCCGATCATCACGCTCTCGATCGCGCTCGTTCTGCTCGTGGGTATGGTGATGATGGTCCGACTCATCTGGCGCGCCCTCCGGCAGGTCTTCTCCGGTCGTTGGATGCCAGCGCCTGGTCTCATGCAGGCGCCCCGCGTCATGGAGCGCCGCGGTGGCGCCCACGACGATATCGAACACGAGCCCTGACGCGCAGCCGCACCTGCTATGCGCAGCACGGCCGCACAACTCGTGAGAGTCATGCGGCCGCACCAACAACGGTCGCGAAACCTGTAAGCCGGGTTCTGTGAGACGGCGAGCCGTCCCGGCGGTCATTCCTCTCGGAGCGTAGTCGCCTACGCCCTCTAGCAGCCTACCCGCAGCGTCTTGATCGAGGTGGGCACCTCTCGCTGCTTATTTGGCCTTGCTCCCGCTGGGGTTTACCCTGCCGCGACTGTTGCCAGTCGTGCGGTGAGCTCTTACCTCACCTTTTCACCCTTGCCCAACCTCCGTCCTCGCTTGCGCTCGGACATCGGCGTCGGCGGTGTGTTTTCTGTGGCACTGTCCGTCGTCGGTCCGACCGAAGTCGGTGACGCCCAGGCGTTACCTGGCAGCGCGCCCAATGGAGCCCGGACTTTCCTCGCGTGATTCAAACAACGATCACCCGCGACCACCCGGTTGGCGACCTTGGTGAAAGATAGTCGGTCGCCTCGAATGGCGGAATTGAGCGTTTGCTGACGAGTGCATGACACTGCCTCCTTATATTCGCCGCGCCTCGACTCGAAGAAGATTCGTGGCGTGTCGTACCAACGCGGAACGAGGCAATTACATGCACCGGCACCCAGCGGCCCCTCGAAGTCCTCTGCCCATCGCGACGATGCTCACGCCCAACGAGCGTCTGCGCGTCGACGCGGCCGGCGACGGCTCGTATCACGCGATCCACCGCGACTCCGTCGCGGAACTTGTCCAGGACCTCAAGTCGAATCGCGCGGGCGCCGTGCTCGTCTCGGTCACGCGCTACGACCAACATGCGCGCGCCGGCGTTGCCGCGCTCGTTCGCGAGTTTCCGCGCGTTCCAACGGTCGCGCTGCTCACGCAGCTCGACCGCTCTACGCCTCAGTCAGTCTTGTCCCTCGGCTCGACCGGCGTGCGTCGGCTCGTCGACGTGCGCGAAGCCGAAGGCTGGCGTGAATTGCGAAACTGTCTGCTCGCTGTGCGCGGCGATGACATTCAGCGCGAAGCGATGAGCCAGCTGGCCGTCGATCTCTCCGGCGCCTCTCACGACTGCTGGCGCTTCTTCGAAACATTGTTTCTCGCGCCGGCGCGCGTGTCCACCGTGCGCAACTTCGCTCAGCGGCTCGATGTGTTGCCGAGCACCTTGATGAGCCGCTTTTTTCGCGCGGGTTTGCCGGCGCCAAAGCAATATCTCGCGACAGCGCGTCTCGTTCGCGCGGCGCGATTATTCGAGAACCCGGGATTCTCCGTCGCGAACGTCGCCAATCACTTGGATTATTCGTCGCCGCAAAGTTTTGGCAGACACGTGCGAACCTTGATGTCGATGACCGCTGTCGAGTTTCGCGAACGCTACGACGGCGCCGGCATGCTGCATCATTTTCGCGAGACTCTCGTCCTGCCGCATCTCGAGCGGCTCCGCCAGCTCCGACCTCTCAGTCCCTCGTGGGGCGTGTCATATCCGGCCACGGCGATCAACTGAGCGTCCGTCCTCGGTTCGGTGAGCGCGACAGCTACTAACCAGGCATCTTCGCGGTGATTTCGCTGGCGCGGACAAGCGAAATCACCGCGACTCCGTCGGCCTCCAACGACTCACGACCGCCTTCTTCTCGGTCGACGAGCGCGAGCACGCCAACAACGCTGCCGCCGGCAGCCCGCACCGCGTCGATCGCCTTTCGCGCCGAGCCACCGGTGGTGATCGTATCCTCGACGACGACGACGCGGTCACCGGTCCGAAACGGACCCTCGATCAGTTTGCTCGTGCCGTGCGTCTTCGGCTCTTTGCGCACCGTGAACGCGCGCACGGGTCGCGACGTCGCCGCGCTCGCGTAGCTGACGGCACACGCGATCGGGTCCGCGCCCATCGTGAGACCGCCGATCGAATCCGCCATCCAGCCGACATCTTCGATCGCACCAAGCCCGAGTGGCCCAATGAGCGCGAGACCATCGGGGCTCATCGTCGTGATGCGAGCGTCGATGTATAGCGAGGATTGTCGTCCGGATGCTAACGTGAACGTGCCGCGCCTTGCGGAACGACTCGCCAGGATGTTGATAAGATCGTCTCGTCGTGGCATAGCGCGTTGGTTGAGTCGACGCGGAATTAATACGGGTGAGTTCTCAAACAGAATATGGTGCGTTCGTCCCTCGCACGGATCTCCGGGGCCGGCTTTTCGGCGCTCCTATCAGCGGCTCTGTTGTGCATGATCGGTGGCCTCGTGGCCAGCGACCGCGCCCTTGCGCGCTCCACGATCACTGACGTCCGGATCGACGCCGAGCAGTCGAGCGTCATCGTCACCCAAGTGTTGAGCGCGCGTCTGCAAGCCGGACTGACGCCCGCCGATCTTCGCTCCGATTTCTTTCTTCGTGCGGCGATCGATCGAGCTCCGGCCGAGCGGGTGGCCGCGGCGCTCTTGAGCGGCTCCGACACGGTCGTGCTTGTCGGCAATCCGCGCGCGTTTTCACAAGGCGTCGCGCGCGCCGAGCCGCTGCCGATCCCCGGCCCGATGCGCTGGACGTTCGTCGTCGCGCACGATCGTGGGGCCGACGCGTTGCGGATCGCACTATGGGTGGTGAGCCTGACGGCCGTGGCCTTGCTCGGCTTCGGGTTGATTCGAGAGCGCCGACAGGCGCGACGCGTCGCCGAACGGTCGGCCGAGTTGGAGCGGCTCTACAGCGAGGTCGCCCGCGCGAACACGGCGAAGAGCGAATTTCTCGCGAACATCTCGCACGAGCTGCGAACGCCGCTCAACGCCATCGTCGGATTCGTCGAGCTGCTCAAAGACGGCGTGTACGGCGACCTGTCGCCAAGACAGGTCCCACCGGTGGACCGCATCGCCGCGTCGGCGACGCATCTTCGTCACCTCGTCGATCAGGTGCTCGACATCGCGAAGATCGCGGCGGGTCGCCTCGAGGTTCATCCCGAGACAATCGTCCTCCGACCATTCGTGCTCAATATCGCGAGCGAGCTGGAATCGCTCGTCAATGAGCGCGGCTTGAGTTTCTCGATCGCCGTCGGCGCCTCGCTTCCTCGCGTCCGGACCGACCCTGCGCATCTGCGCCAGATTCTCGTGAATCTCATTGGCAACGCGATCAAGTACACGCCATCCGGTGGGATCGCCATCCGCGGCCGTCTCGTCGGGGTGTGGCCGCACAACCCGCTGCTGTCGCGCCGACATACGCCCGATGATCCGCTGCTCGCCGGGCAATCGCCCGATCCTCGCCGCGTGTGGATCGCCCTACAAGTGGTCGACACCGGTGTCGGCATCGCACCGGCGAATCAAGCGCGAATCTTCGAGGAATTCGAACAGGTCAACGCCGGACCGCGGGGGGAATCCATGCAGCGCGGTACTGGGCTCGGACTCGCGATTTCGCGACGCCTTGCACAGTTGCTCGGCGGGGACATTCGCGTCGAAAGCCAAGTTGGCAAAGGCTCGACGTTCACCCTTTGGCTTCCGGTACACCCGGCCGATATGGAGCCGGCGACGGAAGCAGCGCCGGACGGAGCCGAAACCGCCGTGTGATCAGCTCTTCTTGGGACGAAACATCGACGCGAGCTTCGCACCCAAGCCGTGTTTCTCTTTTTCGGCGGGCTGCTCGGCTGCGCGGCAGAACTCCGCCGCGAACGCGATGACGTCGGGGTAGCGCTTGGGCGGCTCCTTGCTCAGCGCGCGCATGATGACCGCCTCGACGGCTGCGGAGAATCGCAGCCCGGGCTTTGCTTGACTGAGTGGAATCGGCGGCTGCGACAACAACTGCGAAAACATTTCTCGCGGTGTCTTCGCAGGGAACGGAAGACAGCTCGTGAGCAGGAAATACGCGATCGTCGCGAGACTGTATTGATCGGCCAACGGGCCGACGAGCT